>JGI24021J15306_10005656_pt1 | contig 14874 bp, 9 predicted proteins | sample Ectturendosymbi1_FD_15306 | JGI IMG/M metagenome (IMG submission 15306)
TTTCAATCGGCACGTAGTTTCTTCTGGTATAGGATATTAAAAAACAGCAATACATGAAAACTTAACTGCCATCCATGTACCCCTGGAAATCTTTCCGTGAACCCCTGGGAGTTCGCGAACCCCAGGTTGAGAACCACTGCTGTAAAAGTTGTTTTTCTTTAAGTGCTATGTGTCAAAGTAGCTTGCCGAGTGCCGCATGTGTGAGGTTGCTGCCATGGAGAATAAATTAAATTCCACAGCAGATTGGTCTGTCAACACAAACCTTTCTGTCAGCTGTAATTCACTGGTGCGCGTCAGAACAAGCGTTGCCGCTGATTGCGTCGATTCGACTTTATCTTAAGCCCCTTGTGACCGATACTGTGAACTGCAATCGAACTGTATTGGCAGGGGTTGCAAAACACACGGCACACTTGGCACCAAGTCGACGCTTCGTGTCTGAATAATGCAAAAAATTCCAGTTCTGTTCCATTTCTTTGGATTTTGTTGTCAATTAACTTCATAGATAGGAGTATTCACTTGCTAGATTGGCATTTGTAGGCCAAATTTTAGAAATCTGTCCTCGTTTCAGGTTGGTTGGCCTAAAAAAATTTATTTGGTCCTTTGGCCTCATCTCAAGTTGGTGAGCCTTAAAAAGCCGTTTGGCCTTTTAGCTCTTTTTTGACGTGTTTACGTTGAAATAGTTTCCTCTGAAGAAAAATATTACTATTCCATTTTTTTCGGCAACACATTTGCAAGTTTTGCGATATATTAGACAGATGCGGGCGTTGAAGCATCTAAATTACAAGAGTATCATTACAAATTTTCTTCGAAATTGAGATTAAGTCTTGCTTGGCATTGTACTGGAGCTCATTACTGATGCTTCTCTGACTTTTCACGGTTTGTGATACTGCACACTTTGGGTACAATGGTGTCACAGTTTGCATACTGATCCATCGGTAGCTTTCTGCACCCATACGAATGTCATCTACCATTCACTCCTGTACTTACGACCAGAATCAAGAGCCCTTGATTGCGATTCGGGGTATTGAGGCTTTAAGCGTATAAGGCCCACTGATCTAAAACGACAGATTCAACACAAAACACAATCAGTAATTGAGCAAAACCTTTGACACTTTTACTGCATCATGTTGGCTGGTTCTGCAAATATGAGCATATTCAATAGGTTGGTTTCCGACATTGCAAAACATTTGTCGTAAATTTTAGTAATACCACTGCAAATCACTTTAGCATCTATAACCGTTGAGCTGCCACTTAGAAAATTTCCACGTGTCGTTTTAATGCGTGGTAATTACACCGCAATTAAATACTGCATAATTGCAAACGTTCAATTTAATTCATCAATGCCAAAACGCGCTTCAACGTCATAATGAAGGCGATCAAAATTTCGTTTTGAATTTTATGTCAACTGTACGCCTACGCTTAGCTGTAAGGTTACCAGTCAAACCGGGTTGTTGAGAGCAAATGTCGAGCATGTTTTGACAAATTTAGACGACAAAGCCAGCGATAGTGTTGTTGTTTTTAATATGCTTTAGCTCATAATGCATACAGACACGGTTGGAAAATGTTTTTGCAATCGCCGTGTAACATTGTCATCTATCGTATCCATCTAGCTGAAAATACCAGATCCATAAACAGCAATTTCGGTAATGAAATCTTGTGCCCAACTGTTGTAAACTTGTAGATAAGCTGTCATGCGCCATTCGCCCTGGTGACAGCTTGCTGTCAGCTGGTATGGAAACGTCGGCGTCCTTTTTAAAGTTATTACAGCAATTGAACAAAAGATTTTATTATTGTTAACCTGTTGGCTGGTACTGCAATATGTTGACAACGATGTTTAAGTTATCTCAGTATCTCCTTGATCTCCAGCGAAAAAAAAAACGTTTTTAAAAAAGCTTTCTTTCCACAGCAACATTAGGTCGCCTCCTGTTAGGACTCGCACAGTTTAGGTTCCTACAGAAATCAGGAGCCCCTGAACATCTAAACAGTTGTTTGACTTGCCACTTTTGTGATACACAGCTTCCTGTCCGGTTCCGTATGCCTTATTCTTGGCACCTTATAGAGCACATGTTCCCAACCTTTGTGAAGCTGGTACCCCTTTCATAAAAATAAAGTGGCGTTCGCACCTCCTCGTTTCAAGAATGCGCAGAAATTACAAAAACAGTCTAATTCTGCAGTATATTCATTTTAAAGATTACTACTCGCAATACTACTAGCAACGCAACAGGAAACTCTTGATCGTACTGTTTAACTTTCATACCTACTTCGCATTAGAAACAAACCTAGTGACATTTTTGTTGTTGCTGCTTCTCTGAAATTATCCGCACATGCCTTGGAACACAGCTACTCAGTGCCATGCGTAAATCGTTCGAGGGTTCAAACAGTTCAGATATTTGTGTTTCAAGTGAAGTATGAGAAGGAAATCCAGGTTCGCACAAATATATTGTGGCAAAGGGTACTAAATAGACGGGCCCAGAGGCGAATTTTCATTGTCGGGGCCCTAGGCTAATTTTAATTGGGGGCCCTTCTGGAAGGCACATGTGGCCGTAGTCACATTTTCAAACTCCAACTCCGCTCTAGTTCCAAAAATTCTGAAACCGGGTCCGGTCCGAAAATTTTTCAAATTTGAAAATCCGACTTCTGTTCAGACTCCGGCAACCATCGATGCAACCGAAATTCAGCAATGTTTTTACTTAAGAAGTGGCTTATATGAAAACCACGCAAACTCCTGCTACTGCTAAAAAAGTGTCTCCGGATGCGTTTTTTTACAAATTTTTTAATTCGGCTCCTGCGCCGAATCCGTCAGANAAACGCAGGATCTTGCCGACTCCGGATCTGTGGCCACCTTTGGTATAGACCAGGGCTGGGGAAGCTAATTTCTATCACGGGCCGCAAAAACAATTGGTTTAATCCAAAAATTCAACCTTTATCTAACTATGAGAGATAAGGAATTCTCTTGGCATACTATTCAAGTATCTTCTTGTCATGGAGCTTCGTTTTGACGCGATGTTGTACTCTAAATTGGGTAACGAAAATTCTGACGTGGTCCATTTCAAATGTTCACGCGTGCCGCAGGTTCCCCACCCTGGTATAGACTCTTCTGGCACACTATAAACTGGGTTATTGGTTTCGTCTTTTCAATAACAGGTCGCAGTGCATCTGCTTTGGCAGTGGCTTTCTTTCGCTTGCTGGAACCTCTCTCACAAGCAAATTTCGACATTCTCAAGTTAATGGAAGTAAGGCTACTGTAGATCCACCGTTATCCTGATTACTTTGCAAGAAAGAAAACAAGTTACACGTGAACCTCACTTTGATAACTGAGCTAATAAGCTCAAGCTACAAATTGCCCTTACTAATACATCAATATATGTGTCTAGTTCAACGGTAGTTAAAATCTTTTTCTATGCATAGAGCTGTATAAAGGAATGACCCAAGTTTTCTACAAAACAATTGGAGTCAAGGAACATCCCAGCTTAACACGGGCCGTAGACCTATTACAAGTTTTGCTCCATGGAATATCTGCAGCCTTTATGGCTGCAGTGCAAGCTAGTCTTGCTTTATCCCGTATCTTACCAATAAAAAGTAACAAGAGAGATACCTGGGCTGAACGAAAGTACCTCCCTATGGCCTCGTGTCATCTGAAAAATGGATCGAGGCGTTTTGTTCCACACAACGTAACTAACCTATTCTCAACGTCATAAAATGAGAGTGCTCATCGTCATTCACTTCAATTCTTCGCGCACATTCTTCTACAGCAGTGGTTGCCAAACTTATTGAGGCCGTTACCCAAATCAAGGTAGCGATTATGTCTTATTACCCTCAATAAAATTTTTCGCATTTCATGTCGAAAATTTCTTTTGCAGTGATCGCTCATAATACAGAACAACAATGTGGTTTGGTTCCGCGTTACCCCCAGAAGAACCGCATATTACCCCCGAGGGGCAATTTACCCCCAGTTTGGGAACCACTGTTCTACAGAGATCTTCTGTTAGCAGCATAGTAAAAAATGTGCATTGAACCAAAACAAAAATACAGATATAATTGCTTACAAAAATGCTGGAAATTGTTCTTACTCCCAGATTTTGGGGCCCTATGGTTCAGCCTTTTTAGCCTAATGGTAAATCCGCGCCTGGACGGGGCTTTTGTACTCAATTTTTGGAACTTTGCATGGTTGAACACCAGAAACTTTCGAGTTCCGTAGCACCAAGCAACAATCTTGCCATAAACATTGAAACGTCACAATGCATTTAGAATCCCATCACGGGCCATCTTCAGCGTGGTAACCAGAACGTGAAGCAGAAGTAGCAATGCACGCATTTAGCAATTGTAATTGTTAAGTTAGTAATGTTAGCTGGGATAATTAGGTTCGATAACATTTTTTTGAATAATAGCACTTGCAAATTTTCATAGATCTCGGTTCTTTAAAAAATAAGTACATCCAAGAACGTACAAACTCTTAAACTCAAAAATCAAATTTTGGACCCCCAAAAATCTTTTTTCGGATTCCCAGGGATCTGGGAACCCCACTTACAGAGGGATCTTAAAGCTCTGAACAGCATGGCAGTATTTTTTACTACGTCTCACCTGCCGCAAGACTTCGTCTCGTTCTAATCAGATTTGAAGTGATTACACGTTTCACCCTTTTACTATACTGGTGTAACCAGCTCACATAAAGTAGTTGGGAAATAAATATTCTCTTTGTTCCTGTACGTGAGCAGTTACACGTTGAAGTAAAGCAATTTGAATCTTTTGCAATGTTGATGTCTTTAAATTTCCGATTTCTTTGTGTTAGCAGACATTTTGGAACGGTCGTGACAGCAGTGTGTGATCTTTGCTTGTTTATTGACTGTGCGGTGGCCATAAAAGGTAAGAAGTAGTGAAACTGCAAATGGAATGACAAATTTGGAAGCAAATTCAACTCCTTTTGTGTGTGTTACACTGCCATCATCAGATTATATTATCTGTAGTGTTATTCAAATGTTTTTTTCTCGCCATTGATCATATTCATCGCGCAAGACCACGAATTCGTATCAGAAAGGCACACTTTCTTTCCACGTTGTTTTCTATTTTTAGAAGCGTATATGATAACTTCTATAATGTTATCCTATTCTTTTCTTCAAACGCATTGCTAGTTTGTAAGGTGACATGGTGACACCTTACAACACCAATCTGAGTATAGGCCTATAATTTGGCCCAACTTTAAAAATGTCTTATTTATCTTGACGCGCCATGTTAGTGCTCCCTCAGAACAAAAATATTTGGCTTAACCTTAGCACTTACGAAGCTTATCAAAACGGGTAATTTAAAAAAAGGAGTCACTGTAGCTTGTTAGAGCAAGGAACGCTCCAATTACCTTCGTTTTAAATTACCTTTCACAATCGTAAACGAGCTACTTCTCGGTACTGTCAACCATTTTTGAAAGGTATCTTCGCAAAACAATGCTTTTTGTTAAACAACACGACAGCACTTTTTACGTAAACAGATGAAGCAACACACACTGTATAGCAGAAAACATGTTTTTAAACTTGAATAGGATAGACTTTTTCAATGCATTTAATCGCTTGTTGTTCAGTGGATAAAATCATTTTGTAATATTGTTTGATGTTGAGATAAAAAAAAACAAAATACTAATTTAATTGCAAGAAAGTTTTACTGAGAACTTTATGAAGGTTTTATAAGATCTTTAAATCAAACACCTCATATCTGCACCATGCAATTTTGTCAAAATAGTAAAAGCACTTCAATCAACTTAATACATCAGTTAAGTAAATATTTATTTCAAATTTTAGATGGCTGGCTGTGTAACCAAATAATGGAGTTTATTGAAACCTAGGTACAACATACAAGAAAGACTTGTATATACCTGATGCAAATGCACTTGTAACTTCATCAATATTCCACTGAATTAAATAATCAGAAGATCCTGATATGAGGAAATCACCAGCCAGATTAAACTGAAGTGCACAAATAACAGAATGGTGGCCTTGCAAATGAATTTCCTGTTAACAATAACAACATAAAACAGTTGAGGGCCAAAATATAAATGTGTACGATGTCTCTAGTCAATAACTTTTTGGTTTAATATTTAAGTTGAGTATGAAGTTGCTAATTGGGACACTTATGCAAAAATAAAAAACAATGCTTTGCATAAACCGTTATAGTCAGATCAGGTTTCTAGTAATGTTAAAAAAGCTCTGCAAAGGTTTTTTTGAATAAGATTTCAGGAGCAAAGATGCATAGAGTTACATAAAATCAATTTTTTTTATTAAAAAATTTGCTGATTGATTCGAATGCACCATCTTTGTGGAGACTAGTTACTTGAAATACAGGTAAGTGCAAGTCTGAATCATACAAGTCATGAAAGCAGTGCCCAGCCAGCTGATTCATGTAAAGCTTGCAGCAAACCTAGATTCTTTAATTGTCTCTGCAAAGCTAAATAACATCCTTTAAAATTCCACTGACATTCACGAAACCTGTTGCTGGCTGTCATGAACTTTAAGTCCTTGTTTTTCTTTATCAGTGTCAGCAACCAGGAAACTCACAACGTCTTTCACACACATGTAGAAAGATCAACTGTTTACTGAAATCAGCTTGGACAACGAAAGAACATGGAAAACATCGTACACAATGGCAACATCAATGTAAAAAAATCACAACAAATCAAGAAAGTTGCTTACAGAATTCTGGCAACCTGTCACTGCAGGAAAAATGTCTAAGCAGAGGGGTTTCTGTTTGAAAGCATCCTTGTATATCCATTTTGCAGCATTTTAGCAATGTTCCTTTTTTACACTTTTCCACAATGATTTTGTAAACTATGCCAAACAACTAAGGAATATATGTTCTGTCAGAATGCTTGCAAAGAGTTAATTGACCTTTTACTTGCAATTGCATTGAGTCCAAACTTTCATTGCCAAGTTTCCAAAAAATTTATAATTGGCACACAACAACTAAATCTGCTGAAAGAATGATATATATGGGACACGTAGATGTGGCCTCTCACTTTGTTTCCGCAACTTGTCAGGACCATATCAAAATACACAAAATGTACTGAAATCAGTATCAGTTTATTTAGGAACAACTACAAAAAAACATCAAATCATGCAACAGAAAAACAAACCACATTAGAACAGCCTTTATTTTGTTCCCAGGACATCTGAAATAACCATATGGTTCTCTAGTCAGATGCCCTGATGAATAAGGGAAAAAAAAGAGAAAAAGAAACAAGTGCTGACTGAACAGCACATTTTAATAATGATGATCCACGCTTGGTAGCATGGCATGTCATGTATTGCCAGAGCATATCTGGAAAACAACATCTGCCCTTTCATAATACAAAATTATTAATTTGTAGCGTTTTGCAAGTAATCATTTGTTTGCTTTGCTGATTTTCAATGGTGATATCATTGCTCTTCTTGAAGTTTATGCTTTAATTTAGCAACAAATAGGTGATAATTTGGTATTGAATGAATTGTTGGATCGATGGAAGACCATATTCCTATTCCTGTATATGTAAATGACTTTTGAGCTATTTTTAATCTAGTCCAAGGAATGGCATATTCAATACTTGATCATTGTCTTGTATGATAAGAATGAATATCTTTAATTTTTGTGAAAAGGTCCATAAATTGTTTGGGAACTAATCTAAAATTAATTTCATACATTAATTTACTGATTTCTAGTTCAAAGATTCTGTTTATGTGAAACAGAATCTTTGAACATGGGCAACATTACTAGAATAAACAGCTGGTATTAGAAACAATAATTTTATCATTGTAAATGAACTTGGCAGGGCAAATTTGTATGTCAAGATTAAGGGCAGATGTAGTTGAATGACTCTAATAACTAATCCATGATTCCAAATATCATATGGTTAAAAAAATTTTTTGATTGCATACTATGAACACTTGGTAATGAACCAATGAACAGCAATACCAAATGTCATACAATTCATCAGTAATCCAATACTGGGGTACTGGGAATTGCTTCAGGTTTGGGTGCAATTTTCTGATTTGATGTTTTCAAATTCTCAGCCTGTCACTGTATAATGAAATTGTGATTATTAACTAATTTTGAGACCTGTTTAACGGTAACTTTTTCAAATTTCACAATGTCAACAAATGTTTTGATCACATTGCACATAACATTAATATTTGACAATGTGAAAAAGAGTGCAAAGATTTTAAATATCATTAAGACCCTGTCATAAATAAACTGGAAAAACACAAAGCACATGCAAGTGCTCCGCAGGAACTTCCTACCAGAAAACTCTGGAAAAATATCATTAAAATGAAATCCATGCTCCCATCCATGGTGGAGGGTGCAACAGGAAATGATGCTGTTGCACCATCCATAGTGAAGGGTGCAACAGGAAATGATGCTGTTGCACAAATGTGGAAAAACTTAGCACATCACTTATGCTGACCCAAAGTGCATGTTTTTATCTCAATACTCTTCTCTGTGTTTGTTTAATCTAAGGAAAAATTCTGCAACAATGCATGAAAACTATTATTGGGCCTATTTTTGAAAATGTGAATGGTGATATAAATGATGCTGGTAACTAATAACTACAGCCTCTTTCACTGGCAACAATTATCTCTAAATTATTTGAGCATTATATTTTATCCAGAATTTGACCATTTGTTACCACCACTGACTACTGGTTTGGTTTTAAGTCACAACGTGGAACTGACATACGTGTAATAAGAACAGATTGTATCATATTATGTAAACAAAGGCGTTTAGTGTTTTCAGTATTTTTAAAGGCATCTAAGACATTTGATGAAATTAATCACAACTTACTTTTTCACAAAACCAATTAAGTGCAATGTACCAATGCACATACCAGGACTACTTGTGAATTGGTATAGCAATCAGACCATGTAAGTCATTAGTTCTTAACCTGGATTCGATCGAACACCTGAGGTTTGATGGAGCTGTTTCAGGAGTTGGACAGTGACCCTCTTAATTACAAAATTCAGCAAACGTTTTTGGTTATATTTTATTAATAACTATATGTCAAACTATAACAGTCTTCAGTTTCATGGATTAGCGCAACACTACCCATGACAAAAGTAAAGGTACAGCATAGGAGATGTTGGATGAAGCTTGACTAAAAGCATAGTTACGATCACAATAAGCTAATCACAACAGTCTTTACTGTATTATTAAATCACTTTATTTGTGTGATGCAACAATTCCATCATCATCTTGTTTGAAGCAAATCTTCATTGCACATACTACACTGCCCATAGAGCTATCATGGCTAGAGTTATTCCCTTCATCAGCTTATAGCAAGGAAATAGAAAACAAAAGTTACCTAGATATTGTACATACTGTCAAGTTTATGGAGGAAATTATCGCCCACGTCAAACCACTTTTGGTAAATCAGTAAGTATGTAATATTGTGTAATAATTGCTAGCAAGCTGTAACTCTCAAAAGAATTCATGCATCTATACACTGCCCAACAAAAAATATTTTTTCTTTTATGCCAGAATGTTGGAATTAATGTAGGGTAACTTGGGGCTGCTGAATCCAAAAATGACATTAGTTTTCCTAAATTGGTTCTAGTTTTTTAGATAAAGGCATTTTTTTATCCCGATCATGAGTCAAAATGGCCAAGAATTGCGCCATTTATGATGTCACTCACAAAAAATCCGCAACCCAAAACCAAAACAAATTTTTTTCATTGCAAACGAGAAGACTTGCCAAGTCTTTGAGGGTTTGAACAGCTCTCTAATGCTTTCGGCGCTGAAGATATTCCCATGCAAAGGCACGTGCAAACTGCTGGTTTTAGGCCGAAAACTGTAGGCTACTGTCTCTGAAAGTGTTGACATAAAAGGTTTTAACTGCTACAAAAAAAGGAAGTGGGAATATCCAGATTTAAAATCAGCAAGTTGACCAGTTCTACATTGCGAAAGCATTCCTGTGCCTGCTTTCACTTCACTTCCTTAGCTTCACGATTCAGATAGTGAAGAACCACATGCGCTAGAGTGTAATGAAACAAGTGGAGGCAGTTGCAGTGAATACAAAGAAAGATCTTAAGTCCAAAGCAATTTACACAGCAAGAATCAAATGATTTGATCAGAGATCTGAATTTATCAAAACAGGGATCTGAGCTTTCAGCACACAGGCTGAAAGATAAAAACTGCCTGCAACCAGATGCTAAAATCACAGTTTATACCGAAATAGGGAAACATATATTCTATCCTTATTTAGTCAAGACAATGACCTTGTATATTGCAACAACATAATTGGACTTCTCAAAATGAAAATCCCAAACTATAGACCAGAAGATTGGAGACTATTTATTGGGAGTTCCAAAAGAAGCTTAAAATGTGTTTTTCTGCACAATGGTAACCACTTTGCATCTATACCAATAGCTCCACTCTAAAAATCTCAAAGAAGAGTATGATAACATTAAAATGGTGTTACAAAGGACTTGTTATGACGAACACCAGTGGTCAATTTGTGTTGACCTTAAAATGGTGAATTTTTGCTTGGACCACAAAGTGGATATACCAAGCATCCTTGCTTTATGTATTTATGGCATAGCAGGGCAAAGCAACAACACTGGAGAAAACAGTGTTGGCCTACAAGAAATACTCTGAAAGTTGGTGAAGAAAACATCACAAGGGAATCACTAGTCGAAAGAGAAAGAATGATATTGCCACCCCTCCATGCTAAACTTGGCTTAATGAAGCAGTCTGTTAAGGCTTTAGACAAAAGTGGAGGCTGCTTCCAATACTTATGTAGATTTTTTCCTGAATTGAGCCTTGAGTAACTAAAAGCGGGGATTTTTGATGGTCCAAAATTCGTAAGTTCATCAGCGACCCAAATTTTACAAGAAACATGATTGATATTAAGCTTTCTGCTTGATCCAGCATCATTGCTTTTGTTAAAAACTTTGGGAAGTAACCACAGAGCACCGAATTATGTTGACTTCGTTGAAGATACTGTATGCTTATAAAATACCAAGAAATGGGAACAAACATGAGCATCAAATCCAATGGTATCTTACACGGATTTCCTGAAAACTTCGGTGATTTTTTGGAAGAGCAAGGTGAAAGATTTCACCAGGACATAAAAGTCATGGAGGATAGATATTAAGGAAGATGGGACATACATATGATGGGTGAATACTGCTGGTGCCTTCAGCATGATTGCCCTAATGACCCTCATCACAGGAAATCAAATAAGCAGCGTTTCCAAAAATGAACCAAAACCTGAAAAAATCTCATTGTCTTCTGCATAACATTTCAACAGAAATTGTCTTAGTAATTTATTGTGTTGATTTGTTTTAACAAACTTGGGTGCAAATAGGCCTACTAGACATTGTGAAAGCTTATATGGCATACATTTGCCTCCACAATGAGATGCTCAAATATCTCAAAAACTAGAGCCAATTTAGTAAAACTGATATTATTTTTGGATCCAGTAGCCCTAAACTACCTTAAATTCACTCTAATATCACCGGCATAAAAAATTGTGTTGAGCAGTGTAATAATTTGATTGTAAGAGTGGTGCTCCACACATCAATTTCATACATCGCATCACGTGTTGCACTTGCACAGACACACACTCGTATCAAAAATGCTGTTTCCAATACTCGCTTAACCTATCACAATTGTTGTTCAAACTGCTAATAACTTGTGAGGGCACGCTCTCAATCATCACATTTTTATGCAGCTATATAAAGAAACAAACTCATAATTATAAGTCATTCTCCAACCTTCTGAAGTTCGTTGGCTATCAGGGAAAGGTGATAAATTGTGTTTTTGCTTTGTGTGCAAAACTATCCAAGTTTCTGCAAAATGACAAACACCAGCATTCAAAACACTTTGAGGGATTAGGTTTTCTTCTCACCTGGCTTATTTGGCCAACACCTTCGGTGCCCTTAATCACATGAAAGCTTTTACAGAAATTGGAAACATATTTTGAGTACTACTTACCTGACCAATCATAGTATCCAGCATGGATTAGTCATTCATTTTGACACTACAACTGCAGATATAAACAATCAACACACGTATGACATCACTGAGCTTCAGGAAGTGAGATTAAAAAGCATACCCTCAGCACAACAAATCTTCATGTTTTGGTGCCATACCAAATGGAAGGTTATACCCATATCACTACATTAGCCCTTGTGGTCGTCTCATCATTCATAATGGCATATTTATGTGAGCTTGCATTTTCTATACTGGACGTTAATACGTAAAACGGAAGAGACTCCCCTGTGAAAAGGACCTGAGGATTGGTGTTTCTAAAACAAAGCCAATAATGTCCCAGATTGTCGCCAGAAAATAACATTTACAAAACAATGAATTGTTAAGTTTAAACTGTTGGTTGATTCTGTTTCTGCAACCAACACATGCTTTCTTTTTGCTATTTCCGTTTCCTGTTATCACTGTGCAGCAAATTGGGGTTCGAAACAAGCTTGAAGTATAACGTAGGTCAGTGTGGTCCAGCTGCAGGCCCCTGGGCTGCATGTGGCCCGCCATGGCATTTTCAGTGGCCTGTGGAAGCAATCAGGAAAAATCTTCAAATCTGAAATTTGTTGAAAAGTGTGTGTGGTTACATTTGTCTCACTGAATTGCTTGCGCTGGATAAAGTCATTTGCACAAAAACAATGAATATAATACTTCTGTGTACCATTATTGTTTTATTTATTTATTTTACGATAACATTAGAAGGTACAGCCCTCTGTTGGAGCACCTGACTGGATAACCTCTGTTTTTTTCAGTGCTCCAGCGTTCACTGTCTTGAAGAGTACATCTAGCACAATGAACTCAGTGCCACCAAATAAATCTGCGTATCTATCTGCTAAACGCAGACTTCTCAAAATGGCCCCCGAGGCAAATTTATTATCCATCCCTGCAATAGGTAATTTTAATTAGAACAAGCACACCATCTAATAAAAATGTACAAATGCTAACGGTGTTAGAGACTGTAGAGAGAGCTTTTGGAAATTAGTCACCAAAGATAGATTTCCCAAACTGAAATATTTCATACTAAAATGCATTCGAGGTTTGGAAGCACATGCGTGCATGAGAGTACATTTTCTATGATGAAGCAAGTCATATCTAAAAACATAAATGGAAGGGCGGTCGAAACACTGGACGATAGTCTTCGACTTGCTACCACCAATACTTGTATTGATAAAGGAACGATAGTGTCAAAAGAAGCCTCAACCACAGGCATCCCACTGATAGAGATTTGTAATAAATTGCTGTTTGCTATTGTGTAATAATTCCAATAACGCACTCACTTATCTTCCCTTTTTTAGTTTAAAATCTTGTGATCTGCTGTTTTATACATCGTTTTATTGGAAGTGGCCCACAGTTACCACGTTTTTGTAAAATGGCCCATAGGTCAAAGGTAGTTGGACTGCGCTGATGTAGGTGTTCAGAGGGTTTGCAAAGGTCAAGAACCACTGATGTAGGTGAAGTGTGGCTCTTGCTTTTCAGACCCCTTTACCACAATCCATGTGACAAGACAATGGGGAGATCTGAGACCATATCTATTTGTTGTTTAACTTGATAACTTTCAGTCCAGTTGAGCGCAGCAAGAGCAGGTTGCACTGTGGGAAATATGACTATGAATCACCTATTGTGTGCTGATGACATGTATAATTTCTAAATAATTGCTATGATTATGCTGCTGAACATGAAATTGATTGCAATTTTAACAAGACAGTCAGTGTGGCTTTACCCCTAAAAAGTACTAAAAAGTATAAATGACCTGCTACACCAGTTGCTTCCCTGAATAGCATTATTGTGAATTCAGTGAAATAAGTCAAATAACTTGGTGTATACTTCATGCCTCACAGAAAGATGGCATTGACACTCGCATTCATGTGAAATTACATTTATAGTGCAGCAAACTATTTCAGAGGAACCTTTGCCCAGTACTTTACTGCAGTTGAAAAGACTTTCATGCCTAAAACGCTTTATTTCATGCCTATTGCATACCAACGTATGCTTGCCGATTGTGGAGCAAATACACGCAGACTATTATGAAGCACTTACGTGATGCATACAACAATGCCTACAGAATTATGCATTACATAACCAAAAATGTAAGTGTTCACCTACACCAAGTTAACCATCTTGTCAAAGACTTTTGATGCATTTTTGAGAAACAATTTGTATCCTTTTTTTAACATTGTGTACCTTCATATAACTTTTTTATCCAGTTGCTTTAAATATCTGATGCTTTTTACAAACTTTCATTTTTCCTCAATTATTTAACGCTCCTGTGTGACTGCGACCAACTGAACTAGTTGTTGATGCATTGTACCAGTGTACACATCTCATCAGTATTGTGTTTTGCATAACAATGAAAACCTTCCATGTGCTTTGTGGCACCTCGGGATTTCTTTATTTTCTTGTTATTCCTCTATTGCTTCCAATCTGCAGACAACATGTGCAAACTAAGCATACAAAAACTAAGACATATAACTGGTAAAACTTTATCTGCCAAATCCTGCTTTTAAATTCAGGAAACATAATTGACTGTCGATCTCGTCGATCTCATGAAACATGCACTGCAAAGCATTTGAAACCTTGATTGGAACAATTTGCATGTCTCTGTGCACCAATGTGCACCCCCATCTGATTTTCTTTTACTCTTTTCTTTGTTAGCTGTTTACTTCAACGTTTGATGTTAGAATGCTTTCATTTCTCTCCCACCACTGGATCCCTGTATGATGGGTGAATGACGTTATAGTTGGGGTGCTGTTAAAGTGTTTTGCTCCTATCAGTGTTGATTGTGTGCAAACTGTTAAGAGTGGTGTTTTCTCGAACTTTCCTTGGTGTAAGTTTGCCACGATCTCCACGGCGCTGATTGCTACACTGTTTCTGCCGGCAAATGATTTA
>JGI24021J15306_10005658_pt1 | contig 14872 bp, 8 predicted proteins | sample Ectturendosymbi1_FD_15306 | JGI IMG/M metagenome (IMG submission 15306)
CCATCTGACTCAGGGGGGGGGGCATTCACCGTAATTGCACTACATAGTGGAGGTTTGCTTATGTTTATCTTCGCGTGCTGGCTTATAAGCAAAGTCAGAACATCTGGGGATGTTTCAACGTAACGCACATGATTTTCTATTGAAACGTGAAGTAGCACAGAACTTATAGCCGATGTATGTGGGAAGAATAAACACATGTTCCACTGATAACAGCGCGACGTGCTGCAAAATACGACCGAGGCTATGACGTTGCGGGTGATGCGTCCCATCGGCCATGGTCCGAATAACGTCAGAAGCCGAATTCCTGTTTCGTGTTTTGCCACTGTTGTCCAATCACGATCTGCAAATCCTTTTACCGATCGTCGCGTAGCAGCCTTTAGTTAAAGGTTTGCATAAGTTGACTGAACCACGAAGAATTTGCTGTTGATAAGGAAATTTCTACCCTGGCAACACCAGCTAACAAAGATAAATACAGCTGAGGCAAAAGAACGAAACAATTACGAGGTGTGATAGAAGTGAGCGGTCACAAAATTCCTTTGAAATTACGGCCCTTAACGTGCCATTGCTCCACAAGTTATAAAAAGATTATTACCAACTTCCTTATCGTGAGCCAGTTCTTGTAAAACACTGCCAGGCCGCACGAGATCTCCGGGCAGGTGAAAGAAGCAATTCGATTGTCTCGTCACCCAGAACCGTCAGGCCATGCGGTCCATAAGGAGGTTGATGGCTTGGACATTGAAGGACAGCATGGTCAACTGTCTGTTCCTCTGCCCCATCCTCACAAGCAGCAAAAGGGGCTATACCCCATTTATGGAAGCAGGAGCGGAAACGCCTGAAGCATGGTTCGGAAGCGGTAAAGTCAGACCGACACTGTTCTTGGCAGGGCCATTTCAAGATGGTGGGCGCCGATGTCGGGGATGAAAGTACCGAGTTTCTTAGTGTTCTCCAACCGCTCCGCATTCCATCAGTGATCCACCGATAATCCACCGATGGAATGCACTTCTGTTGTTATCGTCAGAAAAACTGATGTGTTGTTGTGCGGCGGGTACAAATGGGTGTCTCGATTTGAGATGCTGTACTTTCCCATCCGGTGGACAGGCGAGCACTGAGTGGAGCAGATGACCAAGTTCCATGGGTACGGCTTGCTAGAGACTGTGCAACTACTTTATGACGAACTTCAGCAGGTTGGACGCACGCGAGAATAGGAAGATTGTCCGCTGGTGTAGGACACACGTATCCAGTCACAGTTCGAATAGCGTTGTTCATGACCGTGAATGAAGAGGGTGTGAGCACTACGGCATCAGACAGGAGCGCAGTACTCTGCTCTTGTATTGACCAGGACTAAGGTGACTGTTCGCAGCGTTACCAACTGAAAATGTAGAAAACAAAAGGCACTGATACTACAAATGGTTAAGCGAATATTTGAATTGGAGTTAGAAAGTGCTTCATTATTGAGGTGCTTCACAGCAGAGAACGGCTGTGCAAAGTGCAACACAGGGCAACAAGCAATCGAATGTATTCAACAAACTGATTGATAATTACGTTGTGCTCTTGCGTTGCCGGCATCACCTTGCTTGGTCGTTTGTTATCTTCACTAGCGTCAACTCGTGAACAAACGATCGTCGCCTTCGCCAAACAATTTCACCGCTTTTGGCTGCGCGAGGTTGATAAGCTTCATACTCGCGAATCGTTCGACAGCGTCGAAGGCAAACCGTTTCATGGCAGTTCTATTTGATTTATTTGAATGCAGCAAACATGGAAAAGCTTGCCTTAGTTTCCTGAGGGAAATGCACCCACGATAACGGTTGGCATATTACGCTGGATTCAGCACACCACAGCCAACATGATTTAAAGTTGTCAAAATTGCAAATGTGAAAGCTACAGAATATCGCGACCTCAGCAAAGCAGTTAAAACAAACGTTTGGTTGACAGATTAAAAGTAGCTTCTGGAAAATTGCTTGCGATATTTCAAAAGGAAAAAGCTTCAGCTGAGATCAGCAACTTCGGACCACAGTAATCAGTGCTCGGTGGATGTCTCGCATGGACAGCCACCGAGTACTTGGAATTTTCCTTATGTTTGATAAAATGTTTTCTTAACGTTTTGCCTATTTTTAGCCAGTGGATGCATTTTCTAATGCAACAACAATAATTGCGGAGCAAAACATCCGGATGACGATGGTGCAATAAGCAAACTATATGAAAAGTTTCAAACTTTGAAGAAAATAATGGTGCTTTTTTCACGAGGGCCACACTCAATTCACAGGCCTTGTTTAAACTTATTCTATACGTTCTCATAAGACATGAAAACGACACAAACTAGACATTTCAACCTAGCATCGAGTTTTGTCGTTACATCCGTGCAAGTTGCACTTTTCTTCTTGATGAATTCCAACTATAGAAAACCTTGTTATAACCAAGAACGATTAAATGTATTGAACACCACAAGAAATAGAAAAAAAGCGCTCTATTCCACAGAGAACCACCCCAGATGAGTGAGTGTGGACTGCATGGGATCTAGACGTAGTTGTTTGAAAAAGACAGCCAGAGGCAGACAGTAAATTATACGATGTGCTTTGTGATAGATAGTGAAATCTAGGAAAAAGGGAGGTCTTATTTCAAGAAACGCAGAGAAATGATTACAAGGGACAAGATGTTTGCTTGGGTGTGGCGACTTCTTTGAACTTCTCCCTTTGTTGCGCCAATATTTGGGCTCTATTTTGAAAGCGAACACCCGGGGTTTTTGCTTGTTGCACTCTTTTAATGATTAGATCCCGTTTCGTTTCATCATCCAGCTCAAAGCCAACACCTGGGGCTGTCAGACATCACAAAATTTCGAGTTTCCTTTGCACGCGCCAAATATAGAATTACACTGCAAGTTTTACATTATTGATGGAGTGGAAAGCTTCATAAGCAAGCTATAAAAAATCCAACCGTTGAAAGACTTGCACGTCACGAGGATATAAACTTCGCTGCTTCGATATCAGTGAGACCGACCGGTTTAAGCACGGATTCGATATCCTTTCCACGTGACTTTGCGACGAGGTTACGGATTGGGAACAGCTGAGTATATGGCATAGTGCGCAAAGACTTGGCTGTTCAGCGGCGCCGACGTTTGAACAAACGGTCAAACGATACGAGGTCAACCGTTGCATAAAATCCTGGGTTAATTCCGGAAATCTTGTAATGAATTAATTCATTACACAGAAATCCAAAAAAACAGCGATTTACATTCCGTAATACTGCTACGATTGCACTGAATTTCTTCCAGACGAAACAAACACAGCTAAGCCCACGCGTGACACGTAGATGATTGATATGAAATTACCAGGCCCTGTGAGAAAAGCTTCAAAAGCATTTCGACGATAACTGTGGTGAGTCCCATCCACGGCTTGCGTCGATTAATAACGATTGCTGGAAACCTGATCGCATTGAAAACGGCTTCGTATTTGATCAACACTCGACAGACCGTCACGTCATAATTCGCCCCTCTGCCTTCCATCCTCCAGTTCACAAGTGCCTTCGTGAAGTGCGAAGCACAATTATGGATTTAACAATTTTTTTCATCTTAACGTGAGTTAAGTGATACTTCACCTCAGTGGTCCTGTGCCACATCTATCAACTGCGGCAACCAGTGACACCTGAATTGGAAGTCCCCACCTACACCCAAGTCACTGGTGGCGGCAGAAGTTAAGTTTCTATGAAACCAACTTGGTCGTTTTCGCGCTCAATCGATTGTACGTCTACTCTGCGTTGTTTGCAACGCGTTCCCATTTCAATCGTCAGTGGTTTCGTTTTTAACACGATTTGCTGCGGCTGAGATTTAATCTTTTCCAAACCGCTGATTGCCAACGATATTTCGAAGAATACGACAGAAAGATGTCTGCAATATCGATCTTTAACTGGGATTTTCCTCAAAAACATGGCAGGATCATTTTCAACTGTTACATGCATTCAAAACGAGATAAAAATTAAAGTTTCCGAGAGTCAAAAGACGCCCACTGTATTGAAATTTGCATGCAACTGCAGCCACGGTTTGTTACACCAAACAAGATTGTTTGTCTAAACATAGCACACACGAAAAGTCTGTAACAAAAGGATTGGTTTTGTGTGTTACAAATATTTCAATTACTTTTTGAAAAGATCCAAGTACAACGCGTAGTAGCGAAGTCGCTGTCCACAATACTTTGTGTTGTTTCTGTTGTGATTTGAAGGTGTAATCAATAAAACCCACCAGTGAATTGCTCAAATGCATGTAGTTCTTCCATCTGGGTGTTTCGTGCTTGCCCTCTCATTGTTTATGGTGCAAACAGGCTCAGTTCCGCGCACAAGAATACCTCGTTAGGGCAGGCGGACTTTTTACGAAGCATGAGGAGTTTTGAAGTTTTATTTTGTGTAATCTTCTGTTGGCATAGTTGAATACTCCACAGCGATTTCAGCAGGTAGGTACTTCTTTTCCAGTTTTAGCCTCTCTATCACTTGCGGCTAATCTTAATATTCGCCAATATAGTAGTCCCTTTAAGAAAAAAGTGCAATGGGCACGTTGTTCATATTTTTTTTGCAAGCGATACTGCTGTTGACGCAACAAAAGCAGCACCTGTGGTCATTGTTTGTCAGCGAGACTGATGCTGCATTCGCTGTCGCGCTGATACGAAAACAGCTGAACTAAGGGTAGGATTAATCTGACAACAGTGGCCTGCATTAAAAATTGATACGATCGTGGAAGTTTACGAGTTCTGCTCTAAAAAAGAGTAGCAAATATTCAGTACGTTCCGACGAAAACGAGTAGAAGACCGACATCTTTCTATCTTACATTTCCACGCAGAGACCATATAAGCGATGTGTTGACATATCCCTAAACTTTGAATTTCTGTCAGTTTATTCAAGGGTCAAACCGCATTTTGGAAAGTCTAGAAGTTTACATGGGTTCGCTAGCTTTCTCAGGTTGGTAATTATCCTATCTAAGAGACCTTTATCAACCCATAAATATTAATTTTGACAGAGAGAAACCGCGATTATTATAAGCATCAATTTTAATTCGAAATTTAGGTAAAATTGTCCAATTCTCAGCATAGTTTCTATCAATTGCATGTTATAACTAAAGGTCTTACAATGAAGTTACTTTTGATATATAAATACTATAAATCTGAATCAAACCCAGACACCCATTATCTGATTTAAAGTTGGTTAGAACACACAGTGTTCATATTAGCGGTTGAGCCAAACACACAGTGTTTGTAATAGAAGTTGAGCCGAACACACAGTGTTCATAGTGAGACGCAATGTCTGGAGTTTTAGTGTTCAAAGCATATTCAATTTATAGCGGAAGTTCTTGTTTCTGTAATTGCTCATTTCGGCGTTGCTATTCCATGGCTTTTTAAAGTCAGGTTTCGGCTTCCATGTCCATATTTAGTAATGTTATGGTTAGTCAAGAAGCTTCCATAATGTCTTCCTCATCATGGGGTTGGGAGGCAATTCTTCACTTTTTATCTTTTGTCTTTATGTCGTTGCTGGCGCTTTAGTCTTGTGGTAGTCACCTGCTGTTATCACGTGTTATCCTGGGTTGGCATATGCTTGCTCAAGAATTCTTCTTTTCAGAAGTTCTTTGTTTATTACGTTGGCTTGACAGCTTGCTTCTGGCATTAGGTCATCACTTAGTCATGCAGTTAGCGTCTTTAAGTCAGCATCGCTCGTAGCCTGGTAAACTGGATAGAACCGGTTTTATCAACTGCTAGTTGACTTGAATCTTTGTTCTTTTCTTTATAAAGTAAAACATTTGTTATTGTTATCCTCTTGTTTGTTTTCTTCTGCTGAATTTACCATCATACATTAATGACTTTTTGGTTCTTGACTTTTGTTGAGAGCTTCAAAGTCGTGTTGGATCTTCTGGTGAAACACAGACCCAACACAGAGATCATAAAAAATGAAAGAACACAAGCAATATCAGATGACAGGTAAGTGAAGCCTGTTTAGGATCTGCTACTCAAAGTACTGATCTCAGAAAGTTTTTCAGAGAAACTGTTATTTTATTCATCAAACTCTGCTTTTTTAGTACAGTATAGCGTACTGATTCAAACTCAACACTTGCAACCGAACTACGTTATCGCGTGAGAGAACAGGAAAAAGCAAAAACAAAAATTGTGTTGTGACAGCAGCGTACCTACTTCTTCCGCGAGGCTAAAAACGTTTCATATTTTCGTAACACTTCTTTGTACAAGAAATGTCAGCGTTGGTTTTCCATCACCAAAGTAAAGCATGAGCCTAGATCAATCTGGATGTGAAGATGCTAAACGGAAATGGCTCCGAAAAGTACGTCAGCAGAAGAAGTATGGGGTGTGCAAATCTCTCATTGTCCGAAATGAGTTCGACTTCTTACGAAGTTGTGGTGTAACAATCGTGTTTTGTTCTGCAATCTTGACAGCGCCTATCAACGTTTCACGCAAAGAAAGCATTGCGTAACTACCGAAATAAGCGTCAATGAAAAAATCAATGGGCCGAGTTTCAAATCATCTCGTGTCGTGTTGTTTGTAGTCTGAATAACAATTGCTAAAAGTTCAAAAGAGGACGACGGTGTTTTGTCCTTCGCAGCTTATATTCTGTTGTAAGCATTCTGTTTTGAAGTTCACACTTGCGTTGAGGTCACCTGCCTTCGTAGGTCAGATCCGGCAGGGCTTAACCAAATGTCCACTAACTGAAGGTTATATATTGCCGTTGACCCAACGTTATAAAGACGGTCAAACAATTCTATTTTACCAGGTTGAAGGGTACACTAAAAAGGTTGTAAATTCGGTGGTTTGTTTGGGTGGTTACTTTACAGTTGGGCCTTAATTTTTCTATATTTAATATTTTTATTCATGCAATAATATGATGGCATGTGGTAGAAGGCATAACTTTGAAAAAGTTGTGTATTCTGCTTTAGTACGGTCGTGTTATTGTAAAAATATTTGCTTTAAGTTTCGCCTAATCTCATCAGGTATTAAAAAACTTGTGAAGAATCACGTTGACTTGTCAAATAAATGGTTGTTTAATAACAAATGCATAAGACTTGAAATTAGTTTCTTCTCATGTTTGCAAATTGGTTTTCTTGAAGTGCTCACACACTGCATTTTTTCTTGAAATACAAGTGCAAAATTTTACGTTTTAGCTCAGGTAGAGATATAATTAGGCCCGTAACCAGGGTGGTGGCAACCGGGAAATTGGCCTCGCAATTTTCAAAAACAGTTTGAAAGCACCAAAAAGTTTATACATATTCATGTGAATGTAGAATGAGCTAAAATATTGAATGAGTATTTATGCTGTCTAACAGTATTTGAGCTTGTTAATTCTACTGCTCAAGTTTGGTACCTTGGCTGAAAGGACCAGCTCAAGACACAAGTGTGTATCTTTCAATGAACAGATAGATGACGAAATGCGCATAATCGAAAACCTTCACAGAAAACCCGGCATTCAAGTAAATGGTCTGCACAAAGATGACTGAGTTGAATCCATCAGCAAATTTTTAAAAATAGAATCCTGTTTGAAAAATAGCGGATGCCATTCAACTCAGTCGCCTTTGTGTAGACTAATTACTTGAATACAGATGTGCCATTCTGAATCATCGCAAAGTGAAGAAAGCAGTACCCAGCCGGTTGATTCCTCGAAAGCTTGTAGCAAACCCGCCATTAGATAAGTACCTATCCGTATTTTGGTTTCGCAAATCATGTGCAAAAGTTCCGCGAAGCTGCAACACAAACATATATTTGGCAAATTGTGATTAGAAAGATTTAAGATCGATTCAGATTAAAAAGATTGCAGTCGTTCTATTTAATCATAACTCATCTTCTTCCAACAATTGATATTGTTATGGACTACATTTTGTCAGTCTTATCAATACTTTGTAGTGTAAATATTTGGTGTTCTGAGCAATTTTAAAGAGTGGTTCCAAAACTTTTTCGATTAAATGGTAGCTCTAAAAGCGATATCACCTAAAGATCAAATAAAGTTGCAAACTTAGAAACCATCGTAAGCTTAGAGCAGTGGTTCTCAACCTTTCGTGGTTTGTGGCCCCTTTCCAAAGACTCTCAACACTAGTTGCCCCCTGCTCATCAATGAAAATACCTAGACTTAAACTGTCTGACCACGAACTACAACTTCCGACAATAACCTGTCACAAAAGAGGTCTATGACGTCTCGGAGAACCGCCCCGTGGCCCCCAAAGCGTGCGCGGACCCCGGTGAGAAACCCTGGCTCAGAGTGTCGTGTGTGGATTTGTAGGGCCACGCAAAATCTGCAATGAAATACCTCGAAAAAACTCCTTGCATTACGATGGCATGACAACTCATAACTAACAAAGAGGTCTGCCTTCTCTCATACCGTTTTTCGAAAACAATAAACGCAGCGAAATTTAGCTCAGGGTTCGAACATTTTTCATTAATCAGCTGCTTTTATAAATGCGTGAACCTGCGAGTTTTTATTGGCTTTGTTCACTCCGTTGCCACTATTGATGTAGCTGTATCCACGTTTATTCAGCTAGTAGGTAAAATACATCATGATGGAGAAATTTTTATTTCGGACCTGATCAAACAAATTTGTTTGCCTGTGCGAAAGCGATGAACCATAATGTGTTATGCTGACAATTGACTTAAAAATCAGATTTCTGCCGACCGTACACACCGCTTGTTGAAATACAGGGAAGAGTGGGGGGTGCCTGCACACATTTAATATTCCCTAGCACACATAAACTAATTCGCATGGAGGGGTAAAAGCAATGCGAATTGCGAACATCGTCATGACGTCATTTAAACGCATAGTTACTGTTCGGAGATTTTATGTTCATAATTTCGCAATATGACATAGTTTTAGTTTTGAACAAAATTTGTTAGGAGCGGCGACTCGTCCAAGGACATGACATCGCTTTTCTCGCAAAAACGAGAAATCTTTCTACAGCGTTATGATCGCAGAAGCATCGACTTAAGCTATGGCATGATTTATTACAGCAGCATTATTAGGAATAGAATACCGACGAACGATGCTTGAGAAGCTTTCTAGACGTACCGTAAAGCTCACACTGGACTCGTACATTTTCCACAGAGAATCCTTCGCTCATGAGGGATCGGTTCCATTTATATCTTTTATTCACCCAATTGTTTGCTTTTCAATGCCAAAAGGTAGGTACTTGGCACGGCTTTTACCTATTTGTCGTAGTCTGTAATTGCAAGTCACTTACCGCGGATTGTTATTGAATATCACGAGTGGTTTTCAAAAAGCTTGCGGACAGCAGCAGGCACCAGACAGGCTGCTTTGGCGCTAAGCAAGTGAAACGCTTTCCCGGCCGGCTCAACCTTCCACCTCGTAATTTATGAAGTGATTTGCGTTGCTTCCGGCGAACGTGCGTAGACTGCGGTCAACAAGGACCCTCGCGTAGCGGAAAAGTTTTCAGAAGCTGACAAAACGGAACTGACTGGGCCGTTGTTGAATCCTCGCCGAGAGGCGCTTCGCGTTTCGGGCGATAAAATGTGTTGATCTTGTCACCATTCTACAACTTCGTCAAATAGCTGCATCGGTCATTAGACTTTCAACTCGAAGTTGAATTCAAGAAAATCCCCTGAGAGAGCAAACGCAGAAGAGACAGCAGCGGTCAGTTCTTTAACCAAACCACGCGAGCGAAACATGACTTCGTCACTTTATTCCAAACCATGTTGACTTACAGGCCTTGTCCTATTATTTCGGTGAGAACAGCGGCATAACAGAGTCTTTGGTCAGACGAGCCTTGACGCGCAGTTGTTGAATCGCGAAGCATTCGTGTCAACTTCTTTTTGAACAAAGCGCAAAAATAACAACGCTCCCTAATGGCCGTCATACTGCAAAGCACATTGAATCCCGCAAGTCATTGTAATATCTGCTTTAAGAAGATCATCTACTGAGTGGCTTTGCAAGGACTTTGCAAATAATATATAAGGCAAGCGATTTTTAAGCATATGTACAGGGTGGGCCACGAGAGCCTGCCCACCCATATTTCATTATGTTATAGTGAACTATGCACGTGTTATATATTTTTTTCTTGGGGACAACTGTTGAAACAGCATTTGGACCAATAAACCCCCTGCTTTGTTGAGAAAAATGTCTCACAGAACATGGCGTCACATTATACTATGCAGCGAGAATGAAGGGCAGCGTACAGATTGACCGGATATATAAGATATGTGAATGGGTAGGTAAGTATGGCCCAGCCTGTACTTTGCATCAGGAAATAAGAAGCAAATGGGTGTCGTTATCTAAAGAGAAGACATCGCAATCTTCCTGTGAAAGTGAAGTGTTTGTATCGGAAAAAAATGTTTCTTACAAGAGTTTCAGGCGGCTCCCGGAGATTACTGCTATAAGACTTTTACTTTTAGGCAATCGCACTTGACAGGCAGTTTGCAGTACCTGCAAGACTAAGCCAAGATGTAGAAAACTATTTACAGTACGTCTGTAGCGGTAAACATGTGTTTTTTAAAACTTGTTCGAACATCATTACATTTTTAATCATTGCTGAGCAGATACGATTCACCCTAGTCTCTTTTTTAAGCACAGGCTTACCAGGAAACTGATCCTCCGTCTCACATCCTGATTGTCTTATTACCACCTTACGCTTTTTCAGCTTAGCAATCTGCTAGTTAATAAATGTGTACCTTTATATAACGACATCTGGCTTTTGTGAAGGTGGTGACATTAGCTCTGTTGAAAAAGATGTCTTCACTCGTAACAGTGAAAATCTCGAATATGTTACATTACGATTTCCAAACAAGCACCACACTAATATTGCCTTAGCTCAGCTAAACTCGGTCCGTGAACCACTGGGACTCTGTGGCTGCTGCACAGGGTCCCATGAAGATATGACTAAAAACATAAAGTCGAAGATATACATTGTAGAGTATGTGCACTGTCATAAATAATTACCAAAGGGATTCGTAAGTTACACCATTTCGCAAGATTTTGCAATTTTTAATCTTAGTTATTGCGCCATCTTAAAATTCTCAGCCAAAAGGTTGTTTACGATGATTATATTACATTCCGCGTCTATGACGTAATAATCAAATCATGTGATTTATCGCTAGTCGGGAATGTTCGCGCTTCGCTAAGATCATTCCCTAATATTGCATTCTGTTTATTTTTTATTGTGCAAACTGTTGACGAAGAAAAAGAATTAACGGAATTGTCATATGATCGAAGTTTAATGATTGGTTTCAGCCAAAGTAAACTTTCATCTTTCCGTGTTGAGAGCGAATATCCATCGCTCTCACAAGGATCACTAATAATTTATTGCTTTTTGCCACTACATACATGTGTGAGACAGCATTTGCGGCTCTTACAAGCATCAAGACAAACACAGGTACAAATTTATCGTGCACAGTGACTTACGAGTTTGGCTGTCACAAAAAGCTGAGAATTGATAAATTGTGTTTTGTACAACACAAAAATTACACAGTACCATTTATTTTTCGTTTGTGTTATCCTTCCGCGCTGGTTGGGCGGAAAAATGGATGCCACAGAAGATTGGCGTCCGATAAAAAACAGATTCATAATTGGAGGCCCGTGGAGCAAAAAGTTTGGGAAACCCTGCGCCTTAACTATTATGAAATCCTAATATTGGGCATGAATAGGCGCTTCCAGTTAGGTTACAGTGATTTCTTAAATGCCCTGATAGGCAATGGATGATTTATAAGTAGGGCAAGTTTTTGCAACTTTTGCAACTTTTTTTTACAGCTTCCTAAATACTCAAAATATATGTAGTTCAATGTTTTGAGCTGTTTCCAGGAATCTTATATTGCAACTTTTGCAACGTCTTCGATTTTTACGTGCAACTTTTTACTGCAATTTTTACCAAGTACTGTTACGCAAAATGTAAAAGTGTAATTAAAAAAAATACTACAAAACTATTTCAGTTTAGTTCTATTCTCTTTGATTGCATGAAAAAGAGTTATATGACGGATTTCGTCTCAATGTTATCTATGACGAAACAGTTGGTTTGCAAGCTAGAAGTTTTACAACCCCAGCCAAGTACGACAGTTACCCAGAAGCGCGGGGCCCAATGCAGCTGCATCGGTTGCATCGGCTAAAGGCCGGCCCTAGTTACATCAAACTCATTGATGAAATACAAAGAGCAGAGAGCCCAAAATATACCTTTGCTCAAGCCTACGAAACAGGCTGCACACTTGAGTTTGGCAGTGATCCAGCTGGAATAAAATTGTATTTAGATCACCGATTCGAACTTAATAGTGCCCTAAAAGCAATTGTGGAAATGACCCGGCCAAACTTCAGTCCAGAACTGTAGGCCAAATTGTTAAATTGCCAAGTAACCCCATCCGCAGTGGAGAGAAATTTTAGCATGCTTGGCAAACTGCTGGCAAAAGACCGCCATTTCTCCCCCAAAAATGTTTGGAAATATTTAGCATTGTATGTAAATAAATCGCTTGAGTAAATTACTGTCGTTTGCAATGTTTGCGCATAAATGCAACTTTCGTTGAAAGTAAATGCAACTTTCTCACTTTTTTACTGCGCATAAATGCAACTTTCGTTGAAAATAAATGCAACTTTCTCAATTTTCTACTGCAACAAAAACTTGCCCTATTTATAAGACACAAAATAATACCTGTTTGTCTATACCAGTGTTACTAAAAATGAGATCCTCAGAACCTTTGGGTGTAGGAAACGTAATTACGAGGGGTGGGAATCGAAAAGTGTTGCAACTCCACGAATAATGTCTGTATGTCTGTCACACAATGGTCATGTGATATACAGCTACTTTTGTACTGATATTACAATTGTTTCTTGTAACTGTTGGCACGTTGTTGAGGTACTGCTGTGTTACCATGGCTTTTGTATTTTTTATATGAGCCTGACTCTTTGTTCTTGCCTGGTGTTACATGGCGGTCATAAATATTTCTCGCGATCGTAAATATTTCTCGCGTCTTCAAGACTTCAAACTGTTTTTTCTATTCCCAATCTTAAACACTAGGGGCTCAAGAAATGCTTTCAAACAAATATGTTAACTAAAACTATAACTGTGGAGTATAGTCTTTATAACGTGAAAATTAAGTGAAATAAATTTTGAAATGGTTCACAGACATCCGCAAATCTATGTTGTTCTGGAGATTACAATATATTTCGGTAGGTAGCTTTGGATTCAAGGCTGTCTAATGGGTTTCAAGTGAGTCGTAGGTTTAACATCTCTAATTGCGTGGAGGCAAACCTTTCGCTGTGGAATAATGCTTGCCATTGGAGTAAAACCGTGGAGGTAATGTTGAAATGGCAAGGTTGCTCAAGAGAACGTCATAAATGACGTCTTGATTGCAAGGTAACGTCATAAATGACGTCGATTTACCTAACCTTTAACACTTTCCGACTCTTCGGAACGCTATAAAGTAAACTTCAAAGTTTTTGCTATCGAAAATGTGGAGGTGTCGGTATCCCATGATCCAATTTTCTCCATGCGAGCCTGAGGTCCTTTTTGGCTGATTCCAGGTAACAACCAAAAGAATTCAAAAATGTTTTCGATCGGTTATTTGCTTGATTTGTCGAAATTTTTGGTGCAGTAGTTTTTACATCGCAGACTATTTAAGAATCTTAAACGTTAATGTAAAATAAATAATTATAAGCTTCTGTAACATGTGTGTGGCCGATACGTAAAATCTTTGTTTGTGAAACACAGACGGTTTGATTAGGCGATTTATGAAATTAAGGGAAATAAAAAGACAAAATTGGTCAAATAAACTCTATTTTCGTTAGAAGCTACTAAGCTGCTTTCTGATGATGTAATAGCCATATATTTGGGAAGACGGTCGTTGCTTTTTACAGAAATAACGAGTTAGAGTTGAAGTATTTCGAAAAACAATGTTTTTTTGTGGTAACTGTGTAACGAGTACTTGTAGCAACAAATCCGAAATGACAAAAAAGTTTGTTAAGTTACGAAGTGCTGACGGAGTACAAACGTTTGCAAACAAAACTATGCTAAACTAACACAGAAACGCAACAATTCAAAACTGTGGGCGATAGAAATGCGATTTTGGAAAAGCGTAAGCCCCAAACTACAAAACCTGTAAGAACCACAAAATTTTGGTTAGAAAAGGAAAATTTAACAAAGTTTGGATAAAACAGGAAAAAAGCACAAAGCCAATTAGCAGATAGCGTGTGGTACAGTTCGCTAAAGATATTCAACAGCTGTGGTGTTGTCGACTAACGTCTTTCTGCACCCTTTTGATTAGGTTCTTGCTACCGGTGAAACTTCGCAGTGCGCACGCACAAGCGACCAAAAGATGCTCCAGCGTGGATTGTAATGACATCTGATGTCGCCCTCGCGCCAAAAGTATGCGATCGAATGAGGTCACCAAACAAACACGAAAATGAACACTGCCAGTTTTGATTTGGGCCGTTTGACAACTTCGTCCTTTGGGAACAACTTTTATTGGCGGCCTTGGATTCGAGCAACATGCCTGACCTAAGCCGATTGACAAACACTTCGCAAATGGGATTTCGACGAATCAACTAGACCGCGACCTTTGGTTGGCATTAAAACATTTTCTTCTCGTAACAACACCTGTACTATGTGTCGCAAGTTTTCAACGAAAAGACAGGAGTGGCCGTTACAAAAGCCAGCTACTGTTGCAACTTTTATTTCACATAACATCGTTAGGAACGCGCCCCGGGAAAAATATTTGCGTGTTTATTATTCGGTTCGTTTGCGGTGAAATCAAAACAAAGAAAGTTTGCTTCATGGCACTAACTAGAAACGCAAACCATTATAAAAGCATCACCCAATTTAACCAAGTTCGCCTCTGACGAAAATAAAAATTCTTTAAGCGGACTACCCTATTTAAATGTGCACTGTTAAGGAAAACAATGGTTGCTAAAGATTGTT
>JGI24021J15306_10005660_pt1 | contig 14869 bp, 9 predicted proteins | sample Ectturendosymbi1_FD_15306 | JGI IMG/M metagenome (IMG submission 15306)
CAGGTGCTTGGCAAGTTCTGGACAGCACTTGGTCGACGGAGAGGGGTCGTCAGGGTCCTCCAGTGGTTCCAGCAGGATGGTGCCACCCCACTCCTCAAACAAATCATTGGCATGGCTACAGCAGCGTTTCCCTGACCGCCTGATCAGCCGCAGGTGTGACCCGCAGTGGTCGCCACATTCAACGGACTTGAAACCCCCAGATTTTTATCTGCGGGATACCTTAAGGACAGGGTATCCTCAGACTATCTCTGACCTGAAGGCAGCAATCACAGCAGCAATAAGAGCGATCCCAAGGGAGGGATGCGGGAGGTTCATCGAGAACTTTACCCGCCGGATCCAAATGTGCCCGCAGCGCCGGGGAGCTCATTTGGAGCACATTTTTTGAGCGCCAGTGAAACAAAGAGTTTTTGTAGTATAGACTTGAAACTTTGGAGATATCTGCTACACAGGCTTGACCTAATGTAGCTGAAGTTTTGTGTCAATCTAAGTAAAATTTTGGAAGTAATTCAATTTTCGATGGTGACTGTTTTTTTTATGTCACCCTGTACTATATCCCGTACAACATCACTTGGGTAGTAACTACTTGTTTGTCTCGAGCTAGTTGTGTTGTTTATTGACAATTATTTGATCCAGTTTTTTTGCGTCAGCGTTCATTTCCAAAGTCAAAAACTGTTGATATTCTCAGATTCAGATTAGACTGCTTGCAAAATGTTTTGTTTTTTGGTAATTCATAATAGATTAAACCCAGTCTCAAGCCACGGAATAAAGCTTTCCTGAATTGTTGGAATTAGAGAAATTACAATTACTTTAGTGCTTAAAACCAATAAGTTTCATTTGAACGCAAGGATTAAACTGAAAGCGTTTTCACTTTTACGCGAATATAATATAAAAATCTCTTTCAGCAAACCCACTTTTTCTCCATTAGTGAGATCCATTATCAATATTAGGTCAATGCACCTTGCGGAACACGAGCGATTATGCACCAGTAATGCAACGCTTTTTTAACTAAAATTGATTAAACTCCCTGCTCAAAGTTTGCAAAAGGCCAGTTGTTTTTATTTGAACCTTCGAGTCTTTTTTCTGTCAGGTGTCAATGTCTTACATGAGGCAACTTAATTTTCTGTTCGTCGGCGGCTTGATCATGGCTGTGGCTATCGAAGAATGGAACTTACATCGGAGAATCGCACTTCGTGTTCTTATGCTCATTGGATCGAAGCCCTGCTGGTAGAATAAATCAAAATTCAACTAAGCTGTATTTGAATTTGAGTCACTCTGTCTTTCTAGGTTTCATTTGGATGTGACACATTTGTCACGGTTGCAGTTCAATTGACGTTTTTGAAAGTGCTGTAACTTCCAATGCACCACTTTAATTAATACCTTGAAAAAAGTATTAGATTTTCATCCAGCTGACGAGTGAGCTGTCTTTATCATGATAAACCGCAACGTTGCTATTATTCCCGTTATAGATAGCAGTGGCATATCTTGATACGATTCGTTGATGGACTTCGTGCATATTAGCAAGCGGCAAGGTCGTTAATTGTATTGTTAAATTCGCAGGGTGCTGATGGGATTCATGTCTGTCACTGCACTTCTGTCGATGTGGATCAGCAACACTGCTACCACGGCCATGATGATACCTATCGCCATGGCTGTCCATCGACAAATGACTAACATTCGCGTAAGCTCATTTGTCAAGCAAAATGCTTACGTGTTGTGTGTGCATATACTGTACTGGAGTCCTGCGCAGGGCGGTTAACCCGCGCTGGTTGCGCGTACCAACACCGGCATTTGCAGAGCGGATGCTGGATCTGCAGAGCTGTGTGCGCGTATGCGGGTGCATGTTGAACTTGGTGCGGGTCGGGCGCTGGATAAGAATTCTCTACGCGGGTAACTGAATGTTGACTCAGTGCGTGTGCAAGTAACATGGGCATAGAATTCAGTGTTACAGAGAGCTTGCGGTGCAAGGGTGTAGCAACATTCTCCAGTGGTGGCGAGCACGGGCGTGGGAAGGGGGGAAAGGCCCCCTGGATTTTGAAATGTTCAGCAAAAAAGTAATTTTCTTAGTTTCGAGAGGGACAAAACAAATTTTGCCCCTTTTAACACGCCTAGAAAAATTTTGAAAATATCCCCTTATGCCGCCCCCCTGGAAAGAATCCTTCCGACGCCCATGGTGGCGAGGCTACAGATTGGAGTTTCCAGCTCGCGCTGATCTTGCAAGAAATACGTTCTAGGTGATAGCAACAAAGCGCTGCCAGTGAACGAGTGTTTCGTACGGCTGAGTACGCAAATTTAAAGAGGTTGTCACTGAACGACATACTCTTTTCGAACAGTGCTCTTAACCCTCTAAGTCCATTGCTGGCGACTTTATGACCAAGCGTTGCAACTCTATAAGTTGCCAGCCGATTGAGATAGAGAGTTGTTCAAACCCACAACGAATTTGACAAGTCTTCTAGTTCAAACCAAAAGAATTTTTTTTCGTTTTGGGTTTGGTCTTCTCTGTGGGTGAAGTTACACGTGGGGGTGTTTTCACGACTTTTGGCCGAGTTTACCTGGCCCTGGACGCCAACCCAACGAGCCATTTTTTGGCTCAAGTTTTTTGGAAACTGCGCTAGAACCCGCGTTCTTGGAGCCCTCCATTGGCTTTCTAGCATAACTGGAGCCAAACTTACGGCTCAAAAACCCAATTTTCGACAAAAATAAAAAAGTTATACAAACGTTCTTCTGTACCAGAGGTAGTGGCGTACAACGGTCCACCTCCAAGCAAAACCACAGTGATTTTTTGTTTACTTTTTAACAAAGTTGCACAAGCGGAACCGCCGGTGCCCACTGCCTTTATGACATAACAATCCCACAAGTAGGAAATGTCAAGTTCTCTGCAAGCCTGTGTTGGGTTTGATATACGCGTAAAAGGCAAAGCATTTCCTGTAAGTTTCATTGCGGTAATGAAAGTGAAATACTGGGCTGCTTTTCCGAACTGCTATTCCAGGTATCTGTTTTGTTTGCCATGTACGTAATTTTTACATAACTATTTTGCAAGTTCCAAAACAAGAGAAAATGTTGGTCTTGGTGGGAGTAAATTATTCCGCTTTGTTTAGTGTGTGTGTCAGTTGAATTCTCCATATCGACGAAAACACGTCGTTCCGATGCTATTTTACAGAGTGAACTAGCACTGTGGTAATTACGAAATGCATGACATGTTAACAAATTTTAATCAGTCGCCTACCGGCTGGGGTAAGTGAGGAGTTAAGATCCTGTCATGTATGACAAAGCCACGATTTTTACAGCTATGACGTGCTGCATCAAAATCTTCCACCGGCCATGCGGTGGAGCGGCCGGATCCGTTTCAATTTGATTCGCATTTCGATAAAATTGGTTGACGCGTCATGTGCTCCCTCAAATTCTCTCCAGCCTATATAGCGGAGATACTGTGATGCTGTAACTCGTCTCTCATGCCACGTTGCTTTCTTGAAAAGTTTCGGAAATGATTTTCATACAGTGTTTACAAAATTTTTCGGCCTTCATCACAATGCAACAGATTTCTTAACCAGTGCGTTTGTCGAACGAACTGTCTTTGAAATTCACTGGACTTGACTTGTGGTAGTGCTGTAGTGCGTTTACGTCAACTACCTGAACCACAATGCAATATACGGATTGAGTTGGGAGTGATCTTGTAAAAATTTTCTTGAACTTCTCACAGGCTTAGTAGATGTCTTCTACAAGAAACGCAGTGTCTCTTTATTATGCATCAAATTCAGAAAATATTTTGGATCACATTACTCTTTTACAGTTGACAGTTTCACAATTTTTCCAATAACAGTATTTCAGCAACTTCCTTTTTCTTTTGGTTTCTATCGATTCGACGGTGATATTTTATATTTTCGATGAGAACTTCTGTTTCATTTCGGAATTTGAAACATTTTTATCATTGACTTTAAGCCGTGTCGTTATCAGTAAGGTTGCCAAAGCTTGATGTAAATAGTTTACGGGTGAAACGTAAAATCGTTATTAGGCAGCGATTCACTCAAAAAGAAGGCAAACTATTAGATGGCGAAAAATCTGGTTGATACATTTTGTTATTTTGTACATCATTAATACTTTTTTCAGAGCAACGCGAAGAATGTCAGCGTGAAAGAAGGCGGTGAGTTGATAGCAGAATGCTTCGTCACGTACACGTAAAAAAGACATTTTAACGTAACTGCTGAGTGTAAAAGATTTGACGACCTCCGTATATGTGATTCTCAGATTCGCTTAGTTAAATGTTGCTACTTCAAGATGTCAAACGCGTAAATCTTGAGTCAGTGTGAAATTTCGTAAAATTGAGAAAAGCCCACCGAGATATCTATTAATCTTTTTTGCATAGAGGAGGAAGGTTTGACAAATGAAAACTACAGCAACAGAAACGACATAAATCAAACTGTGGATGGTAAGTGCGAGTCCTGATTCTAGCAGATAGAGAGATATGCAAAATCTTTGCGGCACGTGCATGTGAATGCCTCGAGGTTTGGTTCCACAGATGGAAAAACTTTCAAACCGTTTTAATGTGTTGTTGATATCAAAACAATAAAAGGTTTTGTTTACATTTTGTTTTTAGCGCTTTTCAGCGTCTAGATCAGCTATGTCCAACCTGCGGGCCGCATGCGACCCAGTCGAGGGTTTTGTGCAGCCCAGTTTAGGTTTTCGCTGTAGAAAAAGTATCCTGCATACTGACAACGTTTCGTGGTTTTGATAATCTTGAACTTCAGATTTTTGATGCAGGTGGTCCTCAGTGCCACTTTATCACGTTTGTTGCCATTGCAGCTGGGATTCGAACACTGCCAGTATATTAGTTTAAGCTAAATTTAGTTTGTTAAGATCTACGTAAGCCATTCAATGTGCCGCCCCCAATAATATGTCATTCAAAGTGCTGCCCTGGTCAGAATAGTGACATAATTTTTGGCTCAGTAAGCCATACGGGTTGGGAATAACTGGTCTAGGCAGTTGCTATAACAGTAGGGGGAGGCGGGGCACAATGGGACCAGGGGTACAATGGTCAAAGTCGATTATGTTAAAAGAATTGGAAACCCTGAAACTCCATGCGTCGATGGTTGTCTAGTATCCTATTAGCCGTGGTACTAACGTTAACTTTGCTTTTTTGCAAGACAAGTTTGTGAGTTATCCGGCAGAGTGTTCTTTGCGCATGAAAGTTGTTTTGAAATCCGTATTTAGATTTAAGTTTTGAATAGGTTTAGTAGCCACTATTGCTTTAAGTTTTTTTCACGTTGAAGTCAGAGCATTACAACATTATGTCATAACCTTACATGTCAGATTTTGTTTAAGCTCAGTTGGCATTTCCTAATTTTGTTCTTTAGGTATGCTCGGGGCAAATTAGACCAATATTTTTGGGGCACAATGGACCTTGTCCCATTTTTTCTCTGGTCATTATGAGACATTTTTGGACAATTTTCAGTTTTTTTGGTGTTATTGGAAAGCACCATGCAGAGAGAGAATGTATGATCTACGGCCATTCAAGGTTTATGCTGCATTTAAAGGCACTTCATATAAGGTTGATTTGACTGCAAATTTCTCTTGGTGTTGATTTGTTTTTTTTTAACACCTTGCCGCCCGATCTACGGGAAATTTAGTACTCTTCTCGGAAGGTACGGACCTACAAAACTTGCAGTAGACTACGACTTTTCTGCGCGTGGAAATATCGACGCTTCTCACATACATTACGCTGCGGTTGACTGATTTTCGACAAACGAACTCCATTTGCAGGTATTAGACCTAAGGAAAAGATGAAAACGTAAGACAAAGGGGGGAGTTAACTCCCTGTGGTTGAAAACGTAATGCAAAGTGCACGCAACTCCGTCACAACTCTCCTTTGAGCGTGGTAGACCTAAGGAAAGGGTAAAAGTTCCAGTGATATAGTTAACAAATACCAAAAATATATTGTGGGCCCAACTAAGCCCCCCTGTACCCCCACCATGGCTACACGTCCGCCAGATGGGTAGGAGAAGGTCAAAAAGTGCTAAAGTTTTATTGCACCACATGTTAGCACTCTAAATCGCACCTTGATCGGAACAGTTTGCATGCCTCTCTGCACCAATGAGCACCACCGTCTGACTTATCTTTCACTTTTTTTTCTTTCTCTGTTAGCTGTTTACCTCAACGTTTTGATGTTAGAATGCCTTCATTTCTCTCACACTACTGGGTCCCAGTATTTTGGTGGGTGAATGACGCTACAGTTGGGGCGCTGAGTGCTTTGCTCCTATCAGTGTTGGTCGTGTGCAAACACCGATTCTGTAATGCGCAATGACTAACAATTTTTGTGCTCTTGTGTTGTATGATTATGCCTGTGATATCGACCACGAGTCTGCAATAAAGGAATTATTATTATTATAAAATAAAAGTAGCCTAATTAATAATGGACTGCTCCATTGTGCCCCATAGCTGTAACCATTTTGACCTATACATGGGGCACAATGGAACAAAAAAAGTTTTAAAATGGTTGTGAGTCTTTTTTTGAAGTAAACTGCTATCGTGTTTTGGTATGATATTGTACATAAACGGTTCCTATATTGTGTAACCAAGTTTGAGTTTAATTGGACTTAAATTAAAATAAAAATAGCAAAAAAGTGAAAAGTGTGCCATTGTGCCCCACCTTCCGCAGGCAAATTGAAATTCTCAGACTTCGCAATCTCCGGTCTTTTTAAGATGATTTCACAACTGAACAAAGCCAGTGGTTCACTGAGAATTAAGGCTTTTTTGAATCGCTTATGCTTTGTTGTGAATCATAATTTTTTTGGCTGTCGTTCAACCAACTGTACATTTTTAGCATGATGTCTGCGATATAATGTTTTGGGGAAAGTGTTTTCACTTNTTTCTTCTTTGTGTTTCAGCTGAGTTGGGTGTAGTGCAAGTGGTTGACGGCAAGAGCGAAAGATCTGAGGTCAGTTGGTCTTTTTGCGTTGTTATTGATATTGTCAATCAATACGTCAATGTTTATGATTGTAACGTCAAATGGATATATACAAAATAATATTCAGCGGGTCTCTTGTTCTATATGGGTTTCGAGAATCCTCTTATACACTGTACCTCCATTTTAACGATTGTAAAGTATTGGAAATAAGAATTGTATTTGTTAGTCCTTCACTCTGCTAAAGTATTGAATGTATCAAAGGTTATCAAACATTTTGCATTATGATTCTTAATTCTTTGTGTTGATTGTTTCTTTTAATACTGTTCAAACATTTTTTTGATTTTCTTTCTGACTTTGTTTTTAAGTGCAGATGCAGGATACGCTTTGAAGGTGAACAAAAATAATATGCGAAATCGCAAAGCTTTTGTAAATGTAAAGTTTTGCTTCAAAACAAAGTTCTTTGCACCAGATTTGCTTTATTGAAAAATATCCGTGCTTACCTCATGCGCAGTGAAGTTGTTTATAAAAACCTAAAGTCGAGTTGAGGAAACAGAAGCTTTTATCAAACTTAAGACGTTTCTACTTGCGACAGACTCAACAACGTTTATCCAAAGTGATTAGTTTTATGTTTATTGTACATGGTCGATAACACAGTGATCTGCTACTCGGGAAGAACTCGTTTAAAATTCCGAGTTTTACTGACTACTGACTTCTCTACCTCTTTTTTAAATTCTCTGTTTACAATTACGGGTGTGAGATGGGGTTGTAAGGATGGATGTGAAAAGTGCTTGTAAAAATGGGTCTGAATCCTGCTCGTACGGTTGTGTTTGGGGATGCTAAAAGGAAGCAAGCAGTATGTCCTTTTTGAACTCGAAAAGTACAAACACGCTTTCGGTTTCTTCCTATTATTGTTTTTTTTGTTAAAAAACGGATTATTTAATTAAAATCGTTCAAAGCATGTCGTCGAGGAGTGCATTACAAATAACCTAAGCCGTTTATGCCTGCAATTTTGCTGAGAAGTCGCAAATCCTTCTGCAAAAAATACGACTGCATTAAGTGTAAGTGGAGCAAAAATCTTAAAGCGAAACATGTAACCTGCAAACGTTCTTAACTATATTTTCTTAATGATATTTTTTGAGTGTTGGCTTGTCCAAGAGCTCTCGACTACACCTCTGTTATCACTTGGTTTAACTAAGCTTTGTTTCTAGAGAGTTCTGGTAAAAGTGTATCAAGCCATCTTTCTTCATTTTCCCGACGTGGCATATGTGCTAGCTGTCGTGTTTTTGCAGTAACAACATACTGTACATAGCACTGTATATGCGACGGTACGTTTTCAGTCGCAGTTTATGGGAGCACGAGCAAAACTTGCGTCCGCCATTTCAGAAATTGGCTCTCGAAGGAGATGCGCAGTTGCTTTATTGAGGTATTCAGCCGTGCTTCTGTTGTTTCGCAACTGCAGATGAAAATGGAAAAGCGGAAGGCGGAAAACCTCCGCAAAGCGATGCTGCTCTGCGTGGCGTACGCTGCCAACATCGGAGGATTTGCTACTCTGATAGGCACACCGTCCAACTTGATCCTTCCCGGAGCATTGGACGCCGTGTAGGTGCCAGATGGAAGTTTTCTTTAACTCAGGGCCGTCGCCAGTGGCGCCTGTCGTTGAAACCGCAGGTCTCCCGACTTGGCGTTTGCTGTTTCATTGTGAATTGCATTTTAGGTGGAACTTCCTAAGAATTTGGGAAAGTTTGTCGCAATATGGTAATCGAATGTAGTGACAAACATTTTAGCCATTACTTAAAAATTAGCAAACTCTTTTGGAGAGTTTATTTCCTTCTCATTTCTTTGACAAGGGTTGTGTCATTGCAACGGCTTCGATTGCATTAATGAATTCCCCCTTTCTCGTCCACGTCGCTCCACCCCAGTGACAAAAACTTGGCGATGCAATTGTTTCAACTGCATCGCACTTGTGGTAAAACCCAATAATTACCATTTCACTTAACAAGTCTTTCATTTTCAGGTTCGGAACCGGAGCTTCAGAAAACGTGGACTTCCTTTCTTGGCTCGGTTTCAGTTTGCCGATATCTGTTGTGTGCTTGGCTCTCACGTGGATGTGGCTCCAGATAAGATACACCGATATAAGGTAATCCGATGTCTGGATTGATAAGCCTACTTTTTTCTTCTTTTTGGAGAAAATGCTCGGAACGCGACCGCTGGTTATCCAAAGCGACTTCTTCCGATCGTAGATGCTAAACAGCCCGAAATAGGAGATTGCAAGACGTAGCCGATGTGGAGTTTCCTTCGTAATACTTCACGCCTGTGTGCAGAAACCTCTGGGCAAAGTCTAACGCAGAGAACGACGAGAGTATATCACAGTACATGAAGAAGGCCTACAACGAACTTGGTCCCATGAAGTAAGTTTAATCACTGCGGTTGACTGCTCCTAGACGTGAATGAAATGTATTTTGATTGCAAGATGCACGTCTTTGTTAGGCTTCCAGCGTTGAAGTTTTGAAGCAGACTAATATAGTTGAAAAGCAGTCTTGCTAAACACAACATTTTGAAAAAAGCAATGTTTTTCTAGGAAACGTTTTCTTCAGAAAAAATTTTTCTTAGGAATTGTATAAAGTTAACAAGGCGTTAAATGCAGGCAGATAAATATCCACGGAGCAAAAAGGCGCCCAAGAATTGAAATAAAAGTTTAATTTTGAAATACGTCTTCATATATTTTTGATTCTATACCTATTATTCTGAATGGTTACTTAACGAAACTGCTTTAATAACAGTTTAATAAGGACAAAACTGACAAATTCACTTTACAAATGTTTCACGGTTTGAGGGCGATACATTTTCAAAGCATTGCTAACATCCTATTTCGGTTTTATTCGTACACAGTGAAAGTGTGTACTTTTTTGTATAACGGTCAAAGATAATGTATGGTTTTCTAAATAACGTTTATTCACTTTTTCTTTAAAGATATGTACTCTCTTTGCAATGTAGCGAAGCAGTTATGCTTGGATTGCGTTTTACTGAAGATATTATGCGGTGGTTTCTTACAGTCGTAGCCTACAACCGCAGTTAACTTAAAATAGAGATCAAACGAATGAATTTTCAAGCCATTTGATGTTTGACAAAATGTCTAAATTTTATAGAGATTTCAATTTTTTAATTCCTCATTTATTTGCCACCTTCAAAGTTTTTGGCTGGTTGCGACCTTTGGACTTCAAACCTTTTCTTCCCCAAAAGAACATAACCATCGTCGGCCTGAGTTAACCAACGGAAAAGTGTTCGCACAAGGGTTCAATGTTGTCATTTACTCTTAAGAACCGTTTTCCATTTCAGATTCGGTGAATTTGCTGTCCTTGGCCACTTCCTTGTCTTAGCAATCCTCTGGTTAACCAGAGATCCAAAATTTGTGGACGGATGGAAGGTGATTTTCCCGAATGGGTATGATCTTGTTAATTAAGCTCTTGCGTAATAAAGTTCGCAATAACAGTTGGCGTGTATGGCTTAGGAATTAAATAGCGTTGTAGTGCGCGACTTTCAAATGCTTAAATAGCAAAGATTTTGCACATGTGTGATAATAATTTTCATCACCGTGGTCCGACAGGTCGAGAAGTTTTTAAGTGCCCTTGGGTGGTGTTCACGAATGGTGGAAAGCAGAACAGGGATATTAATACAGGGATTGGTCTAGCAAACGCAGTTCTGCGTGAGCTTTAGTTCCGTGGTCACAAAACAGGATCTTTCAAACACCGAAAAGCTGCCAGTTTTTGAATCGGTCCTTGCTCCGATCCTCAGCAGGTAATGAATCTTGGGTAATGATTGAAAGAATGATGTCTCAAGTGCGAGCGGCAGAGATGAGATTTCTACGAAGACCGCATGTGTGACACGTCGTGAGAAAGTGCGCAACCGTAAAGTTTCGTACATCCCTAAATGTTGAGTCCCTTCGCCTCCGAATAGGGAGGTCCCAACAACGGTGGGTCGACCGCGTGACCATATTGCCCCTGAAAAGATTGTCAAGGCACGTCCAAAAGATTGTCAAGGCACGTCCCAACAGAAAGTGGCCTACAGGTCGACCAAGAAACAGATGTGGTGTAAATACATCTCCAACNNTGCTTGGTCCCGTCTTGGTGTGGAGCCAGCAGAACTATCAGAGATTGCTGAAAACCGTAATGTATTCCGAGTCGTCCTCGAGCTGCTGTGCCCGACCCAGCTGAGTGGAAAGCGGGTATGAAATACATGAATGAATGAAAAACCATGGTCCGGCCGTCTCATAAATGGCGATGCGGCGACAATGAAACACCAAAAATGAGCCATACTTTGCGACTGAAAATCGAATTCTAGGCAGCAACACTTGATTCACCCCAATATTGGGTTGTATAGCTTACTAATCTTCTAATCTTCTTTGGTGCAACGAAGTGGATAATCTTATTTAAAATCTGTGTTTGTTCTCTACTATAAAATCATGAAATGTTCATATAAAAAGATTTTTTAATGAAATGTTGATACTCTGTCGAGTTTGACGCGTTTTTATATTTTTTTTCGGAAACATTATTTTCAACCAGTCTGCTTGAAAGATTTGCATATTTATTCTTAAGTGTTACAAAGAATTACAAATTGTCTGCGGTACTTTGAAANAGAGTTTGAACGTTTTCAGTAATTACTGTAAAGCACTTTTTCAGTTTCATTTATTCCAAAATTATAGTTCAAAATTACTGGACGCAAACCTTACAGTAATCCTGATTTTAGCGTTACTGCAAAATTCAGTTGAAGCAAATTACAGCAAATCATTCTTGTTCATCTTATAAGTTATGAGTCTAACTTTTCAATCAGTAAGTAGAACAAGAATAATCGATATTGTCGTTTTTTACCCTAATTCTTTCAAACGCTTGGTAACTCGATTTTGTTTCAAGATAGTCAAATTTCTCAGGGTTTGTGGTGATGCCCTTATCACATTTTTGAGTCTGAGTTTGTCAATTTGTGAAAAGGTTGATGAAAGACTCTACTGCAGCAATGCTGGTCAGCTTCAGCCTATTTGTTTTTCCATCAAAAAATCCCTTGAGTTATATCCGCAAATCAGAAGAAATCGATGAAAAAGAACCGACTAAAAAGAAGGAAATTCGTCCCTCGCCAGCTTTGCTGCCATGGAAAACAGCACAATCCAGATTAGCTTGGGACGTGGTTCTGCTTCTTGGAGCAGGATTTGCTCTAGCAAGAGCGTGTGAAGTGAGTTTTTAATGTTTTCCCCCAGAAATACGGTGATGCGTCAGTCAATCAAGTGTTTTTCAAGTTGGCTTTTTTTGTCAACAGAGTTGATTAGAACGGGCAAGCAGGAAATTTGCCAAAAATTACCTTCAAGACCGCAGTAAGCTCTTTTTTTTCCAGGCGTTGCACAACTTACACATCTACGTTTTTTCATCTACTTCGTCGCAGTTTAATGTATTGCTGTGAACATTTTGCAATTAAGATATCGACAAATAATTTTTTGTCACTATCTGAAAGATTTTTAGATTTCACAACGTTGAAAAATCTTTTAGTCATATTTACTGCTGGAATAGATTCACAGACAAGACGATTCAAAAGTATTATTTTTTATGATAAAACGGCAAAGCGAACAGCCACCAACTTGCAGTCCTGATGGATGTCTACGGATTGGATTTAACTGGTTTTAACGCATCAAAGACGGCAATATTTGTAATTTTTTACTAAGTATTTTCTGCAGGTGTATCACATTTTCGTAGTGGTTCTGACTTTAGTACAGACTTTTTGTTCTTCTCTCACTAGTGCATTATCAAAATCACTGCAATGCCGATGTATACCCAAGTATGAATTTTTAGGGAACATCGCTCTTGTGTGAGACGTGCCCAATGGTGATTTGGTTACGCTGGTACTTTCTGGTAGTCGTGAGTTCGATTCTCACTGTAGCCGAATTTTTCGGGGCTTCAGCGCTGTTTTGCATTGAAATATTAGAAAATCATTTCTTGTATCTTTCGTAGCTGCATATGATATGCTGCAGAGCTGTTTAGTGTTTGCATTTTTCTTTCCTTTTGAATGAATCTCTACAAACCTATATGAAATGATTCAGGTGCAGGTAGTATGTGGCAACATTTGCTTTGCTGTTAGACGAACTGTCGTAAAAAACAATGATACAAAAACTAATCAAGTTATGTAACTGAGTTGTAAATGTAAAAGACACCTTTATTTGACGCTTTAGTTGTTGGGCTAAACTTTACTGCAACGAATTTCGTCATAGGCCAGCAAATTGCATCAGCCAAAGACCGGTTCCCTTACTTAACGGTTTAGGAAAAGTTTTTGTCTTGAAAAGAAATTAACTTGCACAGCTTCGCTCAGTGAGAAACCAAAAGCTTGCTTTACGAAATAGACGTGGATCGTATAATCAGAGTGCGTCAACAATATTTTATTGAAAATACGAGTGAATTTTTGCAGTTTCGACTTGTTGAGTTGTACAAGAACGATTTACCTCTGATATCCTCTTCCAAATATAGGTTTAACGCATGTGACCAAATCTTCCAAAGCATTTCAGTATGCTGTATAGAAACTGTTTTCCTACCTGAGGCACAGCTTTTTAAAGCTCTGGACTTGCAGTTTTCATTGGTAGCGATGTCTTGTTATGGACTTGTGTTGTGGATATTAATTCAATCATCGCGTACCCTACAGTAAGTTGTAAACCTCTTTCTGCTTGCATTCATCTGTCAGCTTAGAACAGGGGTCTCAAACTCAAATTGCTCCGTGGGCCAAATAAGGACTTGTAAGTAACCCGCGGGCCGCATTATGATGCTGACGCAACAATAGCGCTACCTGAACTTACTAAAAACAGCTTTTACATCTTGTTTCCTGCGAAAGCTATCATGAATTATAGGCAACGCATTTCTAGCCGTCTCTACGTTCGTATTAATGAGTTCTAACCGCCTACGGAAATTGTTCATTCGCCAGCTGAGCACTTTGAAACACCGGTGAATAAACTGAAGAAGCGTAAATGTCATTCATTTCATCCATTTTCAAGCCCGCTTTTCCTCTAGGGAGGGTTGCGGGAGCAACAGCCCTAGGAGGACTTGGAATACCTTTCGGTCAACAGCAATCTCTGATAGTTCTGCTGGCTCCACACCAAGACGGGACCAAGCAGGGTTGGAGATGCAAGTCACTCCATCTGGGCCTTGGACGACCTCTGACTCGCTTTGCCGTGGGCTTAACCAGCAGGACTTGTCTCGCCAGTATTTCGTGGGGCATTCTGGATATGTGGCGGAATTAAAGTAGCTGTGATATCTCAATTCGGAGAAGTGGTTCCACGTTCAGGGCTTTTAGAAGCGGAGCGGTGAAAAGCAATAAATGCAGAAAATTGCGCATTGAATTACGAAAAATGTCGAAATCGACATCGCCGGAGTTCTAGTGTCAAAAAATACGCGGAAATGTTAACTAAAACACTTGCTCAAGCAACTTCCTGTTTCAAATATGTCAACCTGGATTGAAAACTGGGAGGACATCTTTGTAGTTTTTCGTGAAAATAAGAGACAAGGAAACTGTATTGTGGCGTAATAAGGACATATTGTTAGATGTAGAACTTTTCATGCTCGGACTTGGGCTTCTGCTTTTCCTTAAATTGCTCAGTTTAGCCTTTATTCTCTATTCCGTGGCAGCCTCGTTTCCCAAAATGTCTTTATAGTAACAGAGAAAAGTTGACAAAGAATGCAGAGTTTTCCAACGCAGTTGATCCGTTTCTTATTTTTTTACGGAGGTGAATGTGATACCTGCATGTTTGGTGTGTTCACAGCAGGTTTCAGTGGTGAACAATGTATAGCATTCGACGCCGCTATGAGACTCATCATGCCGATAGATACCTTGGCTTGCAAGGGCAACCTAGAAGAGAGAAGGTAAAGGAATTGATAGCAGGCTTGAAAAAACAGAAGTCTGTTTTTACCAGTAGCCGAGATATAAGTACAGCAGCTCTGATGACTAGCT
>JGI24021J15306_10005661_pt1 | contig 14868 bp, 9 predicted proteins | sample Ectturendosymbi1_FD_15306 | JGI IMG/M metagenome (IMG submission 15306)
GGGAACCGTTGCCTCTTCTGAGTCGTCCTTGTCACTATCGAGACCGTCTTCTGAGGCCGATACGCAAGTCGAAAGTTTGATTGCCCGAGCTCGATCTGTCGGTCGGACAACCGAAGATCTGTTGGATGTGATGGTGAAAGAACTTAGACAAGAGCAAAGGCGAAGGGAACTGATTGAGGCGAGACGAGGAGAAGGCGACCGACTGAGAAAAGCCACAGTGGCAATGTCGCATGCTGCTGAGAGGATACTGACGTCGATTGCGGCTGCGGCAAGAGCGCGTTCGAGCGAATCATTGTCATTTTCCCTCAGCGCATCATCCGATGATGTGAACTGTCGTAATCGACAGAAAAGTCCACGCCTTGGCATCGGTAAAACAAGAAAAGTCAAACGACGCAAAAAGAAGACCCGGGGTAGGTGCACTGCCGCAAATCAAAACCACCGATTTCCGCCTGAAGGTTCAGTGTCTGATAAAAAACGTGGAACACACTTAAAAATTGGCAAAATGCTGCATTCCAAAGGAACGCCAAAGGATGACACTTTTCCTGCCATCCATGTTCACTTCCCGTGCGAGATTCAAGTGCCAAGTTTTTTGAAAAGTGAACCAGCGTCTGTGAAGGCAAAGAGCCTTCTTACTAAAACAAACGAAAAGCGTACAGAACCAATAAGCCTCTGCAGTCAACGTGCTCTGCATCCCAGTATCGGGATAAGTCGATGGCTTCCCGATCAAACTGCGATGCAATCTAGCGAAGTGGACTCCGCTATGCTTCAGTCAAGAACAATACCGACGACGCCTCTGATAGAAGTAAGGAGCAAAGCGCTATCCAGCAAACTGCCGAACGTCGCTCGGTCGCGGGAAGAAGCCGACGATCTCGCGGCTGAAGCTAAAAAATCGCCGTTTTATAACCAGAAAGAAGGGGCGGAATTTCTTAGCAGACTAAATAGATGGCGGAGTCACTGTCGGATAAGGTTCGGATGCCTCACATCGAAAACGCAAGCACTCCATGTTAAACCTTCAATTTTTGGAAGCGTTTCTTCGAGCTGTTTTCGCGAATCTACCAGCAATACCTCGCTTGGTCAGCCGGTCCGCAACGCCACAAGCTCTATTTTGTCGGCGCGAAGCCCTCCGCTTCTACCAACCGGTCGAACCAAAACAACTTTTAACAAAGCTTGCGTGACACCATAGAATGTTTTTATGCATTTTCTGTGGGTGTTTGTCTTACGTTTGCGACAACCTTGTAAATTCAATTTCTCGCTAAGCAGCCAACTTCTCAATCGTCTTTACTCTTCAAGCACTTAGTAACAGATGCTGCACAATAAAATAAGAACACAATGCATACTAACCTAGGACAGCGGTCGGCAAACTTTTTGGACTACCGGGCCACTTCAGGGGGTCAAGAAGGCAACTAAGCCAGAAAGACAAAGTTTCCGAAGACAGGATATTTTAGTTTGTTGCATGAGTCAGACACGAAGATCATTGAAAAGATGCACGGCATAGGCGCATGCTGCGTAACGCAGGTTAGCGCACGGGATAGCGTTAAATTCACAAACGCTATTGCTCAGTTACTCTTGACGCTTGGCTGAACATGCTGTAGACCAGGGTTTCTCAAGAGGGGACCTCGGTATCCCTTGGGGGCCATGGAGCGGTTCTCCTGGGGTCACGAGCAGAGGCATTTACTAAATAGCTCTGCTGTGATATTGCAAAACCCTACCTATATACAGTAGCGTAGGCAGCACAAAAATTTGGGTGGGGTCAAAATGTTTGATTTTAGGCGAAAAACATTATTTTGTTTGGGATACCGCCTCTCAAAGCACAGAATGACTATATATTCCAAAAATTTGGGGGGGCATGGCCCCTTTGGCCTCTCCCGGCCTACGCCTATGCATATATAGCCCTGCCGTGATATTGCAAATTTGATGAGCAGAGAGCTACAAGTGTTGGGAGTCTTTGGAAAGGAGCCACAAATCATTAAAGGTCGAGAATCACTGCTGTAGACAATTATTTAACTTCACCTGCAACTCACGTACAAGTCAGACCCATGCCAAAGGCTGGGTGGGTTACACCAAAGCGCCGTAACTTACATTCAGAACAGAACACTCCGAAACCTGTATAGCCTGCTTAGTCGCAAAATAAAATGCTGTTGTAGTGGGTAAAGAAATGAGATGAGTACAACAATCAAGCAGCATCAAAGCTCTCAGTCGTACATCAGTTGGCTTTGTTCAAAAGCAAAGTAGTTCAATGAGAAATCTGATGTTGCGTCGTCTTGGAGACAGATGAAATATTAGGTTCCAGTCATGATAAGTTCATCAACAGAATGTCATTGGAAACACTGCCCAAGGTACTACAGCGACTATGTGGGTAAAAATGCGCCCAGACTCTAATCTGCCTCTCTCAAATAGGGTTGGAATACCTCGTATAACTTTACTTCATCAACGTAGTGGCCAGGCGAACTCTCATAAACGGCCAAACCTTCATGCTTAAGGCCAAAAGTGCTTTTTATTTATTATTTTATATTATGGATTTGCCGCAGTTTCATGGTCCATATCACAAGAGTAATCGAATAACACAAGAGCACGAAAAAGGTTATTCATAGCGCATTACAGTCACAGTGCAGGTGTTAGCATACATTCACCACTGAGAGGAGCAAAACACTTTAACAGCGCTCCAACTATAACGTCATTCATTTCTTTTCATACAGGGATCCGGCAGTGGGAGAGAAATGAAGACATTCTAACATCAGAATTTGAGGTAAACGGCTAACAGAAAAACAATAAAAAACAAATCGGTTGGGGGTGTTCAGCGGCGCACAGAGGCATGTGAATTGTTTTGATCAAGGTTTCAAATGTATTGCAAAACATTTAGCATGAAACCGACAGTCAATTATTTTCACTGAATTTAATGCAGGGTTTGACGGTTGGTATTTTACTGGTTATATCTCTTCACTTTTTACATGTTTGGCTTGCACACATGGTCTACGTCTACATGCTTGAGGTGATAGAGGAATCCAAGGAAATAAAGAAATATTGAGGCGCCACGAAGCACACGGAAGGTTTTGGTTGCTACGCAAAGGCAATGCTTACACCGAAACAAAGCACCAACTACTGAGAAATCTTGATGTTGTGTCTTCAGTTTCTTCATTTTGTGATTCCTCTATCACCTCCAACATGCAGACGATATGTGCAAACCGATGACATTCACGCGACATTTTATACATCAATAGTTTTGTTTACACAATTTTAACAAGTGAACATTGCCTGGCAGACCAGATTTAGATTTCTAAATCCAATTCAAGCTAACTTACTAGAGCACTCCGCGAGTTCACAGTCGTTAAAACCAAACAGCTTTCAAACAATCTTTCCTTGGAAATTTTGTATGTTTAAATTCCGGAATGGGTTATCACATGCAAATTACGCCAAAATTCGGGCAAATTTTCAAAAATACTCACAAAAAGATTTGCGCCCAAACCACTTCTGATAACGGTCAAATTTTTACAAATTGGCCGCAAATAGACCAAATTCCCAAACCTGCTCTCAACTCCCAAACTACTAATTCTACCGCTTTCTTGCGAACAGGCGATAATGAAGCAGGCAAACTCACGTTGGAACCGTTTTCTGCACGCAAGCAGAAAACGTATGTAATTGCAGCAAAGTGTAACATCAAAATATCAACTAGACTGCAGCATGTGCAACCGTGAGCAAATAAGTCCACCGAAATAAAACTTTGCACAAGCGATCTACACATGGAAAGGCTTACCCACGCATTCAATCCGTGTTTGCCAGAATGCTTAGAATAGTGGTTCTTAACCTTTTTTCTACCACGCTTCCCAGTTACTGTCCTTTGTTTCAAGCCTCCCTTGACTATCAATAAGCTGTAGAAGCAAATGTATTTATTGGTAAATTTATTGATCAAACTTTCCATGTTGTAGGGCGCGTAAGGGCTTGCGCCCCCCATGGAGATTTATTGACGCCCCTCCGTCAGCAGGCAACCCACTGATAGAGATTTGTAATAAATTGCTGTTTGCTATTGTGTAATAATTTCAATGACACGCTCACTTATCTTACCTTTTTTAGTTGTTGTGAATCGTTTTTTATACATCATTTTATTGGAAGTGGCCAGCGATTTATCACGTTTTGTAAATTAGCCCGTAGGTCAAAAGTAGTTGGACCACGCTGAGCTAAATGTTTCTTTCACGAACCTCTTTACAACGAAGTGTCGTACGCATGACCGATTTTTCCGAAATGGAGAAGTTGGTCATGCATAACGTACAATGTTCATACCAATATTGCACAAGGAATTTCTTCAGAGTTTATAACGATAACCAAACACACATTGGGATGAGAGAGTGATGAAAGAAACTTAACAAATTATGAATATAACTTGTTTTCAGCCTACACAGAGAAGAAATGTGGAAAACAAAAATAAGCTATATAAACAGCTGTAAAAAGCTCGCCAAAACATCACACATCAGAAATATTTATCAAAACATCAGATATGATGTTGAAGCTTCAGAAGTGGCAACACTGGTTATAACCCATCCCACGCCGAACACATCCAGCGCGGGTAGCAGTGGCTGCTCTCGTATTGCCAGGTTTAATTGATATTTATAACAAATGTCGCACAAAGGGAGCCACGTTAAAGCACCTGACGAAGTCACCACGAACAGAAAGCACGTTCAGGACCTCACCTATATAACAGCTAGGTGAACAAATAGGGTGAACCTATATTTGCGGATTTTAAGGCTTCTGAAGCCTCCCAGACATCGACGGGTTCAACTTGCAGTCGTACTCAGGCTAAAGAAACACTTGTGGTTTCGTGCTTACGTAACTAACTCCCATAATGAATGCATTACTCTTTCATTAGTGAGCTGACAGTTTGCCATGAAGTTGGTAAAGACATTGAGTGAACACGTGATCGTCAATGATCTTGCCCACTGTTGTTGTTGACTCACATGGTTAATCATGCTTCTCAAACCGCTAGCGAAGCATCATTTTGACACAATCAGGGTTAGCAAAGTTTTCCTCCTATTGTATGTGGTCCTTGGTTTCCAATGAGCAAGGCAGTACCACTGTTGAGATTTTTGCGAGACTTGTAATGCTTTCAAAACCAACGTTTGAATTTAGCTGTTGATTTACAAATGTTCGGGGTTGATGCTGGATTGACCTCTGAAATGAAATTTCAATGCTTTTATGCTTCCATGTTCCGCCCGCGTGTGCCGACCATTTTATAACATCAAGTACGTCCAATCGAGCTTAAGAATACCAATATCACTATATCAAATGTGAACAGTGAATTGTTTAATCCAGTGTCCAAATAAGCGTTCCAATGTAAGCAAACATTTCTCTTAACACTGTTAAATCTCCGGCCGCAGCTAAGTTATGTTATTATCAAGACCCCTCTGCTTTACTTTTCCATGTCGTTGTCATCATGTTTCGATTTCGAAAACTTTTCTTGTTCGTTGTGCACACGAATTGTTTTACGCGTGAGCAACACTTACTGTAAGCGAGGAATGTATCTAAGTTTTACAGTAACTCGGCTCTGTTCACTGCAATACTCGGTCGACTGATTTTGAACGCGTAAACTTACGGCTGTAAAACTTGCCCAAGGCCTGTAGTCACGGGGGCATTCGGGACCAGTGGACCCCAAATTTTTTTGTGCCCAGAAAATTTTGTTTCAAGTATAAGAACAAAAATACTTCACCCGAAAAAGCATTTCGCCCTCAAACCAACCTGGCTTCGGGCCTCCTTTAGCCTGTGGCAAACACGCCTGACCTGAGCAGCACACGACCAAGCGAGTACGCACACAGAAATTCAACGTAGCTTGTGTATTGCGCGGCGTGATGACCGTGACTGCATCACCAACTGCACACCATGTTCGCATTCAGTTGATACATGACCGACCTATCTACATCAGCAATATCCTTTTTCACCATTGCCACCAACATCGGACAACGCAAGATCAGGGAAGTCTGGGAAGACATAATGGTTGCTCAACACATATGAACAGAAATGAAATAGTCGATTGTGCTTTGGCAAATGCGATTGAAAACGGAAACGTAAATTCGACAAACGCTAAAAACGTGATGTATGAAAACGCAATCCTCTTTAGAGGGTAAAAGATATGTTTTGCAATGTTAAACGATGCGTCGCTGTATCGTTTCCTTCTACCTGTGTCGTTTGAAGTTGCTTGATGGTTTTTCAACATTGACGAAGAGGTAAAACCGTAGCTCTTCGGTTAACTTTGCCAAGGTTTACTTTCCGATGCACATGCGCTGCAGCTTGGGCGATCAGCTGCCAAGCTACAAACCTCCCTCGATCGGGCGGCGCAAGCGCCAACAAGAGACATATCGCGGAGCAAGAGCACGTTCGCTCAATCGTTAAAAAATACGAAATCTGTCGCCGAGAGCGCCACGCAGTCACCGCGGGCTGCAATTCGCTTCAACCAGTTCGCTGCGACATGAGATGAACTTTTACAAAGAAAGTTCTCGGTGCTCGGAAAGCGAAAAACTTTTTATTTTCGTCTTTGCAACACGATCCTTTGCGTCCCTAATTTCTCCTGGTCCAGGAACAATATCGCGAAAAAACGCTTCGCAAGCAACGACAACGCACTCAAATACCGAACAATGTACCACGTCAACGGCTACGCTGTCCCACGGAAGTTGACGCTTGGGTCGAAACGCACCCTGCACCCCCTGAGTGGGGTGGAGGGGGCAGTTACAAAGTATAAATACGTTTGGTGCGATTTTGATACATACTCGACCCCTGTCGAAAAACAAGGGAGGAAAAACACGGCCAGCGTCTTGTCGACGGAGAAGGACAAGAATGCGTTATTCTCCCGTGGTAGGAAAAACACGGAGGCAGAGAAATGCTGGCCCCTAGCCAGGCACTGGTAAAGAAAATTGCCGCACGTGTCAGTGGGGATACGGCACAAAGAAAACAATGTTGCTTATTTTCAAAAAGGGTTGTCAACTGACAATTAAGCACCGGGAGGAGGAAGCCAGCTGCTTTTTCAAATCAGGATGCAGGTTTTCGCTGAGACATTTCGATCATTTCTCCTAAAATAGCATTAAAACGCGCCGTAACAGTGTTCAATAGTCTATATTTTAGGATACAGCAACCGAATTGACGTAATGGTTTTCAGCCATCAAAAAAATTGAGCATACGACCGAAAACAAACTAGGAGATTCGGCCAAAACGTTTTCCCCCAATAAAAGGGGACCGACGTTTTGTCCGTGTCCGATATCACTTCAAACTGTTCAATAGATTTAAAATGGAAAGGTTCCCAACAGAATACAGTGACACTTGAAAAACACATTTCGTCCTGGCGATGTTCGCGAGGTGTTGGAATTTAAAACCTCTATTTTTTGTTACGCCTGCGGAAGGTTCGAGAAACAGACAAACGTATAATGTTGCATTATTTGAAGTCAAAATGACTCGTGCTTATCCAAAGGATAGTGTTCCTGGTACGCTTTGACATGAGCGGACATTTCCTGCTGTTGTTTCTTTAAGTGCAGTGGGAGTTGGTCGTAAACGTCAGTGAACAACAAGTCCGGCGACGGTTTTTTGCGACTCTCGGCTAGTTTGAAAGCTTCCATGATCTGAAAAATCAAGTGAAACACTTTAACACAGCGACGGTCCACGAACACAGGGTTGGTTTTTGTCGCGCACGCAATTACGACGTTAAAGCAACAAAAAAAAACACGCGAAGTGGATCTTTCTATTTGAAACCGGAGCTAGTTGGATGAAACTTTATATTAATCTACGTCTGATCACATCGATAGATGCAGTGAGCAAATATTGTAAGGGAACAACAGCGATTACTTTGAACGCGCAGTCATGTGGATCTTGACCACAAGATTACGTAAAACAGGTGAAAAACATTCAATGAGCCGAAAGCGCGAGTCAAAATATGAAGGTGTCTAGCTCGCGATTTTCTCTCACTTCTTGGTTAGACACCGTCAGTCTCAAGAGTTGCTAAAAGTATTTCTTTTCGGGCGTTTTCCAAACGCCACCCCCAGATGCTTTTCCAATATTACCCCCTGAGCCGGTCACGTCCGGATGCAAAGGACGCGACTCAAACTCAACGAGGTCAACTCGGAACGGCAAAAGTTAACGTTCCTTTCCGGCAACCGGATCTGGACAACGCACCAGCTTCCTGCATTCTTTTCCCAGCGCCGTATCTTCTTCCTGAGTCCAGCATTTCCTTTCGTCGAGCAAGTAGCGCCTGAAGCGGCTGATCGGGTCGTCCGTTCTCGCCCAGTAGTTTATTTCGTCGGTCGAGCGATACGCGGAGCTGTCGTCGCTGGTGCTGTGGTGTCCGATCCTGAAAGTTGAAACGCGATCGGAAAATTTCATCGGGTCAGGTGCTTTTGAAGCAGGAACGCGGCAGAAATCCGGCGTCAACCGCAATATGAGTTGCCGAGGACTTACGCGCAAGAAAAAAAGATTTTATTACACTCGCTTTATGCTCCCTTTGGAGTACCACGAGTGGTCTGCGGGCGCCCGTCTCCCCTTACTCTGCGCCACGCCGCTACCTCTGCAGTGAATGCTGCACTGGTGGCGGGACAATGGCAGTACCGCACACGAAGCTTTCCCTTGCACCTATCCATTCATACAGAGCACGAGGCTGGGCAGGTCGCAAGTACCGTTTTTCCAAGCCTTCGGTGTGACCCGACCGGGATTCGAACCCATCCCACCAGCATCGCGAGCTTCAGCCCCTAGGACGCGTAAGCGGGATAAAAAGAAAACAAGATAAACAGGCCAAACCAACAGTGCGTGACTCAGCTCATCCGAGCCTGGACTGCTGTCGTTGTACGCGAAGCGGCGTCGTGCGCGGGATTGCAATGCGGTCCCTAATCCGATCGCGAACGTCATTGGATCGTGGTACTCGCTATGGACTGCTGTTCGTGACACACGATGTGTTGCAACTTGCACGCAGAAAGCAAAAATAAATGCCTGCGCATCGGCGACAGCAATGAAACGCGCTTTGATGACCAGATTCACAACGTTTTGTTTGCTTTGAGCGGAATCTGTTTGGATGAGGGTCGTTGTTGAGACGACCCAGGGACATCCCCGAGTCACCCAGAAACTTCGCACTTCAGGTTGTGGTCAGTGGCTTGCTTATCGCTAGTACAGGGACAATACAGTCAGCTTTAAACTTGATTCGCATGCCAGCATTAGTTATTCGTTCACATCTAACCTAAATATAACCTTCAGGGGGGAAATGGAAAAACTTCACGACTGCATTCAACCTCAAACGCTCCACCTGTAAGTCATGGCTTCTATAAGCACGGGACGGTTTTCCTTGACGGCGATCTGGCGAGCCTTCCGCGTCGCGTTAAAGACAGCGAGAGTGTCGTTGCCGTCGACTCGAATGGTGAGCATTCCGTATCCGGCCCCTCGTGCCGCGATGCCGTCCCCCCGGTACTGGTCGCCGACGGGCGTTGATATTGCGTAACCGTTGTTTCGGCTGAAATGAAAAAAAAAATTGTCGGCAACGTTGCATCGATTCACTGAATGGGATTCAACATTAAATTCCAACAAAAAAGAGCAAAGCAAACCACAGTTTGTTCAGTGGAACTATCGAGCTGAGGCAACAGAAACAAGAAAATTCGAAACGAACTTCAGAAGGCGGTAAGCCACGCAGGGCGGTCAATTTCGACTTTGCATATTTGTGAATTGTAGCTACTCTTGACACAAAAAAACTTTAAAGAAACCACGAGCAGTGAGCGCGAACGGGTTCGAAAGAACAACTTAAACAAGCAACTTTATGCGAAAAATGGAAAAACGTCGCGCAACAAGAAAAACAAGTTTTCACGATCGGAGCCACGAGGTTCGAGCGACAAACACATACCAGAAGAAAAGGCACGGCGCGTCGAGAGTGGCCGCGAAATTGAACGCGGCATGGGCGTCGCCTTCGGAGGCCGCTCCTTCGCCGAAGTAGCATATTACGCACAGGCCCGGATGCGTTCGTTTCAGGGCGTAAGCGGCGCCGGATGCCTGGTGGAAGATAACGAAGGTAAGTCTATGACAACGGTCAAGCATGTCACTGATTGATGGCCACGCATTCTTGAAAGACCACTGCAGGAGAAGGCTACTGATGTCCCTCGATATTATTTCCGGACATCGAAATCAATTACAGTATTTCCAGTCGGGCATTAATTTTGACACTGCTCGAAGCTGGTGCATGTTTTGTGTCTGACGTGTTGTTGCGTAATGTACTGTAGTTCTCATACGAAAACGTTTTTACCAGAACGGCACAAATTATCAAACGCAGGGAGACGATTTTAGAAGCGTTCTCCATTTTACCTGCGGCATTTGAGTAGCTAGCGGAGAGCTGATCGTGACAAAATTCAGCTTTTTCGACCCGTAGTGAACAGGCATTTGCTTTCCGTGTGCAGGATCGTTGACGTTGGCGTAGCACTGGTCCATGAACTCATCTAAGCTGAATCCGCGATACATCAGCACACCTTCACACCACAAGCAAAGATCCGTCACCAGCGGAACCCGCAACAGAACGGTATCGGCGGAGCCTCGATGACACATACGAACTTTGCGATTGTTCAGAAAGCACACAGTGTTCAGTTACTGCCGTATATTTCGTAAACGCAGCAGCAGATAAAGCATCTAGATCAGACAAAACGCACGAAAGGCTTGTTTGTTGCTTAGTTCACACGGCTGGTGTCATGGAACAACCAAAATCCAACACTCTTTCGACGCAGTGACCCTCTTGGCACGAGAAAAGCAACACCTTGTCAGGCTGAAGAATATTCACAGTTAACATTTTCTGCAATCTTTGAATCTGCAATCTATTTGCACCATGTCATATCAAACCTGCGACGTGCATCGCAAAACATACGTCACGGTCTTGAAATTATTTGCATGCCTTTAATTGCAACCGGTGCCAATTAAATATCTACCAAAGCAAGAAAAGGTACAGTAGCAACAAATGACGTACACATAGCCGTGTAAACAAGATCGCCAACAAAGCAAAAAGAAACAGGCCAAAAGACGCATCCAATTCAACCGCAATAAGTATAAAACTTCTATAGTAAATTTTTAATTTGTAACAGAGCAATGCGTTTGTGTAGTTGCAGACCAAACAATACAACTATAGGCACTCTGAGAAAAAATTATAAGTTTGACAGAAGGTAATTTGTAAAATTCAAACGTTTATTCTTTTAACACTAATTTCCACGCAGCCATGCACTAAATCCAGTCATACAGGTAATCTCACAAATTTTTAAAGGTTCAAAACCTGCTTCTCTGTACTGGCCAAAGACAAGGTCTTTGTCGTCAAGTGCTGCAATGCTTCCGATGTGCGTGCCTTCTTCGCCATAGTTCGTCATATAAAAAGAAACGCGACCTTGTCGCTGAGCGTCGTACATAACTTTATCCATTGTGTTCAGCATCCTCATGCAGCGATACATATAAAGCAAAGTCTCTTTGCTTAACTGCAAAACCAGTACAAGCTTTTCTAAAACCAGCCACTAAAAGCTACGAATTTATTTATCCTTGTGAAACATATGTCGATAGCCCCTAGTCACGCGAACCACCTTAACAAATTCAGGGTTCCTCTGCAATTTTGAATATAAATTTCCAGACCTTTTCCAGACTAACTTATCCTAATGACATATCCAGCCAGGTCGAACAGGCACTATACTAGTTATCACAACGAAAGTAAAATTATCACTCTTATCAAAAATATCAGAATAAAATATTATCAGAATGCACGTTAAAAGATCAAGTTTGGAAAACTATTTCCTTTTTCCATACTAACAGAACAAAATATACCAAAAAAATTAAAATTGACCCAATGGTCAAAGACTTGAAATGATATAAAATAAAATTTTACATATATAGGTACCAACCAACTTCACAAAACAATTGATTTCAATGACGGAGAAAAAGGACCTAATAAATATTGATAATAGATATAAGAATACCTAATGGCATCCACATAGTGACAAAAGAAAAAAACTTTGCAACCATTGTTTAGAACAAAAAACATTTCCCAGCGGAGACATCCCATGCAAAAAAGCTGAATAACAAAAAAAAATTGACCTACCAATACTTCCAACCTTTCAAAAGTGCTTTCTCCCAGACAACAGCTAGGGTTTTGAATCAAAATAAAAACAAAGATTTCCGAGTAGCATTATTAGCACATATGATTAAATAACGATTATAGAAATAAGTAATAATAATAATTTTTACAATATGTTAACAATAACCTTAATTTAATGCATTTCTAATGTGAGGTCTGAAATACTAATGGCTACAAACCTGGGGATCTTGAGAAGGATCAAGAACTTTGCCTCTGTTATCAAAAACACGGTAAGTAGGAATCCTGTCTTCAAGCTTTGGTTCAAGAAATTCAAGTTTTGACACATAATTGAAGTTTGGAACTAAGAATGTTCCCTCAGCATCAACTGGAGCTTCACTTGACTGGAGAAATTAAAAGGTAGCATTTAAAGTAAAGGCTGATTGGAAAAGGGCTAAAACTATTGACAGTCTAGTATAGGGTTTCTCAACTGGGCACTTGGCCCCCCTTGGGGTCCGTGGTTCTCAGGGGGCCACAAGCAGAGGACTTCATTAAATAGCTCTGCTGTGATACTGCAAAACCCAAAAAAAGATAGGTATTTTTATTGATGAGCAGGGGGCTACAAGTGTTGAGAGTCTTTGGAAGGGGGCCACAAATCAAGTAAGTTTGAGAACCACTGGTCTAGTAAATCACAACTAAGTCTGCTGTAAAAAGTGAAAAAATTAGACAAAGTCACACAAAGATTTGTTCCCTAAACTGTAGCTTAGCAGTATAACCCAAATCTCATGTTTAACACTTTCGGCCTTGCTGTATATAAATTTACACATCTTGCAAACTGGGCTGGTTCTCGGTTGGCATAAATTTATATTTTTACTAAAAACCATGTTTTGGGGCATTGGTTGTAATGTTTTCACCTGGAAACAGCTTAAAATTATGGTCCTAGACTAAGTTTGAAAGTTAACAGGTGTTGGAATGAGATTCCTAAGTCTCTGTGGTTCAGAGGCTGTTTGAAAGCACGGTTCTTTTGAGTTGGTCCACCAGGGCGGGACTAGGATCCTGCAGCAGTGACTGCAATTTTGTGCAATGGACGTGCTTTGATGTGCTGCCAAATGCTAGGAAAGCATGAAAGATTGTATTGCAAATGTTTATGTAAATACATATAGGCAAGGGTGTACTGGGGTGGGAACACGTGGGAATGGCATTCTCACACCTTATTCATGTTTTGCTTTGAAATGAGTTTTGGCTAGTCTTTTGGGTGCGTTCGCACACCTTTTTTGTTAGCACTACATCCCTGCATATAGGCATGTTGGTAAAGTTTAATTGATCAATGCCAGTGCTACCTGCTTTTATATTATTAAAAAATGCTTCTAATGAAGTGAAATGTTTGCAAAATGAATGGCGTCGGTAGGCCCAGGCTTGTTGCAGTGGTATGTAGCCTAAACTGTTTTGGAAATCAACACCAAAAAAGCCTTCAAAAAACTATACATGTTTTATTGCGAGACGTTTCGGATTATTCTTAATCCACCTTCAGTCAAAAAATAAATTGGTTGCTTAATTTTTTGACTGAAGATGGATTATTTTTTGACTGAAGGTGGATTAAGAATAGTCCGAAACATCTCGAAATAAAACATGTATAGTTTTTTGAAGGCTTTTTTAGTGTTGATGAAACTGTTAAGTCTATCTCAGTTTTATGCTCCAATGTTTTGGAAATGATTTTATATGTTGGCAATTGACAAGGGTAAAGGCAACAAAACATGTAGCATGTTTACCGCTTTAGCCTACAGGTAGAAAATGCCTAGCAATGTCCACCATCTGTGACTTGAATTTCTTGCCAAAATCACCCAGTAACAGTGGGATATTGCCATGGGAATCCACCCAGTAATGTAAGTGTCAACAAGCAAGTTCCAAGAAGCTGAAAATATAAGAACAGTATTTTGGCTTTTAACAAGTGAATCTGCTGAGTTAATCTGAACATTACACTCATCAGTTGCTCTGTGTAAATTACTTTCAACCTACAAGTCATCTTACAAGTTTACTAGGACAGACACAGAACAAGAACCCATGTTGAAATGCAACTGGATGTCTAAAATTGTCAACTGTGATAAAAATCTTGTGTGCAATTCTGAGTCATTGAAGCTGCACTAAAAACTTCCACAACAGTGAATGGTACATTGTCAGGTGCTTAACTGAAAGACTAACTGATCAATTCATGGCCAGTGAGTTATTCAATATTGCATGCCGCAGGCAAGAGTGTTCATGTCAACTGCCTTAGCTAGAAGCTACTTTGAGGTGTTGATCAGCCACCAATTGCTGTCACTTAGAAACAAACAACAAAAATGAAACATCTACATTTGCTGAGAAATGACTAGTATCAGTTTAAACATTCTGTGATAACTTACTTTGAGCAACCCTTTGAAATAGGCTTTACTAAAATGATCAAACCAATATGACTATAAGTATCATTCCTATATTCTATAAACATCGATTGCCTGAACAGGGTCAATCCACCCTAAGCAACTTCTACTTTGACAGGCAATGATAATAATAGGAGCAAAATAGCTGTTTGAGGAAAACTGATTATACTAGGTTCTCTTATAACTATTTGTATAACTTTAAAAACTTCAGTTATGAATAAACATTTAATAGAAAAAAGGAAAGACTAGCCAGGGCAACAGGTGCCATAGCAAAGCAAACAGTTTCACTGGCAAGATTTGCCAACTAAATAAATTTTTTTTTAACTTAGAAATTTTATAGATTATATCAATGATTCTGATGGTTTTGCCTTTCCAGTAATACTCTACTAGACTTCCAATTTATGACAAGCCTCCAGCAAT
>JGI24021J15306_10005662_pt1 | contig 14867 bp, 12 predicted proteins | sample Ectturendosymbi1_FD_15306 | JGI IMG/M metagenome (IMG submission 15306)
CCTTGCCTAGCTACTGCTGCCAACAAAGCGCATTTTTTGTGACTGTTGCCGTAACACGGGGGGCATTTTCTTTGCGGTGTTGAAAGAGTAAAGCGTTTTGTGAACGTCCATTTGCACTGCATCGTCAGCAATCTGAAAAGGATAAGCATTGTCGACGTTGCCCTCCCTGGAAAAATTTGTGCGGACGCCCATGTTCGCGCGGCTTACAATCAGGGTCCGTTTACAATCAAGAATAGCTTTCATTTTCTGCTGACGTTTCCATCTAACGCTCTCTGTCTTCCCTTTGCTACAATTTATCAAACAAACTCCTCACCTTCTCTTTGCCTGTGCGCAGACCCGTAACCAGGGGGGGCGCAGAGGGGCGAAGCCCCCTCTAAAATTTATTTCGCTCTCCTGGAAAAATGTGTTGGACATAATTTAAAACTATTGGACCTAATTTAAAAAATTTGGGCCCCTCTCAGAAAGCTCTTCGCCCCACCTGGTGTCCCAAGCTGGTTACGGGCCAACGTGTGTGGCAAAGAAGTCAAGAAATTTAAGTAAGGTGATAAATGGACTGTGCTCGTACGTGCTCAAGGCCGACATGAATTGGTGCAGTTTCATATCGTCTGCTGTTTGGGATATTTTCGTAGGAAGGTTATCGCTGTAATAAAGTAGGCGACCCCATGTCCAGTTACGGCTTCGCTAAAATTTTTTAAATGAATTTGGGCAAACGCTGTGTAAAACTGGTTTTCCTCTCGTTTCTCTTACAAGCGCTGCTTCGCTTCGACGGTGTTCATTATATATATCAATCAGGGATATATATGTCAATATACATGTCGGAGTTCCTTGATATATCTGTCAATGTGCCCCTTTCGTTTGTTTTTTAGCATCTGCAACGATCAACCCTGGCTACGATCCTAATTCAGTCACATGCTCCAACGCCAAGTCTTTATATTAAAGCAAAGGGTGACCAAAACAAGATTTAAATCACGAATCTTTGTCACTTTCCTGTCCTAGAAAACAAGACTGGTTACATGAAAAACTACGCGAAACGTTTGTTTCCATTTTGGAAAAAATTTGTGATCTGTGTCTTTTTGCTGTTTACTTTGTTTTAGGTAAGTTTTCACACGAAATCAGAATTTTACACATTTGTCTTAGGGCAAAACCAACTACATCACGATCACCTGGAAGTTTAACCGCCTAAACTCCACAAGTTCGGTTTAAAAAAATGTAAAGTTATAGTCATTCTATTGTTAAACAAAGCTTCGTGATATTGCTTACGACACTTATCCTGCTGGCGCGCGTCATTTGATAGCGTGATGTCTGGTCAACAAGCAGTTTATAAAGCATCTCTGCATTTTCACTCTTTTAGCGACATCAATTTCTACCATCACCTTCAGGAACACAATGTTCTTGGCCCTTGGTTAGTTTGATAGTATCTGTGTAACAACGAATAACCTACCTTCCCTAGGATGATAACATCTGTAATTGAGGGGTGAGCAGGCTAGAAGACACAGTAGTCAGCGAAAGGCGAGGCTTTGGATGCCTTTTCATTTGTTTCCAGACTTCAAAGTTCTTACTGCAGTTGCATGCAAATGTTTCATAGTACACACAATTGAATGTATGCATAGGTTAAGCTACTAAGGTTGGTGTGTCTTCAATAGGACTCTCAACTTTGGTACTTAAGGCGTAGGCAGACCGACATCAGCAGCATAAAAGTAATTTACTTCACCGATATTTCACAGAACAGTCGCGCTTGTTTAGTAAACTTTCCTGGTTGACTAGTAATCGACACGAAAACTGAGCCCCACACAAAAATCACGCTCGTTTCATTCCTCACGCTTGTAAGGTGTATTTAAAGTTCTTTCATGACTCTTTATGAAGCACAATAAACTGATATTCGACGACAGAACGGCGCGGCAATTACCGACATTTGCTAAAAAAGCATAATACGTACAGCTGGATAAATTCCGCTGCGCAAAGAAAGCTTGAAGAACAAACGGTAGAGTCGCGTCAAACAACCACAGGGTGCCAAAAAAAGCTTGGACGCGCTGTTAGACGCTCTACAAGGTGCAATAACGCAACAGCCAGAGGAAAGCGAGTAATTACGAAAATACAACAAATCAATAAACAAGGCCTTGCGGTCCATTCACTCTCCTCTCCACTTCAGTGCAGTACTTCTCCGGTACGCCCGCTTTTCTAAGATCTCCCAGTTTTTTCTGTTTAACCTAAAATGCAAGTCGCACATCGCTCAAGTAAACAGTCAGTTGGACAGAACAGATGGAGAAAGGAATTTCGAATTGCCACAAGCACTAGTTACTCTAGTATTACGTAGGTAACTACAAACTTGAGCGGTTTCACTTCAGTGCATAAGTGAACAAAATTTCGAACGGGGTTCGCAGATCCATGCCCGTGTTAGTCAATACACAGTTGGAAGGTGACAACATATTGCGTACTTTTTCATCAAGCGTAAACCGGAGTTATGATGTACCATTTGGTTAAAAAATTTTACAAACCGTCGTGATTGCAGCAAGATTTATGTGTCGATGTAAATTAGTAGGGAAAGGTCACCTTTAATTTTGGAACAGCACAACCTAAAGAATCCAAGAATTCGCCACTGAAAACAGAACACACTGCAGCGTCAGATCTACACTACAGGGCGATAAAGTCTTTTGCGAAATCGATCGCGCTTTAAAAATTTTAGAGAGTGGATTATTCTTTTATATTTTTAGTAAGCACTCAGCAACAGCTTAACATCGCCCACACTTTCGCCAGGAAAATTGTAGCAAATTACGAAACCTGCGAAAACCATACGTTAACAATCTCATTGATGTTCCAATACCTTAAATAAGGTATCTACCACAAATGCTTGTATTGACTTCTCGTTAGCGGTTGGGCAAACTGAGCACCCCGGCCATCTTGTTATCGCCCCCTCGCGGTCGACTGCAACTACAATTTCCCAGATTTGCACCAAAAAGTAGCGCTTTGCAAGTTGATTTTATCACAGGCTGAGTTGTGAACATCTTGTCAGAAAATAGATTGATTGCATGAAAAAGCAAACGATTACTAGCTTCAGATTCAATAAAGTGGAACTCGTATGTAATTTTGACAATTCTTTTCAAATGATTGGCAGATCAACCGCTGCACTTAAGAAAATATAAAAATGTAACGGTCGTAATCTTTACAGATTTCCAGTGCATTTAAACTGGCCGTTCAGCGAGAAGCTCCTGAAAACTTCTATCACGACAATGTATGCGTATCCAACAGAGAAATGAAATCTGTTGACGGCCAACAGTCTCACTTCAGAACGTTGGTTGCAACGAGCTCTCAAGCCAAAGCAAAGAAACTGGTCAGGACCATGGAAAGAACTTCTCGTTAGCTGTTTACTTTTCTTTTTATAAAGTGTACACCTGCGTTTATTTTGTCAAGAGAACAGACCCGCGCACACACAAAGAAACTTTGGGATACTAGGCCAGTTAAAAAGCGAATGTATTCTGGTTTGCAGTTTGTGACATTACTGTGCATAATTAAAAAAGTAGAACCACGGAACTACGTCATGCTATTGGAATATGGTGCAGAGCCAAGCGGATTTCGAAAATTCCTTTGCGAATTAGAACGTGAACAAAGGACAAGTGCCTCGCTATCACTGTTCCCTCTATGAAAATTATACGCTGAGCAGTTGTTAGTTTTGTTGCGCACTAAGTGCATGCAATTGCGCAAACATGCAGACACAAGTAAAGCGTTCCAAGCGTTAAAAGGGCTATGCGATACAAATATACAGTATAAAATTTTGATTGTTGGAAGTGCGCGAGAACGAGATTTCACTGGGCGAATTGTGTGGTGGCACTACGCAATTGCGCACATGTTATGAATGTCGTCCAGGCCTCACCAAGTGTCCCCAACCTGGAGAACCACTTTGGATAGGGACTATTTGTCCCAGAAAATAGTCTACCAACCTGTTAAAAGCTTGTGAAAGCGTTCAAAAATTTTAGTAAAATTTTAGTGTTTTTGATTTTTTCTGCAAAATTTGGGATCTTATTTTGTAAAAGTTAGTATTTCTTTTAAATTAAAAAAAACTGATGACCAATCTTTCGTCTTCGGGCGATTTCCCGGAAAACGAAGCCTCATTGTGATTTTCGTGCGGCACCCCCCATGTCGGACCAGTCGTGATGCCGTCGCTCAAAATTCTCTGGTAATGTGGATAAATGTAACTGAAGTTTCTTTTCCCTGGTCCTCACGACAATTTGTTGCTGTCCAGGCCAGCATGAAGAGGACAAAAATGCATTTTCGACCGCTAGTTGTATAACAACAAAACGAACCCGCATGATTATTTCAGGAGCAATGCAACTTCATCTTGAAATGTTTTGAAAGCATACAAAGCTTGGACAGATGCGCTCGCAACTCGAGTGACAAAAAACACTTCGCAAAAGTGTGTGTATAGTAGTATCAAAACACGTGGGTAATGTTTTATGAAAACAGTCATGCCTTGTTGCAGCCAAGAAAGCTAGAAACTTTCTGTTGAGAATTTAACAAAAACGGTGTCACATGCGTCAAAATTTCAATGTTACAGTGAATAGCAGGGGAACGTGGTTCCTCCTTTCAAATTGGTGAAAAGGATGACGTTCCCGCTACAACACCAGTGGCTCTGTAACACCACCGAGTCATGCGACGGGAGATGAGTTGCAACCACAACTACAGGCGCGGGTGTGACTGGGCGTGTGTGTACAGTCACATGTAAATGCAACCACCGTGATGTGTAAATTGGGTTGTTTCACTGTGTTTATTCGCTATGAAACACACGCCCTCTTGGAACGTACGACAACAAAACACGACGCACGGACTACAATAAATCAAAAACGTGGCATGACGTAAGGTCATCGTATTTTTCTGTTACTTCACAATGCATTCGAAATGAAGTTTTACTCAGCGTTCGGTCCAGCTTTACGAACTTTAGACGTTTTATCCGTAACATTTTCTAGCGTTTAGTGTCTCGTGATTCTCAACGTGGTCCCGTGACCTAAATTTCTTGTGGTTCACAGACAGCTCCATGAATCGTTGATGAAACGTTCCTAATAATTGTAACCTTTACTGTGCAATAAATTAGGTAAAGTGACCCATCGGATATTTTTTGAAAAAGATGGTCCATTGGTCAAAAGAGGTTGAGAACCATTGGTTCAGACCAACTTTAACTTTCAAATGAAAATTGTATCATCTTTAATAAAGGCTTTTATGAGAGTTCCACGAAAAGCGTGGACGCAGGAGCGATTCCTTGCAGTGAAACGTAGGATTTTATTGGCATTCCCGAACTTTCCAGCAATACCCCAAAACCAACAGCGCAAGAACACAATGAAGTTCAAGCAGAAGGCAAAATAAATTGAGGGCGCACGTTCTCTGTGTTTGCGTTAGGGCTTCAATAACGTAGAAAATTCAGGCAAATGACATTTTCGGCATATTGTTGCCAAAATACGCTTCTTTGACTAACCTCATCAAGCCTTGCTCGTCGCAGCCTGGCTTCCTCTTCCATCTTAATGCCTTCTTCAAAGAACGCTCTCCTCGCAGATATCCTTGCTTGCTCCTTCTCACGTATCTGTTTTCTCACTTCGTCAGCGTGAAGGCGGCTTTCCTTGAGAGCTTCGGTTTCCTTTTGTCGGTCGATTTCCATCAGACGCTGTTGTTCTCTAGTACAAACGATCAAAGTAGTAAAATAGTTAGCATTTACGTCTGCTCAGCATGCTACAACCAATCGTGGTTAACGAATACATTGCAGAAGCTACACTTAATCAACGACTACATTAGACAGTTGTTTACATGCAAGTAAAATCCAATTACAACATATCTGACGCAAGTAATCATATTCAGTTGTATTTTTACAGCATTTTAGATATACGGGTTCCGCTTCAGCGTCAGTCTCCGGTCAACTGGGTTATATGGACTTTTCCGCGCGGCTTGCAGGGACGCCGGAGAGCGGGGGCATTGCCCGCCCTGGGCTTTCAAAAGGGGGGCAACGGGGGCGGAGGTGCCCTTTCACAGCAGTGTCATAGGTCATTTCATGGTTTATCAAGATCGACTTGAAACAAGTTTATTGCAGATATTCGCGCACCCACAAAATTCAAAATGGTTTTCTATAATTTATGTTATTATTTTTGAGGTCAACGTTGTTTCTGAACGGAAACAAACATTTTATTAACGATTTTTTTGTATTTTTATAAGTTTCCATTGCCTGCAACTCTTTTACTGCCCCCCACCCCTGCTCTACCGCTGCTCCGGCGTTCCTGGTCACTTGCATCACATTTACCACCAGAAACTTTATCGAGTAACAGCATTAGGAAGACTTGTAGTTTATTGGGGTAAATTATTCGTTCTCATTACGCACTTCACGTGTGGAACTCACCAACATTTTTTGCAGTTGCATGCCAAACATACTAATCATAGCTTGCGATTTTTTCGCTGAGACAATTCAGTCATTTTTTGCTGGACATTTTGTTCAATGAGACATTTGGGTCATTTGTCTCATAGTTGTCTTAAAACTCGCCGTAACAGTGTTTGTTAGCCTATATTTTCAGATATTCTGACCGAAATGACTTAATTTTTGTCGGTCATTTCAAAAAATTTTGGTCTATGACCGAAAAAAAACAGATCACAAGCCGTACTTGAGAACTCTTTCAAACTCCAATCGTTCTCTTTGCGCTTGCACCGCCATGAAATGTTCTTTGGATTGAATTTGCTCAGTTCGAGCGCGTTTCATCATCTCATTGACTTGGGCTTTCTTCTGCATTTCGGCCTGCTCCTTCCTCCTCCACTCCCTCTCTGCTTGTTCCTGGACTCAAAGAAGTGGACATCAACAAAACGCAAAGCGAAAACCGGGGGGCGCGTGGTGCATCGAAACTACTTCACAATGGTTTGCATGGAATAACATCAAACTCTTGAAAGCATCTGAAAGCTAGCGAGTAGTTACTAGTTATGCGGTGTTGCAAATAACGACTAGAGTACTGGCGGTTTTTTTAGACTTACCATGCTATAGCACTGCGCTGTGAGTGAACTGCAGTAGAGTGAAGCGCACTGGGCTGTTGCATGCAAGCGAAGTGATACGAATTCTTTGCACAATAACGGTTATTCCCCTACCGTGGTACAGCATTTCCAGTAGCAACATACGTGTGTGAAATGTACCTGATCCTTACTCATAGCCACAGGGCCGCAACCACGGAGGGCAACCGGGCAATTGCCCCAACCCAAAATTTTTAAAAACATGTTTTAGTTGTTAGGTACAACAACAAGTTGTAATTATTTTGCCCGTACTCCCCCCCGAAAATAGCACAACAAGTTACAATCACCAATCTTTCGCCCCGCGCCGAAAATATCGGCTGGTTGCTGCCATGGTTAGCCATATTCTTTTCACAAGCAAATCCAATCCTTCGAAACATTTCTAATAAATTATGTTGTACATTTCATCTAATTGTACCTATGATATTTGACATGATTATGCTTCATGCTTGAACTGTCTTACAAAAACAAGTAAATAAATAAATAAACAATCCTTCGAAAGCATTGACAAACAAAAAAGCAACTGTTTTTTGAATAAACTTATTTATATTTCATGAACATACAAAACTAATTTGAGTCTACAACAAAAACCTATTAATACAACTTTACAAAATTCTGTTGAGAAAGGTCTGATGTAAACATCAATTTGGCTTGATAGCAACAACTACAGTAGCTTTAATCTCAACTTTAGGAGTGCGTGTCTTGTCCAGTTTGCATAAATCCACCAAGCAGTGGCGTTAGAGCATGCTAAAATAGGTACCACTACAAAAGCTTCAGAATATGAACCCATGTATTAACTCAGATAACTCAGGCCTACTATAAGCAAAATGCATTTTTACGAACGGAGGCTTATTGATGATGAGAGATTTTATCGATCCTCAACTGAATGCATTACGTTTTGTCTAGCTCTCAAACTTCCTTTCACAGTTTGCACCAACACAACTTCTGATATTTTCCAGCAAGGACTATGATTAAGTTTAAATATATGAAAATAAAATCTAGGCTAGGCCTATGAAGTTGACCGGACAAAGTTTTTTAAAACTTATACTACGTCCACCATAAGAAACGTATGCATTTGCGCACAGGCATAACACAGCTTACTAATCCATTTTTGAAGGTTTAAAATTTCAGAGCGTCAGAAGTTCCACCGACTATTTAAGGCACGTAATTCACCTATGCCACTACACTAGTTCTAGCACAGTAGACCTAAATAAATAGGGTACGAGTCAACGAACTTTACCAACGTAATGTTTTAAAAATTCAGCACGCCCAGCATACACCAAGTAGCTTATTGGCGACTTTATAAGAAAATTTTGATCAACGAAGGTGAACTATTTTGACACACACTTCTGTCCAATCACCTCACTGCTAGACCTGCTGTAAACACAGCGGCCACACGCGCGTTCAGAAAACACGCTCTGTTCAATTTCGCTTCTCTAAGAGCAAATTCAAACGTTGCAAAGCAAAAAGCTGATAAGGAAATCCTGACGGTGCAAAGAGTTCGGCAGAGATAAAAATTAACAAAGAATTTGCTTGATATCACTATTGCCTAAACCCGCCTTAAAGCTTCAAAAGTGAAAAAAAATCACAAAAACGCAACTTTTACATACGCTTTTGATGAATGGGCGACGACATAAATGCATTAAACTAAGCAATTAAAGGAACAACAGATTTATGTACCAGACTAAAAACATTCAGCAAGAAATCCATAAAATCAGAGACAATTCTCCGTAAAAAGACTGTCGTTGGAGCAGTAACAAAAAATCAACACTGACTCAAATCATTTAGACTAAGAAAAAATCTTTATGTTATTCTTTAGCATTTTGTACATTTTATCAGCAAATTTTCCACACAAGTCCATGATATATTTTATGAAATTAATTTTGGAAGTCAATTTTTCATTTTGACACGAACTATTCTATAAATATAAACATTTCGAGCATAAGCTAAAGCAGCTGACAGGAAACGTTGGCAATCCACAGATGGATGAATTGCTGGCTGACTTCGCAGCTGAATGAAACCCACAAAATTATTATACAAATACCTGATTTCTCTTTGCTCGGAGCGCATCTTGTTCAGCTTGGTGATCTCTTGCACGCTCCTGCAGAGTTCGGAGCCGGGCAACCTCTTTTTCTTTCTCCTTCTTAATTCTTTCTTGCTCCTCTTCGAATTCGGCCTCTCGTTGCTGCATTCAAGTGAAGTACTTAACGTAGTGCGCAATAAGAACTTTAGCCAGAGTTCAATGGACTGTGAAAGATGCAATTTGCATCCATGACAGCTTAGGTAAGTTGGGTCGTTGTTTTCACACTTCAGCAAAGAGTTTTATTCGTTACGTAACAAAGCTTTTAAAATTACCACTAAACTGAAAGATTAGTTGCCGAGGTTAACAACCAAATGAAACCAACGCTTTTTGCGTTTGAAGATGGACAGAACAACGGAGAATATACTCACCATAGATATTAGGCTTTGGAAACAGCTTTTTTGCGTATTTCACAAACATTTGGCATCTTTACTAGAATTCCGAAATAATTTTTCTTCTGGTATTTTGCATTTCTGGCCCCAAAAAATAGGCGGGGCTTGCTCATGACAGCGAAACATATTCACAATCATCCGACGGTGAACGAAAGCCTTCGTCTCGCATTTCACGAAAAGGTAAGTTGTAGGGGTTACAGACAACCGGGGAATAAGAAAAATACGAAATTAGACTGTCATTCGTTTTTAATAAGATTCAAGTTCAATTCATGATTTAAATCTTTGTTAAACTGTTTGGGACCCGTCCAGAATTTAAGAGGTTTTACGAGATGTACATCGTGTATTTTACAAATGTTTTATTTAGCGTTTGTTCGTTAGTCTCACACACACCTAACACATGCAACAAAATACCGGAGTAGTTTTTCCACAAAGTAATACTGTAGGTTGCCAAATGTGACAAGCCAAAATTTTTAATGACACAGAAAAATTTGATGACACAGGGTGGAGCAATTCCCATACATATCGGAGGAATCGCAAATAAGGATGTAATCACTTGAAGCACCGGAAGTTGGTTTTCACCGGTTGATGCAAAACTGATGACACTAGGGTTAATTTTCGTAAATATCTAAATTTACCACTGTTGCATGTGTGATTGTGGCAGAACCTCTATGAGAGAGGATGACAACTTTGAAACAATCTCAAAGCAAGCCCGGGAAAGGGTTACTCAGTGGCCCGCCCATCACTAGACTGCACTTTGCATGCCCCAGAGAGTTCAAGGGAAAGGCGTGGCCAATACGTCGGATCCAGGATCAGTTGCAGGGGCTGCCAGAGTGGAGAACTAGTCCCCACCTGCCAATCGGTTCGTCACACCTAGACTGAATGCCTTGCATGACTGAAAAACTCAGTCTGCCTTTTCGAAAAGACTATTTCACCACTCTGGACCAGAGTGGACGTGGAAGAACCTCCGCATTGTCGCCTCCTCACCAGTTGCTGTTTGGCGTCATGCCCAGGACTTAACCACAGGCTAACAAACAAGCTGTAAGGTAGGAACACAGACTTTGAACACAAACCACTTTATTCACCGCTTTTTGATTCATGTATTCAACAACTTTCTGTTCCGCGACTCTTTCTTGTTCCCCTCTTAGTTCTTTCTGTCTTTGATGCTCTTGATTGATGAGGTCGATTTCTTTCTGCATATTCTGCTGCACTTGATGTTTTCGTTCCAGATCCCTGAGCAAGATACAAGCATGACAGCATGCTAGCAATAGACTAAAATACTTTTTCATTCATTTTCGTGCTCCCCTGGGGAGGGTCACGGGGTCAGCAGTCCCAGGAGGGCTCGAAATACCTCACGATCACAGAAAGACTTTGTACGTGAAAATGAAAAGTTCGTAGGATGTTTGTCATTCGCTCAAATAACCGCGTAATTGCAGTTGTTGAAAGTACGTCTAGCGCAAAGTGTGTTTAATTACGAAAATAAATACTGCTGACAATCATGATACGACAACTTAGCAAACCGAAACCAAAACCGTAGTGGCGGCATTTTGCACTACAAATGAAATTTCACATGAAACAAAATATTCCTGTTGATAGACTGCCGCCAAGTCTAATTACCACCTCATACATTCGCCACTTTCAACGAACTGCTGTAAGCCTAAATCAGAGGACACGTGTCGAGATCTAAATGCTGTGCGATAACAAACTTTTTGGCAACGGTGTGTTCTTATTCTTTGGTTTTGTTATTTCTGTTCATAACTATGTTTACGTTTCTTTGTTTTTTTATCCTTGCCATGTCTTTTCGTATCATGTCACCGTTCGCCAACCACCAAAACACGCTGTGCGAAATTTTGGTTAAAGGCGTTTTCGCAAAAATCAGCAAAACGATAGAGCCTCGCATTGCCATGCCAACGGCTTTTCCATGACCATCACTGACAAAAGCGAAGAAGTGAACAATCGATAAACACATTCACGGAATGGAACTACTACCGAAACATCACGCAATGGTTAAACGCAAATTGCTCACTTTTAGATATTTAGCATTTCAAAATAGCACTACCCTGTTCTGGCAAAGACGCTACAAGTGGCGATATGTTTAATTTGTTTCAAAACTTTCAACAACACCTGAGATCTTCCATTTGCAGTTTTTCCAGGTACTTGAGCATTTGTTGAGACTCTTGGTCTTTTCGTTCTTGGTCAAGCAGGCGTTCCTGCGCGTTTTGCTCGATTTGCTTCATCACTTGCACCGCTCCCCTACAAAGAATAATAAGCCGATCAGTTATAAAATATACAAAGTTGTACCTGTGTAAGCACTGCAAACTATGATGTACATGCAGCAGCACTAAGGCAAAATTCACACAAAAATAAAATATCCGTTGAAAAAACACCTGACTTACGAAGTTCACAAAGAACCAATAGCAACTAACACTTTCATGTCAACACAGGGTCCGAAATGGATACGGTGGCTAAAACCTACTGTTTCCGCCTCGATTGTTCATTCTTAGTACACGCTTTGACATTCCAAAAATTTTACTGCCACAACTACTGCGTTAAGTAACTGATAAATTTCCTCTACAGTACATTTTTAGACTTACATATCAACAACTACTTGTGTTGTGTACGAGAATGACCGGATGAAAAAGCAAAATTATTTGCAAACCTGCATTGTTCGATTTCGTTCAAAATATTTGTACCAGCGAAGCTCAATTTTGGCACATAATGAATACAGTAAAAGAGGTAATATTTTTGCAAAACTCCTCGGCATAAACGACCATGTAAATAACACATGGAAAAGAACAGAAGCATGGGATGAATGGAAATGATTAAGTTATGAATGGGATAATTCTAACATAAAATTCCCTAAGAAACTTGACTTCCCACTTTTACACAACATGGTGGGAAGTTCACATTTCAAATCTGCAGCTTGTTTTATCAGAGTCACATTTTAACACAGGACACGTGTTTATTGTTGGATTTAAGCTACTGTGCATACAGAAATAAAATTATAAAAGGCTAACTGTTTGCATTACGTATTTTTCTATAAACCAAACGAGACTTGACTTTTGCACAGCAAAAAAGCTCACGCGTATCTTTGCTGTTTTCGAAGATCTTCGATTTCTTCTTGCGCTTTGATCGCATTGATTCTGTCGATCTCCATCATTGTGTCGAGCCGCTTGTCTTCAGACTCCAGTTCCTCACGGACTGTTTTCTTTTCCAATATTTGGGCATCGCGGATCGCGTGGCACTTCGCGTTTAATATCAACTGCAAACAGAGAATTAACATACAGCTATTTTGAACATCAAGCACAAAAAACTTTGAGAGGCCTGACAGAAACGATTTTAAGAAAATGCGATTGAAAGCACTGGAAAAAAATAAAAAATTAAGGTGGCACCAGGTCAGTTTTTGCAAAACAGTTCAGGCAACAATTTTGACGTAATATATTTTACATGAATCTACTAGTGGAAGATTCACTTTAAAAAATGATGACTTTGAAACATTGCGCATCTCTTTTCGTTATTGGAAGTTTTTCTTGAAGTCATACATGGGAAACGTTTATTTTTCCCGAGCCTGAGCATCAATATGATTCATTGCATTACATTGGTAAAAACAATACGGAATGCAGCTTATTGTTTTTTAAATCATCAAAGGTCAATAGTCGACCTGCCTGGTTATTATCACCCAAAGGGATCGACACATTAACATACCCTCACGACAAGACTACTTACGGTTCAATAACAATTTCGGCAACGGAGGGTTTTCTTCACAAAGTGAACTACACTAAGTTGTAATCACCAATTTTTGCTGCAGCTGATTGCAGGAAATAATGGTAAACAAATTCACAAAATCGACATGTAACAATCGCATCAGGGAAATTTTTTGAGGAAAGTTTCGGTACTTCTGGGGTTATGATGGCTAGTTTTTAGCAACGAACCAGTTGATCTGCTGCAAACTATAGCATGCGGCAACGACTCGTATGGCCTGCAGTGGACAGTAATTTCCGCGTTACGTATATGACAAGTTGTCAGTAGAAAAAAGCACAGTCACATGTTTTCACTAACTTCATTCAGGTGTTTCACTTCGTCCTCCTGTTCCAGTCGCTGGGCATTTGCTTTGGAAAGCAGGTATTCCGCTTTTTCTTTGGCTTCTTCTTCGAGGTCTGTTAGCTTTTCGTTGTGTTTTCGCTCCAACTCTCTTCGCTTCATCTCTTCTTTTCTCTGTTGCGCAGCCTCCTACAAAAGGTTCGCTTGCTCTTTTAATCAACTGACAGCGCGAAGATGTTAAATATTTTTTGTATGATTAGCAACTAACTCACAAAAATTTGCATACGCCCGACTCGTGCACGTTTTATAAATACTTTTCTTTATATTAGAATAGATTTGAGGATAGGAAGCCAAACGTAAGGGACTAAAGAAATATTTAAGTGCTTGAAGATAACAGTATCTACGGAAAGGTGCTCTTTCTCAGAAAAAAATCAGACACTATCATGGATTCAGAGTTAATATTTTGCCTGTAAAAATATGACAGCAATCAACGCAAATGTGTATGATAAGGACTAGTGGAATTGCTTTCTTGCGCAGCAAACAAGTTTAAAGGCACCTTTGCACAGTGCTCACTACATTTGAAAACGCTTTGTTTCGCGCCTCTTACATGCCAGTGTTTACGTGTCAGTTGTGGAACAAGTACGCACAGTCCATTATGGAGCGCCTCCGCATGGCATGTAACAACTATCAAATTTTGCATTAAATCTCCAGGAATCAAGTGTTCACCAACATCAAGTTACCTAAACATTGCAGAACCAGCGAACAGAATAACTATAATAAAATCTTGTGCTCAACTGCTATAAAATTCTGAAAACGACACCAACGTTTGAGCGATCTGACAGCAAGCTTTCATCAGGCAAATGGCACTAAACAACAAACCAATCTGACTGCTACTGCTTCATTGTTTTGTGACGCTTTCGTGACAGACGTAAGCGTTCTGTCAGCTCGCTGAAACGTCGGCATCGCTTTCAGAGCTTTACAACAGTTGAGCAGTAGATTTTATCAAGTTACCTGTTTCGTCAGGACATTTGATGCCCTGATTATGGAAGAATTTGTACGTTTTTGTTCAACGATGTGCATCTTTGTGTGACGCTCGCTTCAATTATCTGATGCTGTTTGTAGATCTCCATTTTTTCTCTCATTTTCTTAACGCTTCTAGGTGACGGTGATGGAATGCATTAGTTGCTGGCGCGATGTTTCAGTTTTCGTTCTGCCTTAGTATTGATTGCGTGTGCTCAACTAACACCTACCTATGATGTGCCACGTCTCAGGATTTCTATATTCCTGTGCTTTTTTCATTAACCTCTATGATTATAGACCAGGGGTCGGCAACCTAC
>JGI24021J15306_10005665_pt1 | contig 14866 bp, 9 predicted proteins | sample Ectturendosymbi1_FD_15306 | JGI IMG/M metagenome (IMG submission 15306)
ATCGGGTTGACTTTCACAACCCTGAGGTCATTGGCAGTGACAACAATTGGCGACGGCTGCAGATTCTTCCATCTTTGTTGATTCAAGAACACAAACCGGAGCTGAATGCAAACATCCCGTCGCGTATCCAGCTGAGTCATGTTACTACGTATGCTTCGCGCCACTACGTCACTACCGAAATAGCCTTTTGAGCTTTTCATTTTTTTACAGCGCTTTTCTCCTGAATGACCAATAAGAACCTGCAGCAAGATCACTGCAGTTCTATTCCTATGCACTGATGATGATAACAGGAGTTATCGAAACGTTTGCAATATGTCATTTGTATCGTTTGCTTTGGCCGTGATATTTATTATAAGGCTATTCAGCACTTCCGCTTATCGTGTACCAAAGTAAAACCTTACTTATCAATTTAAATGGAGAAAATTTTAAGACTTCGAAGTGTTTGAATGTTTACTTGTACTTACTGTTCATATGTTCATATGCTACGTATCGATATTCCCAAACCTGTATGGTAAACATTTTACATACACTGATTCGCAGGAAGTTGTTGCGTGATAGGGCGAACTACGCCCATCTGCATAGAGCTTCTAACACCTATCTGTTAGACCACAACCTAGTTAAAGCTCCTCTTCAGTACTGTATCATGACAATGTAGTTTTTGTGGAGACTGATTTTGTATGCACCAACTACAAAACTACAAATAAGTGGGAAAAGTTTAACAAGAACATTTTTATCACTAACCAGGTAATTGAAAATTTTACCAGGTAATAATTTATAATTATTCAAACTTGTGAAATTGAGTCTACCTGAATGAATGAGAAGAGCAATCTTTCTTGTTGTTGTAATTCAAAACAGTAACATGGATGGCAGGAGCGTGAAGAGGGGAGGAGGGCAAACGCGGCGACCGCCCCGGGCATCCAAGGTAGGAGGGCATCCAAGGAGTGAAATTACAAACATAAAAATGCTGTAGTTAGATGCTATTCGGATTATAAGGCTACTAACACATGCTCCATGGATTTAATTTTGCGAAACTTGTTTTTTTGTCAGCACAAGTTTTTACGTATTTCAAATGCTTGCATTTCTCACATTCCCCAATACTAGACAAGAATTTGGTAGTGAGACATACAATCAAGCAGTTGCCCCGGGCATCACCAGACCTCTGCACGCCCCTGATGGAGAGTATTGTGCAAATTAATGTTCAAACGCTAATCTCCTCGGATACAGCTGGTTTGCTATGGAGTATTTCGAATAAATCTAAACAGCAGTATAATCACAACTGTGGCGATTAGAATATATCAATTTAGCATGTTTATCAATATTTGCACATTTTGCTTAGACTAATTATCACGCCAGTACACCTATCCGTCAAACTTCTTTGTTTTCAATTGTTCACACCAAGCGCCAAGTAATAGATATAAAAATATCATCAAAACATCAGTATCACCAACTGGTTCTACGAAAGTACGCATAAACTTAAACGAAAACCACCAGCAGTTTGTTACTCAAAAATCCATCCACCAACATCAAATAGGCAGGACGTGTTCATGTTACGGATTTTTTCTTCAATGACAGTCGGACTGCTTGATCACCGCTGCTTCTAAGCGCTTTTGAAGTTTATTCTTCGCTGTCCGTGGCCAGTTGATGGCAAAGTACCCGATCATACAGCCCACCACAACACTTGCGATCACGAAAACGTTGTACGTCATGACGGCGAGCATCAGAGCGTAGGAGAGCAGGAGCTGCACTCCGAAAAGCAGCGTTTCCACGCAATGGACCGAGATGTGTTTAAAACGCTTCCTTCTGTCAAAGAAAGAAAACAGAACAAGTGCCACTGTCACAAGCAGAGCTTCATTATTTTTCGACCAAATTTTGTGTAAGAATCAACAAAACTAGTTGGCACAAAGTTGAAGTTTATTCAAGCAATTGTTTGACTCATGTTATAAAAAAACACAGCCAAGAACTTCGCGCCTCAACNTCTCTGCACCCACGGAGATTTTCAATCAAAGCATTCTTTGGTACNCCACGCCTAAAGGTGTAGTGCGCTCTTTTATGCTGATTCATTTTGAGTTTNGCTAAAANATGATCTTTTAAAATCTTTCGCCCATTTGCAACAGTCGTTATTTACTCCACATCTACCATATGTACGAGACTCGAAATCACAGAATGCCAAAACACGGTACCGAAATACCTGATGAAAAACTGAAACATCNATGAAGTCTTTATACCCTCTTTCGGGAGTTGTAGACCTTCTATTTCCCATTTTTACTGCGAAACAGCGGTTACATTTCACGTCTTAATGGTCTGTTTGAGGTTGCATGAACCTTCTACACTGCCTTTAGTGAAGATAACCTTATTCGAGATCGTGCATTTCCCCATTCACCAGGCAGTTTTCTACAGCTACTTAAGGACAATCCTTTGTGGCTTCCTTCATGGCAAACATTGCACGTTAAACGTTTGTTTCCAACCATGATTTTCACGTGATTATATCAGGGGTTTATGTGGCAGGTATTCACCGAGATGAACTGATAGGGGTAATTACCCTTAGATCCAAATTCCAACTTCACTGTAAGACAATGAGTAGGTTTGAATAAACTTCACAGCGGGCCCTCTACAAACACCCGGAAACATACCGCAGCATTGGAAACAAACGTCCGATCGCGGTTTGCCTGTACCAGGAGTCTCCAAACTACGGCCCGGGGTTCAAATCCGGCCGGTGAAGTCATTTCAGCAGGCCCGCAAATACACTTTATCAATAATGAAAAAATAACATGTTTACGAAAACATCGTTGACATGGTAGAATGTGACATATCCCGAAACAATCACATCACGTAAAAAGGTCAGGTGAGTGTCAGTTGGCTAAGTGTTACTGCGCAGTAGGCTGGCCCAACCTTAGCTGATATGTTGCCTAATTCTCAGGTCTTTGCTGATATTAGGTATATCCCATCTGAAGCAACATCAAAGAAGTAATTGCACAATTCTTTTCAACAAATGTACTTATATTTTTAAAACAACATTCATGTTTTGACATTATTTTATTTTGGACCAGGAATTTATGTCCGACACTCGAACTGCTGTGTAAAAGCTTAGGTGGCCCTCGGGTCGGACAGAAATGTTTGGAGACCTCTGGCCTATACACATAAGTGCATCTATAAGAATAATATCACGTGCAATTTGCCTTTTCTTTGAATACAAACAATATCATAATTAACTTCTAACCATTCACTGGTATTTATGAACATGCGAACGGATCCAAATGAATCCAATGCATTTATGGTAATTATAAGGATTAAAATATACATTTACTCTATTCACCTTTCATCGTCTTCTTTTCGATCATCTTCGTTTGTTTTTACGACAATTGCATCAGCTCTGATAGTCTGACAAACACAAACGTTGTCTTCCACCAACTGTAAGAACAGGAAGGACCTTTTGCAGCTCAGTTTTGTCTGACTAGTAGCTAGCCTCCTAGATCTTCGTTTTCCTCAAACCATTGTAAAGCGTACAGTCACGATCGCTCGGTCTGTTGCAGTCACTAAATAGCGCCTTTTTGCAACGCATTCAGTTTGGCAACGTTCTTCAAAAGGAAAATTAATTGTATACTGACATATTCGTTAGACAGAATGAAACCATGCGCTGTTTACACTTTAAACAGTCATTAGCTGGAAGCTGACAGAGTAACAGAGACATGCAAAGTATTGCTGCAAATTATTCTGGAGCACTGCGGATTAGCTTTTGCTGTTGATGCAATTTTAATGTTTCGAAAACAATTGACGGTAACTTACCGGCAAATGTTAAGTTGCTCAGCATCATTTTTTGTCGTGAGTTCCAAGTAACAACCTTGTATCACGCGATACGACGATGACGTATGTAATGATACGCTGTATTGACCCAAATCGATTCACACGCCTAATTGCTCAATTGCTTCCCGCAAAAACACTCAAAAACAACAATTTGGTGCAGAAATAGGAATACCTGCGGAGCCAAAATTATCTGCTTGCTTTTACTCTTTTCCTTGATCCAGCCACAACGTCGAAAAAGCCAATGGTTTCTCGTATGAAACAGACTGATTCTGGTTGACTTGACCCATTCGTAGACAACACCAACCACGAATAAAATGCAGCAGGCCCAAAGCAGATCTAAAGAGGCAGCAAAGTTTGCGAACGAATTTGTAATAAACACAGTTTTTCTTATTCAGATACAAACGAAGTTGCCATGTAAGGCAAGTTGCTCCTCAACATGCACACTTTGTACTTGGATACATCTCAGGGCTCGGCGTTGAATGCAATGACGAAGTCACTTTGTGAACGTCTTGCTTGTGCAAGATAAACCATCCAATCTTCTTTACTCGTAACTTCGAATGAAAGCAATAGAACGCCGGCTAATAGCAATTATGGGTGAAATCGTACTTTGAGAACAAGCAATGAATAAACGCACACACGATCATACGTTTATCCAACGTTTGATCAAATTCAGTAGCGGATTAAGGGAGGTGCTGACTGGGCTACAGCCAGCGCCCCCACCATTTAAGGAGCCCCCATTCCCTAAGTCGGTAAACAGCTTTACACCGTATTTACTCGATTGTAAGCCGCCCTTGATTGTGAGTCGCACTTGAACAATGAACATAGGTTACAATATTTTCACTAGTGGCGCTATGAGAGATTTAAAATCTTTTCAATAACAAACAATTTTCGAAACGTTGCGAATATTTTTCTACAGTGATGTTTTTCAACATGCGTTCTTGAAGCTTCGTGGCAGTGCCGGCCTTAAGCCGAAGCAACTGATGCAGCTGCATTGGGCCCCGCGCCTCTGGGAGCCCCGCGCTTCCGGGCTCCCGCGCTATGCTGCTTAGGTAAATTGTCCGTTTTTTCCAGATGCTCCTTGCGCTCGAGAGTTCAGTAGACACGGCTTATAAGCCTCCTTGTTAACAAACAACGCTCTTGTTGGAACTAGCGATGAATTTCCTCTATTATCGAAAGTTAGCAAACGTGCTCAATTCTCATGGTAAGGCTTTGTATCTGCGCTTTACCATGGTTGTATAGCACGGCTGACTGAACACAATGACGCCATAAAACTACTGCTCAGAGGACCCCGCTCCTAGGCCTTGCATTGGGCCCCGCACCTTCCAGGGCCGGCCCTGCTTCGTGGTTACATATTTTGTAAGAGAAACCAGTTCTAAAATGTTTTGTGCTCCAAGTGATGGATGACAGACACAGAAAACTGTAGCGCTTGCGCTGAAAATAAACCGGTATTGTAGGTTTGAGCAACACAACATAAAAAATATTTGTTGGTCTCAATTCATTTCGTGAAAAATTTCTTTCTCAGGACGCATGCAAAATAAAAGTTTGTCTCCGAAATTGCTAATTTGTGAACTGTGTTATTACATTGGTGCAAAAATTTCATTTTGCTGGAAGGAACAGATGTTTTCTGAACCTTTCTTGATCTTAGATTACCGTGCGTTCCTGCTATCCAACTTAGTTCAACCCATTAAATCGTTTCCTACCTTTATTTCAAAATTTAAAAATTTGCTAATTACCTGCGGTGTTTTTTATCTCGACAGCATGGAAAAGCAAACGCATTGGAAGCATGTTATTAAACGTCATGGACATAGAGCTCATTGCCGATTCGTTGTTGTTAACAAACTTTGTGCTTTGCAAAAGTTCATTCGTTGGCTTGCTGTAGTTCTGCACCAAATTCTCAGCTTGTGCCATTGCCAAGGTTAATTTAAATATTCTCCTCCTTTGCCAGAAGCAGCGATTTCCTTACAGGAGAGAAAACGTAGCTCTTGCGAAGAAAAATATTGAACCGAGTCAGCTGCACTGCAATGCAAGTCCAACAAATAAATAAATCCCAGAACAAAACGCAACAAATTTTTTTGTAACAAACTGTTGATGGTGCGTCAGCACTTGCTATTTTCACTGACCGTTTTCGCAAGCTCTTTAACCCCTGATGCCCACAAACGTCAAAACGAGATAGTCTCATAAAAACATTTATAGGAAGCTTGTTTTTGTTAACACCTCGTTCAAAGACGCAGTAGGTTGACATTGTGGTCTGCTGCTTCTGAGACAAACCTTTTTATAAAAACGATAAACATCCACCACGTTTCATGCCTCAACAGTTGTCTGTATTGCTTCGTACAGAAAACCCTTATCTCTGGAATTGCCATTACATTACTTATTTGCAGTTTTTCACGTACAACAGAGTTTGGGGAATCATCAAAATGCTAGGCTGAAGAAGCAACGCTTTGTAATTTATCGAAAACTCATTTCTCGAAAACTCAAATGTGCGAAAACTCAGCGGCCGATGAGGCGATCGTTCTTAAGCGCCATTAAAAACTGACTGTCATTACCTGCCGGATATCATTACCGATAAAATGATACATTCTGTTTACGTAAGGACGTTATTTTGCGCATTTGCGAATGTAACAAGCTGCTGTGTAATGAACCGACGTCGAGGGTTTTCAGCATCGGGAGACAGCTCAACAAAGGGATTTGTTTACAACATTGTTCTTTTTTCACAAAGTGAATTCAGTGTAGGTTTAAATCCAATCCACCCTACAGGACAGTAACACATAAACCTGAAGTATGTTTAATTTGTCCTTTTGTTTGATAAACATATAGGTTTTACATTTTACGCGGTATCATCTACACTTTTATTATATTTCATAGTTGGTAAAAGAAGATACACTCATTTTTATGTTTGTTCTTCAAAATCAATTGCACAGAACTCATCGTTCACGTATGAAATATGAAACGTTTGCGATTTTAATCATGTTCATGTCGTATTTCCAAAATATACGTAATATTGCAACTTTCATACCACGTGACCAGGCGAAACAATTATAAGTAAAGCCTTCCCAACATCTCAACTTCTGTGTTTTCAGAATGAAAACAGAAATGCCTCAATAATTTCAAAGTGTGTCTGTCTAAACTGGTAGATGATATTTTAAAATATAAGCATGTACGGCAAACACTTACAAATGCCTAATGATAACAATTCAAATTAAGTGTCAATGTTGAAAGGCGTAGAAGTTACCGTACTTGCAAACAATCAAATTAGAAAGAGGTTTGCTGAGATTGGCAAACTTTCAGAACACTTCTATATTAAGTACTGTACGTTGGCCTGAGTCGAAATTCCGCGACTTGAGCGTCTTTTACTGTTTGTTTGCCCGTAAAGTCGTAAATTTTCCTTACAAAGCTGGTAATGACTAGTTATTGCTGGAGACGAACTGCGTTATTGTTTTTCGACAGTATTGTAAACAGGATTTGACTTGGTTTGGAAACATTCGCGTTTGTTTGATCCGGGGCCCCATTACAGCATTTACAGAAAAATCTTCGGACAAAGTTCCCGTCTGCTTTTTAAACACTTTGCCGAAGCATGTATCTCTCATTTTATCAAACTCGACACAAAGCGTTGCCATAAAATGCTTGGCAATTTCAGCCTCAGTCAGTCAGCGCCACGTTTGCTTTGCTTGAATCAATAAGCAGCTTCTTTCATCCAACTTCAGTTAAATACAATATATGAAATCTTGGACAACTTTTGGTTGCATGTGATGATCAATGTTAGTTTTGTAAGAACGCTTTCGTATGAGGTTCATAAGAGATATTACTACCATAAATATTCACAACAAACAATCTCGTGATGAAGTAGCCTGCAACAGAAAACATAATTTGTGAAAAAAGGACATTTTGGTAAGCGTCACAATGCTGCACATCATCTTTCAGATTCTGGAGTTTATTAAATGCTATGCACTTTTTTCTTAAATCTCCTTCACCCCCTCAAAATTTGAACAAACACAGTGGACCCCTCTTCAGGCACCGCACCAATAACGTGACCATCACGCTATCACGACCACTTTAACGCGGTCCTGAGTACTTTCATACGTTTATTGCATTATTTTTAGTTTAATTAACGAGGACACCAATGTAGATTGATCATGATCACAGTCAAGCTGTTACGAAATACCTCGAGCAACACAAGCATACAGTCTATCAGCATGATTAGACAGGAAAACTGGTAACTTTACAGTAGCAACTGCTTAGCTGCGCTTGTCCTACACAGGCCCGGATACAATTTGTTACTTGAACATTTCGGGTGAAATAAAGCTTGTGGTCTACATAATCTAACCTCTGTTATGTAGCTAACAAAATCAAAGTGGTCGCGACAGTATGTGTAACCCTTGGGAATGCAAGTGTGATTAAATCCACTAACGTACCCACCCCGCGAACACGACCGATTACCGTCCTGAGGGTGGGCGTGTTATCAGGGTTCCACTATGTTTTCCAAAAATTAAATGGTGCAAATTGTGTAGCCTACCTTCAACACCGATTCGATTACATAATGCTACCAGAATGAGCTACTTGACTTCCAACAACAAAAACATAAAGTTCTGTTACTCGCTGAACACTGCTGTTTTTGAAAAAATCTTTTTCTTGCTTGGCTGACTGCGGCATTCGAAAAGGATGGACAGGTTTTTCGAATTTCAACTGTATGCAATGCTGCAATGAGTATGTGATAGAAGAAACGAAACGAGTAACTTATAGCGTCGCCTTCCTCGTTGGAAGCATCATTCTAATTTTTTATTGTTATTTCTTTTTTGTCTGCTACTTTATGGCTGTCAAGCAATTTAAGGAGGTAAAATTTGCTTGCGTTAAGTACTGCATCAGCTTCAGAAATTCTTCATCTTCTGCGGCTCTGTCTATAAACCTCTTTTGTGCATCAGAAACCTCTGACTGTAGGTCCAATGCATTGTTTTCGGTGCGCACAGCTGCCTGCAAAACGTTTACGGTTTGCAATGCACCGACACCGGAAGTCATTGAGTCTTTTGCCGGTTTCAGACCAATGTGTTTTGACGTTGAATTTTTTTTTGCTGCCGCCCTGCCTCTTCGCATATGCTCGCTGCGGATCATTTTCTTGTAAGGAAGTAATTGGCTTCAGGTACAGCTTTGATGAATGGCTGACTGCAACATGCATTTCGCACATCCACAGAATCGTCAGTGCGTCCAACGCGCACGCACACACGCGTGACGATGGCACTGACCACGTTACGCTTGAAAGCACAACTAACTAACTGACCAAGACTGTTTGTCTAAATTTCTAATCGCCGTTAGCGATTTTTGAAACAAAGTGTTTCGTTTTCATTTTCAGAAAAATATCACAAATCGCCGGAAAAATGTTTCGAAGCTGAGGTTGTCACTTGAATCGAAGGTTTACTTTTTACGTCAGTTTGTTTTCTTGGGTGTTATAATGTATGGACTTTTTCTTAATTGAACATACCCTTTTTTTAACTTTCGTCAGCATGTTTAAGCAATTTTATGCAATGTTTCGTAAGTCTCATCGACCCTACGCCATATCTAGTTACGCTACACTGACTTCAACCTAGAAATGTAACTAGCTCTTCTTAGTCTTACACAAAATTCATTTACAATTAAGTACACAAATACAACATGCACAAAGCCACGGGAGCGTCCACATATTACATCATCAGATAGGGGTGAGAGGGGCTTTCAATATGTTGATGGGGTAATAATAGATATCTAAAATTCTGATGACGGAATATGCAAACGCTACATACTGTAGTATCATAACAACAGATATTACTTTCTTTTCTTGGGTGTTATACTGTATGGAATTTTTCTCAATTGAACATACCCTTTTCAGTAAGAAATAGCTTACACTATTTTTATATCTTCCGTTAGGTCAAAATTTTATTTGCGATTTTCTACAGAAGTTTCTTACATATTGTCCGCGTTTACAGTGGCTTGCTTTATTCTAGTGATTCTGCATTCAGCTTGACAAGTGATGCTAAATTCGAAACGTGTTCTTCACCCAATTTGTTCGCAAAAACTTTCTTGTCTGACAAGTGCGGCTTTTGAACTCCTTTTAGTTCTGGGGTCATATCAAAACTGAAGTGCTCGTGTGGTGAAGTAGACTAGGCAGACTCAACGCAGAATTACAAGTTAAACAATCAAAAAGTACCCAGAAATGGAAGTAAACAAATAGACCAGGCAATACCCTAAGCCTAATGCAAACGAAACATTTTAATATTGGCTGATAACTGGAAACTTGCAAATCTGGGAATCTCTTACGTTTTCAGAAAAAACAGAAAAAACAAACTTGCAAATCTGGGAATCTCTTGCGTTTTCAGAAAAAAACAGAAAAAACAAACTTGCAAATCTGGGAATCTCTTGCGTTTTCAAAAAAAACAGAAAAAACAAACTTGCAAATCTGGGAATCTCTTGCGTTTTCAGAAAAAAAAAAACAGTATGAATTCTTGCAGTATTGTTATGAGATCAACCTGATCTATTAAGTGTTTGAGAATGTGCAAAAACATCCTGTGGTTTAAGTGCTCTTGGTTAAGTTTGTTTTTGTCAAGCAGTTCTTCAGCCGTCGAAGGCACGAAAACAACAGCTCTGCTGTAGCATTTGACATTGGCAGTGGCATAGCGAGACTAAGTGCTGCCCGGGGTCTACCATAAAAGTGCCGCCTTTGCACCTCTCAAATTTGCTTGCAAGAATTTAAAATGAAAAAAGATCATGTTTCGTGCTTATTTAAAGATTTAAGGATTAAAAAGCCATTTTGAAGATCACAGTCAAATCTTCACAAACGGGAATGGGTCTTGTTTTTCGTTGTCGATTATGAATCTTACTTTTTTTCTGCATGTCGCTACTTTCATCATTATCACTTTTCATAATTTTTTTGCTTTTTTACTTATGCGTATATGAACCCAACGTGTTTCGTCAAATGTTCTTCCCTGTTGGTTTTTCGTCTCCAGTAAGCCCGCACCTTGACTTTTTAATAGTATACCCATTCCAGGGGATCAAATGAAAAAATTATGGGATGTGTTGACGGCATACCAACTTTGCAGATGTAAACATTCAAGTATGTTATTCCGTGTAGTAGCCCTGTCTGAAACTAAAAAAGTATACTATCTGCGTATAGCAGGCTATAATATTAATTTCATAATATGATTTCAGTGAGAAAAGGACGTTTCATTGTTTACTTCACGTTTCAGTAGTGGTTTACTTCTCTTAGAATTTATAAAAGGCTTCAAACGTTAACTCTGTCAGCACTTGCGCGGGGCCTTCTACAGGTGCGGGACCCATTTTGACTAAATAGGTCAGATAGGCCAAAACTGGCTCTGGTTGAAAAATGCTGACTTGCAGCCTTCACCGTGACCTGCACACTTGGTGTAGCTGTTGGGCTTTTTCAAGGGTATTGTGAGGTGGAAACGGCGTTCCCACACCTTTATGCACTAAAACATGGCTGCGATCTCACATATGTGGTAGTGACACGTAGATTCACACTGCTAGACAAAAGTCTGCAGTGAAACAGGAAGATCCAGGGTGGAAATTCATGTAGGCGAATGTTCACTTTGTTCGAATAATTTGGTGCAGTCTTCCTTTTTATTTGGTGTGGTAACTCCGTTCCCACATCTCTTTTTTTAGCACTACACCCTTAGCCCTCTTCCAATCACAGGTGCATAGTGTTATTCCTTGCTTTCGTCCGTTACCAACCGAACCGCCGCCGGAAAGTCTTAAATAGGAAAGTTTTACGTTTATGCAGGGCTTGGCATTCTAAAATTTGACATAAAATCCACTGATTTATAGTGTTCCATAGTTCAATTTGGAGGGCTCGGAAATTTGTTTGGTAGGGGCTAAGCCCACCAAAGCCCCCTGTGACGACGGAACCGGTTACCAAGAGACATCTATTCAAAAACTGTATTAGCAAACGATGCCAAATTCATCAAAATGAGAGCAACACCTTTTCTAAGTTTTTCTTGTTGAAATGACATTTTCTACGACTGCAAATGTTAGTATCCGGTTGAACAAAGGGGACTTCTACGAAACTCTACTGCCTACCGGTTGACACTGATTCACTCTACTTGCAGTTCAAACTTACAATCTGAGCTCTAAGTTAGCCACGCAAACAAATCAACTGCACTACCCACTTCGAGAACGTCATTTTCCGACACCATTACGTCACACAGAGAAATAGCAGTTGCATTTAAAACTGAGCAATGTTAACTTTGCAGAGTTCTTCACTTCAACCGCCAAAATTTAATGTTGATAACCCCAGCTAATGACCAGGCTACAACTTATGGCACATATTGGAAATATCTAGCTGAACATTAAAAAAGTATGAGATGTGCCAAGAAATGTCTTTCTTAAATTTTGGTGACGGCAAGCACCGGTAAGCCAATGCCTGAACTATGTTTCTTACCGGGGCGATTGAGGTGAACACTCTTCCCAAAGAGCGCCACGGCGATTCACTCAGTGGCCGTGGATCGACCACTCAACCCCCCGATTGAGAGGCGGACTAGCCATCGCCGCCCCATCGAATCGTTCGTCGCCAATGCCTAGGTGTCAGGTGATGTTATGATGTGCCGTTGGGGCGTTGCTAAGGAACCAACGATAGGAGAAAAAGGATTAAGATGTCCTTGACTATTTGTCGTGATTTCATGCAAGGCCTTTTTCATCAGATTTTCAGAGGAGGGGCAATATAAACCTTGAAATACCAGATCAGTAATGTTTGGTAATCTGCTGTCAAATGTTATCTCTTTCCTTTGTTCAAACGACTTTTGACTGGGATGGGAGAAACGGTTTTGTCTGGAGAGGAAGGTGTAAGGACTGGGGCACAATTGCTCCCCAAGTAAGTGCGTCAAAAAACCCAGATTTCAAGATAAACACCGGGGTACTTTAGCACGTTGGATTTGACCCAGATTTTTGAGTAAACTTTTCATCAATTTGCTCATTCCACAGCCAGATGTGTTTCTTAGGCTAGCCTACCAGTCTAGAGCTTCTAAAGACAAAAACTGAAAAGAATTAAACCGTTTAAAACCTTATTTAAAAGTAATAAAGAAGAGTTACAACTTTTTAGCTCCATTCATAATGCATGTTTATCAACAAAATGCCGCCCCCCAGAAGGTTCCGTCCGGGGCCTAGGGCCCCCTCCCCCCTTTTTACGCCACTGGACATTGGTACTCCCAACCACAGCCGTAACATTCGTGCAGCACTCCTGTAAATTTCCCTTAGAGCAACGGCGAGAGGTTTGCTGACATCAAGTACAGTTTCGAAGGCATAAGGTACAAAGACCATGGTACGTTTTTCAGTAGTTTTAGTTCACTCTGTAACTGCATTAGACACCGGTATGCAAAGACAAGACATAGCATATATACAGTGGCTAGTTGTCTATAGATGCCAATTGTGTTGCCACTGCAAAAATAAAATATAGTTATTTAGTGCTGCCAATGCAAATACAAAAGCACAATTAAAATTGGTATGTCAAATATTTCATTTTGCGTATAAGATTCAGCAAAATTTCACTATTTGGAATGGTGTTAAAACGCTTGAATTACACCAATTTTTCGATGGTGTAGTACGAAATTTGTCCTATGCACAAGCATATAAAATTACTGGTAACACTGTTCGACAACACCAATGCGGTAATTAAGCAAGCCCGACCAGGGTGATCAGATTGTTCACGGTTTATTCTGCCAATCATTTACGAAATTCTGCCAAATTACAAATAATATTGCCAAAATACTGCCAAAATTATGCCAAATTTTTTCATAAACGATTTGCTTCATCAATAGAGGCATTACTAATTGTGTTGCTTAAACTTATTTGAGAAAAATTCGAGGTTTAAAAGTGGGGGTCTTTACCCATGCGCCTGCACAGTTCCTCCACCTCTGATTATTGGAAAGCTTGGCAAAGATCGTGCAGTTTAAATCAACGTTATTTTTGTCAGTGCACATAAGATCAGCACAAAGCTATGGCAATGTATATCGTGTTTCTTTATTGCTAAGTTCGCGTTTATAGAGAAAAAAATCTTTCTTGAGGTGGCATTTCATCGAAAGATGCTATAATGTGTTTCCCTGCTGTTTGTGGCGTTGTAACAGATTTCTAAATTGCAACAACTTTCTGTCATCAGTAAGGTTCATTAATAAAAGTGGCATGGTAAGAAGAACAGTAATCTGATAATCTGATGTGTACAGATTACAGAAAAACACAGACCTCTGTGATACTGACATGAAGGCAATTTTGTATTGCAACTGATTTGCTCTTCTATAAAGTCCAGGTCCAAGCTGTGAGGGCGAACTGTGTGTTTTTTCATTTTTCCTGTTTTTCTGCTTTTGTTTTCCGGGTTTCTGTCGGTCGAGTGCAGTGTCAGTCGTGTGTATGCTGCTCAGCCTGCACAATGCTTGGCCTTTGTAATGAATGATTTTATTTTTTTGTTTGTAACCTATGGCATTCAAAACCAAAAAATAAACAATGAATCCACTAGGAAATAAACAATTTGAAATGCTTATTTTGTATTTTTTTCATGACCTGCTGACTCCAAACTTGGAAAGCCAATCAATGGCTCAAAAGATGCGGATTTTCGACTAGTTTTTTTAAAGAAGCACAAAACTCTCTCTTGCGGTTGAGGCTCAAGGCCAGATCAAGCGGGCCAAAAAGACCTAAACCAACGCCAATTATGATGTAACCCACAAAAAACTTAAATCCAAAACTTCCCAACTTTTTTTAAATCGAAACTAGAAGACTTTCCGCATCTACAGAGAGTATGAACAGCTCTCTAGCTCTGTTGCTCGGCAAGTTATTGACTGGACAAAAATAAACCCACTCAAGTGTCTTGTGGTCCTAAGGGTTTTCAAGGCAGTACACTGTTTGCCGAATATTGGTGTAAACCGGAAGTCGGGAGCATATTTACTATCAGGGGCCGCATAATGTGTGGGTTATATCGCTGGCGGTCCACATGTAACAACAGATTGTATCCTAAAATTCTACCTTTGTCTTACTACGAGGGATAGAGGCTTCTTATGACATACTATCTTAAGGGATAGAGGCTTCTGGCTTACTGTCCAAG
>JGI24021J15306_10005666_pt1 | contig 14865 bp, 3 predicted proteins | sample Ectturendosymbi1_FD_15306 | JGI IMG/M metagenome (IMG submission 15306)
ATNTCCGCGCCTTACGACCAAGTACATTCATCTGGTGCTGTCCCCTTGGACTTTGTCGATTTCATGTAGTGGCACGAATGTGACCACTACACACTATAATGGATTTTTGAAACTTGTGGAAGCGGAAGCATTGCTACAGATTCATCCCTGCTTCTTTTTACACAGTATAAAACAACGCGTCTTACCGTTATCAGCAGTCACTGCCTCGCTGCATCTCATGCCAAAGATGTCTAAGGTCAACAGTCACATGCGCAGGGGCGTAATGAGGGGTGGCAAGAGGGGTACAATTCCCCGGGCGCCGAATCGCTATGGGGGCGTCGAATCACTGCGGCGGGAGGCTGAATGACTGCCGTGGGCGCTAAAAAATCCCAACAATATCACAAACAAGTACTCTCTTCAATGCAGTACATTTGCTTCCGCAAAAGCTCAGGTTCGAACATGGGGAGGCAAACTTGCTTCTTGCCCCGGGCGCCATCTAACCTCGTTACGCGCCTGGTGCACATGCGGAAAAACGCATTAAGATGGAACAAATCTACACATTGCTCTGTTCATTTACAGTGCTTATTTTTTAATCTTGAATGTTCAATGTAATCAACAGTTCGAAAATGAGCAGTTTGAAAATTATTCAAGAATTTTCAAGGACGCCGGAAGATTTTCAAAGACAACAAGATACTTTTCAAGGATCCAGGACAAAACAAGTTTTGACAGCAAATTCAAGGACAATTCTTGACGCTCAAGGACGTCTGGCAACCTTAGTTGGGGGCCCCTTTGAAAGCAGATTACCTTCAAATTGCAGTTGCTGTTGCGGGTCCTTTTGAAAGCAAAGTACTTACGATCTGCTTTGTAGCACATTATATGAATGGATGATAAGTTTTTCACCTAAAAAAGGAAAATTTAATTTGCAGGATACAGCTTAGACCTAGTGACATAGTAGCTTCACCCGATATTTTGAAGCTGTTTTAATGGTTTCCTTATTGAATTAGGGTGAAAATATGCAAAATATAACTTTATGACCTAACATTGAAAATATGACTTTTTATGACTTTATAACTTTTGTTATAGACTTCGTAGCGGTGCGATTTTTGTTTTAAAATTCGTTTAATAGCTTCCTGAAGCACAAAAAATATGGCAATTATGACTTTAAATGGCCCGACTGACTTGACGATAATTACTTTTTATGATTAGTAAATATTCTATAAATAAATTGATAGGCAAACTTCATTCACATTATGTTAAGCAGTAGGAGTCGGAAATTTTGGAAAGGGCGGAGTCGGAGTCGGACATTTTACCTCCGACTCCGCAACCCTGCATGTAGGGCTGTCCAACCACTGCGCTTTTCATAATGTCAAGGTCAGTAAGGCGGGTGTGACCACTGCGGCACGAGACAGGAGCGCAGTGATCTGCTGTTGAATGGACCAGGGCAAGGGTGGCTGTTCGCAGCATTGTTGCTTCAGCACCCCATCCAAAGCCGCGCGACGCGCAGTGTCAACATTTTGCTAAGTGACTCAAGGTGTCGGCGATAAGTGAGCGACCTGTCCAACGTTACTCCGAGATATTTGGGCTCGGAGCAGAAGAACAGGGTTTTGTTGTTGAGGTTGACTTTTAGCTCACGTTTAGCTTCCTTGTTGTTGAAGTGGACAGCCTGACTTTATTTTGATTATCTTAAATTTGACATTTGCGATGCAATGGTTTTTAGTGCTTGTTTATCATGTACTACGCTCTGGTAGATTTCCATGTATCCGCTGATACCTCGGTGCAAAACTTCTAGTTTTCTGATTTCTATGCATGTGTTCCTAATAGGAATAAGAACTTCCTATGCACTGAACTCATTTTCAACTACACCTTTGTTGTTCCACTGGCACTAAACTTGCGTATGGCATAAAAGTTTGGGAGTGATTTAAAGAACGATACATTTGTTATTATTTCGAGTAATATTAGAATGCTTTCTGTAGCTTTAAGTTAAACTTTGGTTTGTTACAATCAGGGCCGGATTAAGGGGGGAAACGGGAGCAATTGCCCCGGGCTCTCCGTTCCAAGGAGGGCCCCGGTGATAACATTTATTTGCTTTACATAAAATATTCGTTTGAAAAATTGTGATTCAAAAGAGTTACAAAAATACAAACTCTGTATTCCGATGTTGCGTTGAGTATCATTAATGATTTCTCTGCAACTTTACCTTTCTGCCAGCTTTATTAATCACTACTAAATATAAATATTTTTGGTTTTGTTCAATGCAAATATATTTGAAATTTGGCTGTAACTTTCCCTAATAATCGTTGTTTTGGCATGGGTTTATCTACTCGTGCATCACGCCTACTGCACAAACGTCGCGAAAACGATACTATTTGCGTGCTTAAGCAGCAAAGTTACTTCTGCTGTGGTTGCTGTTTGGTATCAATGATTCCGTAACTTCTTTTGTGGGGCCTGGAGGTAGCCGCAGCCAGGGACGTCGGAACGGGCGTGCATGACGAGGAAGGGAGGACAACGGGGGAATAAGCGCCCTTACATACCAGCATCATGGATAATTTCAGGGACACCGGAGAGCGATGAAATGACGAGGGTATTGCCCCCTGCCCTTTTGGAAAGAGGGAAACAGGCGGAGGTGCGTTTTCATAACATACTCGCAGATAATTTTATGGTTTTTCAAGATCAACTTGAAACAAATTTATTGCAGCTATTCGCGCACCCATAAAAGTCAGAGTGGTTTTCTATAACTTTTGCTATTATTTTTCAGGTAAACATTGTTGTTGCCCAAATACAAACACAATTGATAACGATTTTTGTTTTATACAAGTTTCCATTGCCCTCAAATCTTTTACTTCCCCCCTGCCCTACCGCTGTCCCGGCGTCTCTGACCGAAGCAGAACTGCGACCTGTGTTTCGTCATAAAGAGTAACGTTTGGTGCAAACGCACTTTTCGTCCGAGGGCTACTGTTGTTGCGTTACATCATTAACATTTGCAGCTAGCCAAGCCATTTACACCACATGTTGTTGCGTAGTCCGTCAGAAAAGATTTTTCGTCAGTCGATTCGTAGAACAATGAGCAGAAAACAAGATTGCAGTGTTTAGCTAGCGCGATGCCGAATTCTGCAATGCCATCAGCAGCTAAAAATGGCAACGTTTTTAAGGAGAAAAAGCGTTAGAATTTAGCAGTGATAGCTGCAACGCCGCGACTGAAATGTTTTTTTTCAGCAAAGCTTTCAAGCAGCAAAATAAAAAAGTGGTTTTAACCAGAACACCTGGAAATGCAGTTGAAAATCAGGCTCGCAACTAGGGGGGGCGCAGGAGGGCGAAGCCCCCCTAGAAAATATTTCGCCCCCGCTGGGAAAATTTGTTGGACACAGTTGAAAACTATTGGACATAGTTTAAAAAATGTGGGCTCCTTTCATAAAACTCTTCGCCCCCTCTGATATCCCAAGCTGCAATACGGTTACGGACCTGGTGAAAATCACCTCGTAAGTTTCGAAGCATCTTCCACACTCAGACTGGCTGGCCATGTTGACATGTTATTTTTCCGGTGTTTTTGTTTGTAATCTTTGGTTTCTGCTTATTGTTCGGGTGAATGTTGTTTTTTAGCCGAGTCTCTCTATAGCCTGTGGAAATATTTTTGTTACTAAGAGTACACTGACATAATACTTATACCATAAACTCTCTTCTCGCAGCTAACTGTATGTACAGTTGAGTACCGTATTTATTCGATTGCAAGCCGCGGCTTAAGAAGTTTTTTCATCATTTCATGCGGCTTGTAGTCAAGGGCGGCTTACATTTTTTATTTCTTTACTTTAGCGAAGGTATAGATGACACTCAGAGGCGAATTTTCATTTTCGGGGCCCTGGGCTATTTCAAAGTGGGGGTCCTTCTGGAAGGTTTGCGACGACTGATGTCATACAAATTAGCAAAACACGTGCTCGTTACATTCACTGAACAAGTTCTTCCAATTCATAAACATATTAGCTACTTTATTCTCAATTCCCTCGTTATCAGGAACCAAGACAGTCACAATGAAACTAACGAAAAAGGCAGCGGTGAAGTTATCTGACCACACACCCATTGCATATTTATTGAGTACATCACTGGCCTCGTGTAATCTGAAAAACGGATTCAGGCGTTTTGTTCCACAATTATACGTAAAAATAACCAATCCTCAACGCCATAAAAAGAGAATGCTCATCGTCATTCACTTCAATCCTTCCTACTCATTCTTAAATAGAGAGATCTTTTGTAAGCGACAAAGTAAAACAACATTCGTTGAACCAAAACAAAAATACAAACATAAATGATTATAGAAATGCTGGAAATTGCCCTTTCTTCCAAAATTTTGGGTCCCCCCGAAATCGGAGGGCATAGGCTAAAGCCTTTTTAGCCTAATGATAAATCCGGGCCTGATGACACTCAGTCTTTCCTCGGCTACGTTTTGTCGGCCAAACTTTTCTTTCGCATTCGATTTTCTTCAGCATCATGGCACATCCGTCACAGGAGGGATTATGATAAACCGAAGGCAGTTGTAGTGGTGTAAGTCCGTAACAGGGTTGCCAATTAAACGGGTAAGGCACGAGTGCACGAACGTCGCGAATGCATCTCAGAGGCTTAGATAACTTATGTTCAAGTGCGGTTTACAATCAAGGGCAGCTTACAATAATTTTAAACACCATTTCGTGCGGCTTACAATCAAAAGCGGCTAAATATCGAGTTAATACGGCAGGCACACAATCGACTACCGGAAGAAGCAAACGAGAACGTTGCGAATCAGTGAATCAAATTTTGCAAACGGTAACGTCATCAAATATGTCATAGGTGCCCTCCAGTGAAAATTGCCCCGGATCCCCCTACCCTTTATTCTGGCTCTGGTTACAATGAAGTTTGGCCCAGTAAGTCATTTCGGTTGGACATAGTTGGTTTAAATCTACCGAAAAACTAATGTCAATAAAACCTGCTTTTCCTGCCAACAAACTTTATTAATACATACAAGCCGCATAAACTTTACGTTACAACTTTGAATTCAGACTTACCAATTCCACTGCTGTCTCTCATTAATGGCAGAAGCAGCAAGAACATCAGTGATGTCGTACGTTCCAGAAACATTTTTGTTGCCAGGTCACAGAAGATGCAAATCTTGTGGCGCGCTACAATAAAGCATCCGAATCACTTGACTATTAGAAAGCTGCAGGTGAGAGCTCTAATATATCTCAAACACGTACAGAAAGTTCCAAATAATTTTATTCATTGCACAGACATCTTTTTAAAACATTATTATCAGTCAGTTGTCCACTTTTCCAGTTGAGTTGCATTCCACAAATATTTGTCATTTCAAAATTGACTAAGTTTAATGCGAAACCGTTTCTTTTGAACAATATGAAGTCATTATAATAAAACCTGTATCTATTGAGCACGAAGATATCGATAATCTAGTATTTGTTTTGTTATAACAAGCGTCCAGTGTTGCTATTTATTGGTGTTTTTCTCAATAACATTGGTACAAAGTTTCGAAAATTGTCATCATAATATCAGTGATTTTATATGTTTGAACAAGAGATCACTCACAAAGTCACAACCAGAATGCACATTCTCTGTGAATGTATAACTTCACCAAAAATCATCCTTGGAAAAAAACATGCATTGTTCACTTTGATGCTAGCACTTCACTACTAAATAGAACAACCTCTGTTTTCACATGGGAACAACCATCCAAGAAATTTCAGTGGCAGCTATTTTCAACGCCAAGTAGGCTATGTTATCTGATGTATGCAGTGAGCATATTATAGACAAATTCAACTTCTTTAATACAATCACGCCAGTCTCGTCTTGACTGACTGTTGTTGCGTCATAAACACAAACAACGCGGTACGCAGAACTTCGACAGAAGCGAAGGTAACAAAGCAGAATTTGAGAGAAAGCTGCTTTAATGTTTTCGTAGAGGACTTGTCTCGAATGCCAGTCAATATAAACTCAACTTAGACGTTACGATGGATTTGGGTCACTGACGTCGTCTTGAGTTCGATTGTTCTTTCCGTTAATTTTGAAACAATTGAAAATTGATCTAAAGCACGAGTAAAAGTCTTAGCAAGTTTGTTTCAGAGGGGCATGGCCTACGCCATGTTACGACATCAGCCACAAAAATGCGCTTAGTTGGCAGCAACAGCCAGGTACATAATGACAGTTTGCACAATGGCTACCCGCAGATTTTGAAAACAGGGCCCTTCTTTTCAAAAGAAGCATTGCCATGGTCTTTAACACAACCACAAATTATGACTTTATTTTACCTAGCACGACTTGTCAGCGTCACTTCGAAACAAGTGCGGCAAACGTCTGGGAACTCAATCAGAAATTAGAACTAAACCTTAAAAGATATTAAGACGTATTCCCACAAGTCTGCATGGATACATTCGTAATATTCTATTATGTGAAAAGAAGCCTGTATAAGCACAGTTTGATTAAGCTATTTCACTCAGGCACATGACAGTGGATAATAACCACTCAGTTGTCCAAGCCAGCATTATAGTGCATTACATATTGGAAATATATGCACTAAAATTAAAAAATCAGGAACCTTCAGATTTATACACGACAGTGTTGGGCTGTCTTTTGGGAGTCAGATAACAAAGAGTGTCAGAGAGCTTCTTCTTCTTTGCCAAAACAAAAAACACCGGCTTTTATTACCCAATTTCGGGGTTGTAGGGTTTTATTTTAATATAAACAATGAGAAGGAATAGCACAACTGCATGCAAAGGTAGGAAAGGCGTCTAGGAACGTTACCTATTGCAGCTGGAGATATGTTCAATATTTTCTCTTTTCTTATGCTTGTAAGGAACCGCAAGTACTGCGGAATCCAAGTTGGTTTATGGGCAACTTTTTAAATATTACTGTGTTTCAATCATGGCGTTAGACATTCTGGATTGTTACGAAAGTTAAATCTCCTTGACATGTTTTATTAAAGCTTTCCACTATGAACGCATAAAGACCATGTCGTGTCTGAGGTTGATGCAAGAACCAACGTCACAAAAATAAAGAACGAAAAAGATTGACAAGTTAATTCACATTTAAAAGACTGCTGAATTTCTTCTTCTGTGCGAGTATCCAGATGTGAGCCAATGATTGCTACAAAGCTGAATGGTGGAAACAAGCACGACTGAGACCGTAGGATGAAAGTTTCTCAACAACAAGAATTTAAAATGACTACTCGGATTGACGTTACACAACATCAATTTGGAGTTCGCTCACGGGGTGAAATGTCGTGTGACTAAATGCCTTTTTTTACGTTATAAGAAGCCGACTTGAAACGTCTGCAACATCAGATTACGACTGACGCATTATTTCGCAACCAGTAAAAGACTAACAAAACGCCAAAATTATATAAAAATTTTTTCAGACGTAAAAGAACTTCATATTTAAAACATCAAGAAAGAAAGGACATTACTTAACCGATACAAGTCAATAGAGATGTTTTCGAAAATTATATTCCCTTGCAAATCAAGATGAATTTCCTGATTCGGCAGGAAATGAATTAAATTCGGCAGCCACTAAAACTTTTTAATTTTGCGTCTGTTTAGGTTTTCCCTGTTATTGTCATATTCGTGCATGGTTAACAGCAGGGATGTAGCGGGGAGGGAGCGCATTCCCACATTTTTCTCATAGTAACCTGACTTGAAGATGTGTATTTTTGCTTAGATTTCCTGTCTAAAGCTACCAGACAGGGTTGTACGTGTGGGAAAGAATTATTAATAGTTTGGTTTGTAGTGTAATGAAAGTAAATACTTCATCAAATACTGATTTCAAAATGAGTTTGAAGTGCTCCTAAAAATGACTAGCTTTTTGGGTGCGTTTCCACAGTTTTTTTAGCACAACATCCCTGTTTAACAGAGATAGTTTTTTTAACATAAAATGTTTATTTAAACGAACTGGTGAAGTCCACAATAGAAAAAAGATACATCAAAATGCCTTGTGCTAAATATCTTACATTCCACGCCTTATACTAGAAAAAAATCTATAAATAGGTTAAACTTCATTACTGCTTTACGCTTTGAGTGTTTCAATGCATTTGGAACAAAATCTCAACTGTAAAGCAAGGTAATGAAACCATCGTTTTTCCTTTGTTTTCAGGCAATTCCGGTTCCGGTGGGAAAATAATATCTTGGTTCCAATATATCCTTGTCGTGATGCGCATTTGAACAGGTCGAAGGAGGAAACACAGCATATATTATGCTGAAAACTTTGATCTGCTCATTTTCAGATTAAAATCGCGAATATGAGCTTGATTATTAGATCAAATTGACCCGACAGGCCAACTGGGTTTGGAAAATCTATAGAGTGCCTTCAGCAAGGTAGCAAGGTGGTTATTGCTGAAACAGCTAGGATGGTTTTACCTAGTCGTCAATAATGCATTATACGTCGATAGCGAGCCTCGCTTTTACTGCATGTCGAATGAGATTCGAACGTTCTTCCATGACCTTTTAAGGTACCAGTTCTCAGCTCACAGTCTCATTGCTGAAGGAGGACGAAGCAGACGCTAAGTTCGGCCCTTCGCTTGATACTAATTTTGAAAAAAGTTGGTTTCTCTCTTTGCACTACTTCAAAATCTTCTTTTCTGACTCGAACTGATTAAAACTGGAGTTAATCTGTAATGTATAAAATTAATACTTGCAAGATCAAAAATCTTTTCTTTGCAGTTTAAGAGCGGCAGGAGGCTGCAGATAAAATTGAAGATGGTTGGTGTTGAGAAACTTGACTTTGAAGCACTTTTTCCATAGTTAAGTTGAGTGTTAGATTATTTTAGAGGTTTTCTATGGTTACCCAAATTCGAAGTTAGAACTAGTGCAGCCATCAAATTAAGCTTAGATGGTTTGGTTATTAAATGGCCCCAGGAAACCAATTAATGTGGAAATCATTAACACGTATCTTCAAACATTTGGTAAAATAGCTGGTAAAATTTCAGTCTAACTTTGTGCGTGGGATTATAGCATACAGTATCATAAATTAATTAGGTGTATAGCATTCAAATCCAGAGAAAAAAAATTGGTCCATAACCTAACAAACTCTCCAAGATACTAGCTATAAGTTTGATTTAGTCACATCTAGAATAATGATTTTAAGACTTCCAACAGATGTTTGGGTTCTAGTCTTTCAAAAATGAACTTCATTTTTTAATCAAACTTTGGCGAAAAAATGAGTATCATGATTATTTTAAAGGTAAAAATTTGTGCACCATTAAACCAAAGCAATATGCAAGGATAAATAATTTCGCATAAATCCGATCGGAACTTTGGCTGAATAAAATGAAACTCATGAAACAGACTTCATTTCGAAGTTTGTTTCGAACAGAAGTCCGGCTGAACTGACTTTTATTTAAATGCATTATACGTAAGAAACTGAGGCTAAGGTTCGAATATTTTCGGGATTAGAAATCGCATATTTTCCTGAAGTTAATTTCCAATAGGCAACAGCTTCTTTTGGAAAGGCATGACGTAATTTAGCAAGCAATAAGCACTTCTCGGTCGAAAAGTAACACACGGGTTGTAAACCACCAGCAAAACTGCGACACCAGCAATTGATCTCAGGTGGCTTCTGACAACGTAGATAGAAGTTAAAAGAAAGCTGCATGAGAGCTTTGATCAGTTACAACTGCAAACACAAACAACATTTTGCACGCAACAACATTATTCTGACGTTTTCATATGTGGTTGAATGACATTTGCTTTCTGAAGAAAACCACGCAGTGAACGTTAACACCTGGTAAAAATATATAGCAAGTTAATCCTGTTCAAAATATTTTTTGCCGGATGCATTGATATATTTATGATGCTGGTAAAACAAGACCCAACGGATAAAAATTGCTCCTAAGCCGTAAGACTCTTCTGAGACATTTCACTCTATACTCTAAAACAGGGGTTCCCAAACTTTCTCTGACCGTGTACCCCTTAAGCATTTCGACTGATGACCATATAACCCTAACATTTCTTATGCCAAAATATTATATCATGGCTAATCAATATAATCGTAGGTATATTCAACAATAAGCATATAATGATTTTTGAAAATATTATTCGATAATTGTATAGACATTTGGAAATAAAGAATTTCTAAATATACTTTTCCCTTCTGTTGCTAACCTTAGATGTACCTCTTCAGATAGGCAGATGTACCCCTAGGGTGCATGTAACCAGGTAGGGAACCCCTGCTCTAAAATATGCCCCTGCAGAAAACAATCACGTCAACCCCATCTCCTGACTTCGTGATAGCAAATGGCAAAGACTTCGGACTTGACTAATGTCACCTGGATGAAGGAAGAAACAAAAATATGCAGTATATCCAAGCGATTTCGTTATTTGGAGTCACTAATTAGATGAATAGAAAATGAATTTAAACTTGAGAAAAAGTACTATTGAACAAACAAATCAAAACCATTTTCGATATGTTTGTGCTTTATTAAAACTTCTAAGGATTTTTCCATCTAAAACGTTTCAAGATTTATGGTAGCTTAATATCATAGTGGTGATAAGAGTAGAGATCACAGTGGACTACAAAATATCTTCAAATTTTTCTGTGTAAGCTTTGTGCATGGAAGCACAAATAAGTAGTTGAAACATAAGTTGTCCTGATAATCTGCACCCAACACTCTAATCAGGAAAAGGTTTACGTCATTAACAAGAATGTCAAGATCTGACAAAGGTCTATGCTAAAATTTACAATAAGAGATCAAAATTGATCAGATTCTTCTGTCACAAGTAGCAATTCGTAAGAAAATCGTCGATATGAATTGAAATAATACAGATGCAAAATATGAAAAGTGGGCAATCACGATAACACACTAAGATTTTCGCGCCTCTGCTGCAATGTAGGTCCTCTTGACGTTTCAGTAAAATGTTTTTTAATGGTTTCTCAAACGCTGTGATAAATTTTCCTGCATTTCAGGATAATATATTTGAAACAATGATCCATGTTCATCAGAATGGGAGAAAAGTCTTTTAAAATTGCAAATGCAGTTTTCAAGTGGAAAGCAAAGACAATTTTTAAAAACTCGAAATCTAAGTGAGTTTCTTTTCAGTGTTGTGCATAGGTATATGCTATTCTATTCAATTTACTCATGCTTGTAAAATGATCAAGATCAGCAAGAAAGTTGTGATTGAGCAATCGCTGAAAATTAGGTTTTCCATCACCAGGACATTATTGATCTGCAAAAACGTGCTGTCCTCATTGCACGTGTTTTGCTTTCTTTCAAACTGGAAAATTTATTGTAATGGAAAAACGTGCTACGTCTTTATGATCGATTTGTACGATCCTGTTTAATCAAAATAGATGCCGGATGTAGTGCTGGACATACCGCAACTTTCTACCTGGAATAGTATTCTTCATTTGTATTTTCAGGAAAATCGTACTTGCACACAGCACTTACTGACATCATCTACAAAATCACTGCTATACAGTACATGTGTTTATAATAAAATTTTACACAGAAGTAATGATTACTCATCCAAACTTTAGAAGCACTTTAAAGCAAAGGAAATATTTGGGATATATCTTGCTTACCGCCAAGGTTGCCAGATGAAAAATTCAATGAAAAGCCAAACTGTGCTCAAAAGAGGCCAAAAAGGTCAAACCGTGTAAAGGCCACTAAGTAAGGGCCAGGAAAAAGCCAAACTTTGTGGTATTGCGATTCCTTTGTCACAAAAAATATCTATATTACAAGTTCATCAAAAATTTTCTTCAAAATTGAGATTAAGTCTTGCTTGGCATTGTACTGGAGCTCATTACTGATGCTTCTCTGACTTTTCATGGTTTGGAAGATTGCACACTTTGAGACAACGGTGCCACAAGTTGCACACTGATACATGGGCAGCTTTATGCACCCATACGAAAGTCGTCCCCCATTCAGTCCTTAATTTACGACTAGAATCATAAGAGCACTTCCTCGACGTCATTTTCGCATTTCTATCGGAGACGCAGCCCTGTCTGCAAGCGTTGAGCCTGCTTAGTTCTTACAACACACCACACAGTGCACACATTTCTAGTGATCACGCAAAATATATTTTGAATCTCGCATCCCTCAAATATTACGGACATCAGAACGGTGTCGGTCTAATGTAGCATTTATCAAAAATATTTTGCAAATGTGTTACCGAATAAATGAAATAGTAGTATTTTCCTTCATAGGAAATTTTCAGCTTAAACAGGCCGAAAAATAGCCAAAATGTCAAATGGATTCTTTAAGGCCAACAAACTTGAGAAGAGGCCAAAACAAGCCAAAAGGCTAAATAAATTTGTTAGGCCAACCAACTTGAAACGAGGCCAGATTTCTGAAATTGGGTCTAAAAAAGGCCAACCTGGCAACACTGTTTCATTCTTAGGTTTGGTGCATCGTGGAAAGGTTTTAAATACTGTTTGGAAGGCATGCTTTCACCATTGCATTCAAAGTGAATATTGTTTTGTGGTAAGCTGTTTTGTCATTAAGCTGTGGCGCCCATTCAACAGTAGGTTTCACCACGAGCAACAATATTTCTAGGTGTTCTCGTTACTAGACTTCTACGTGACAAGCTTACGTTATGTCTCCACATATATTTGTTGGATATTTTTGAAACAGGTCATACACATATCATCCATACCCTCTTTCTGAAAAATATTTTTCTTAAATGATGAGTTGCAATTTTGTACTTCATAAAACTTTGTGAAAGCAAAAAGGCAGGAGATCAAAATATACTTTGTGGGTATCCTACAAATGATGAATTCACCTAATCAAATTCAACAAGATTATTGATAAAGAAGCTATTCTTCGCAACGGGCATGTAATCATCCAAGTTGATTTTTCGATATATGGAGGCATTTATTACATATGGATGATATCAGTTGGTATTTTCCTAAAAATTCCTTTTACTGTCATTTCAAACGTTGCTCACATTAACCCCTCGGAATCAAACAAAATCAAGCACTCTGCTTTCAAATGCAAAAGCCTAAAATGCATACCCAACTGCCTTGTCATTGGTGCATTGAGCTCAACTATGCCAGAGCTTTCACCATTTGCCCCACCAAACCTGGTTAGCTGGCATGCCCTACCAAATCTGATAGCCCGGTTCGATTCACGACTTGAAATAAGAAGACGTTTTTTCTGAAAAATAATCACGATCGAAACTTGCCTCAAAGCTTTTGTGCCTTTCCATCCTGAGAACTATTCAAATATGTGCAGTCTCTCTGAGCATGAGTTGCTTGTTGCATCTCATATCTCAAACAATAAAGTTTAAGAAAGTTTGTTGCACCTTTCCCGTTAAAATATTACACACTGAAAATTATCTTAGTGAAAAAAGCGAAAAAAAAAGAAAAAGAAAAAAGCTGAACTTAGTAGAAAAAATGTTTTGTCCTTACGTGGCAAAAGAAATAGATGCTGTAAACAATCAAAAGCAAAAATTATGTGTCAGCAATTCATCCGAATTTTTACATCCGTTCAAGCCTAAGCCTCTAGCATTAATTTTCTTATGTGGTAATTTACTTTCAATAAAAAAACTGCAGGAGTTGTTGCGGAAACTTACGAAAAAGGTGTTCCTGGAGAAAAGAGTAGTTTGCATGACGTCCTATACCTTTCCATCCTGCATCCTACTTTTTAAAAGAAGCTTACAAGGGTTTTTGGTTGCATGAAGCATCTAACAACATGTTTATTGACGTTTTCACGTTAGAAAATTTTGTGTGATTCTCTGCTGATAATCATTTGCTTGGAGTCTTACATGTTCATGCAGAAATACATACAAAGCCCTCAGTTTTGATGAGATTGTAATTAAAGTACTTGGTTTCGATTTATAGCTTATGAGGCAACACGCCAACACCAACAGTATTAAAAGACACTAATAGACAGCACTGCAGTAAAACTTGCTTAGAACTAAAACCTGAATATAAGCGAATATTGTATTTTTCAGGATTTCCTTTGATAACAAGGAATGCCCTCTGACTGAAGTCTTAAAATCAAAGGGTAAGGACCGTAAATTATTATTTGTTCTTATGTGTGTTTTATTTTTCTTCTTATACAGTATGTATCAATTTACGTTTCGAGGTGAGCAAATATCAAACTTGTAAAAATGTCATTGTTTTAAACCACTATACAACAGCAAGTGCCAAATACTGTAAAATGCAAAAAGTATTGCGCATTTAAAAGTTTTTTTTTGCATTCCTGTAAATTTCAGCAAGTTTCATCAAAAATAACAAAACATCACTCTTTCTGTGCATTGATATAAGTCGGCCTTTCTGTTATGATAATCATTTAGACATTTGTTCTATGCTTTGCATACGTCAAGTAACTTCACTCAACAGGTGAAACCGTGCTTGTTTCACCTGTGGAGTTAAGTTACTTGAATACAGATGTGTGCAAGTTTGAATCATCGCAAAAGATCAAAGCAGAGCCTGGTTGGCTGATTCCTCGAAAGCCTACAAAAAACATTGAGCTTTGCATACGTTATTGCATGCAGGGCCGGATTAAAGGGTAAGGGGGCCCTGGGCAATTTTCAATGGAGGGCCCATGCGATGTAATTCATGACGTCATCGTTTGTAAAAGTTATGTTTTCGCTGATTCGCAACGTTCTTGTTCGCTTTTTCTAGTAGTCGAGAATGTGCTTACCCTATTTAGGCTGCTCGATTGTTAGGCGTCCTTGATTGCAAGCAGCACGAAATGGTGTTAAAAAATTAATGTAAGCTGCTTGTGATTGCAACCCTCACTTGAACATAGGTTACCTAAGCCTCTGAGATACATTCGCGACGTTCGCGAACTAGTGCGTTTTCCCGTTTAATTGGCAAGCCTGGTACATAGGGACGTAACGGGGGGGGCAAAGGGGGCACAATTCCTCGGGTGCCGAATCAGTATGGGGGCGCGGAATCACTACAGGGGGCGCCGAATGG
>JGI24021J15306_10005667_pt1 | contig 14864 bp, 11 predicted proteins | sample Ectturendosymbi1_FD_15306 | JGI IMG/M metagenome (IMG submission 15306)
CGTGGCCTGCATGAACTGCATTGTGGCTGTTTACCTCAATAACGAACTTTGTGTGTTGAAAAGAGTGGAAGTCATTTCCGAGTCGCCAGGATCAGCGAGACAGTTAAACGAGTCGAGGTTTGGACGCAACACACACATTTGAATTCTCTTTATAGTTACAACTGGCCATTTGAGAGCAGCCATGATGCTGATGAGGTCACTGGTGAAAACGATTCTGGCACACCCGCTCTTGAGTTTTGGACGATCAGTATGAGAAAGTTCCGCGCAAAAACATTAATAACTGTGTGGAGACAGTGATTGTTGGAAACATGCACATGAAAAGCAGAGAAACGACTTTGCAGTGACGGTATAGTACAACGGAGTAAAATATCACGCACGTTGGTTAACAACCAAACGAACTAAAGATGGGGGAAAATGTGACACACACTGAGCTCCAGAAAATCACGACGGTCACAGGAACTGCAAGCAAACTTGAAAAACGCCAAACAAGGAATGTGCGGGGATATTTACAATGTTTGCAAAGACGCACCTGACGCAAGTTAGCGTCAAGCAGCNCTGATGCTGAAAATGGAACAGTGTTGCGCATACCATATGACAACATGTACAGCAAACAATAACAACAAACCATACAACAACAAACACATTGGTGCAAACTACGGTATGAGCGATATGAGCAAAGGCAGTCTGTCGAAAACATCACAGTTCACCAGACATGCGAGAAAATTTATCAACCGGTTGAGTGAAGCTGTTTACGGTGAAATTCTGCTTTGCCTCAAGACTTATAGTGAGAGATGCATTTCCCTGCGGGACACACGTGAATAAGTACTGTACAAGTTGCCAGAGTTGAAGGAATGGCAAGCTGGGAACAATTCAACGATCGAAAGTTTCGCTAGCTGTTGCCAGGCTGTTGACGCTATGGGGGACGCTCAAACGACACGTCGAAACGACACTGACATGCAGGCCACCTCGTGCAAGGAGAGGGGTCAGTAGTAACACTGCGTGGACCTGGTAAAAATGTGGAGAAAGGTGTTGAGGGCGCAAAAAGCGAAGCAATACGAAACAGCGCGAAAGCGAACTTGGAAGCCAGACATGCGCGGGTTGCGAGAAGTAATCCGAGGCTTTTGTCAAATATAGCAATCCACTATCGCAACTTCTGAGTGCTATCAGACAGGAAAATCACTCATCAAACCCTTTGCAATGTAACAAAACCACCACCAACGTCGCGGTTGACAGTAAACAAACTCAACTTTCGACATTGCCTTTCGGCATTTTGGGCCCTTAGACAATATGCAAGACCCCCCTGTTTTTACCCCGTTCCGTCCTGCATGGGGTTGGGCACTTCAGGCGTAGGTACTGGCATGGGGTTGTTTGCAAGCGCCCACTCTTTATCGGTATTTCGCATCTTTTGCATCCTTTGGCGTCTGCGACTTTTTGGTCGCATCGTGTAAAACGAGTAGAAGTTGTCGCTTGGCGATTCATCAGTTCCCATGGCGACGCAGGTATCGTCGCAAGGTCGTTGCTGGTCGAGGTCTGTTGCTTGCTGGTGAAATGACGTCATCACTGGTGACACCACGCTCTCTGCCAAGTTACCAGGTGACACATACTCGATTTCTTGCCAGCCTCTACTTTCGGCACGAACGGTTCTTCATCGTACGACGGACTCACGAAAGTGTCCTCGTCGGCGATCCGGATTCCCTCGACGCGGTTCCGGTTCTCCTTCTTGCTTTTGCGGCCCCTGAAAAGTTTCAACGATCTTTTGAACTTCCTGTTCCCGCTCAGCTCTTGTTGAGGAGACAGGTCCTCCTCGGAACTGACAACAAACTCAGGATTGCGTTGAGGAATCTTGCTCCAGAAATCATCATCCAGCATGGAGTCCCTTTGATCTATGTCGCTGTTTCGCTTCAAGACACCTGGATCGTATTGCGATACGGAGTACTTCTCTCCGGGGGGAGGTTTCACATCCTTGCTCTTCCTCTTGTTCTTCTTCGTCACCTTCAACGGAGCGTCAGATTGGACTGAGAGGATGCCTTTCGCAACAATCAGTCCTTTCCTGCTGACGTCCGATGCTGTTCTACTGCTCGTCTGAGGTGAATCGACTGAAGAACTGAAAAAACCGCTGGTGGTCGATTCCTCTGAGACCGAGGAGCTGACGCGGTTCGAATGACGTCTTTTGCTTTTTTCAGCTTCCGGAACCTTTCCATCTGACTCAACTTCTTCAATACTACCGAGTCTTTCCACCTGGAGAGACGGACTCCAGTCATATGGCTCAGATTCAGAGGCAGGCGTTCTGTCTGAAAAGAGGACACAGTCCGGAGGGTCAGGAAAGAACGAGTCTCCCGAGCTTAGCCTGTCTCCTGATTCACTCGCAGACAAAAGAAAACCTGAAGCGGACTTCGTTTCTGCTGCTCTTTGAACTTCGGGCACGACTCGCGATATGCAAGGAGACAGGGGGAGGTAATTCGGGTTGGTGACGATGCGCGGTTGCAGAAGTGGGTCTTCCCGTAGTGTTGACCCATACCAAGGGGTTTGATGCGAGCCCAGCTTAACCCTGCTTGCCTGCTTGCCGACAAAAGTCGGATGCACGATTTGAGATAGTTTTGATGGCAGATGATGGGCCATTGGTCGAGCAACCCCCACAGTTTTATTGTTGTTTACATTATGTTGCATTCGGAGTGGTTGGTCGCTGCTGCTCTCAGGTGGGTGTGTCTGTCGGAAAGTTTCATCGCGAGGTGGAGTTTGCGCATCGGTCTCAGCAAAAGCGAAATCGTTGCCCCGCGTGGAGTCTTCCGTGGAGCCACAGTCCTCAATGGCGTCAACAACATAGACATTCGGGTTGACACAGTCTTCTTTCGGCAGTTCTGGCAAACCTGTGAGAATCATGAAACGAAAAGCAGGCGTGTGAGATTTGGTCGGACAGAGGAAAGCAAACATATTCGCAGACCAGTCAATATGAGCAAACGTTCGACCTGTTTGTTGGTTAAAAACGAAAATGCGGCATTGGGAAAGGATTTGCATTAAACAGCACGTTACTACGGCGGGGTCGAGAGCGTTTGTTTTCGGAACCTGGTTCGTGGCCTTTTAGGAAGACATCACGAGCCATGTGGGAATAGTGGATTTTAACGCTTGTTTTTTGCAGTTTTTCTAAATATGTGTCAATCAATGAGGCCACTTGAAAAATTTCGATGCTGGACTTGAGAGAAAAAACATGTGACAAACAATTTCTAGTGCTTTGCCACCAGGTCAAAGCCAATATTGCTTTCGATGTGGGCGCTGTTAAGGCTATTTATTCATTTCAACGCTACAAAATGGTCATCAGCAGCGAATCTGATCACTGGTGTGGCAAAAAATAAAGTTTTACAGCATCTTCTGCATCCATGATCAGGCTTGTGTCCAGCCATGACAATATGCTCAGCACGGACAAACTTTATTGGACAGCGCTTTTTTCTTTGCGTCTTTTCAGCTTTCCACTTTTGTTTCAGTTTTCCACGCATTTATTACTTTGCCTATTTCTAGGTAATTATCTTTGTTTTCAATCAGATGTGGTTTGACTGAAAGTCGGACGGAGCTTTTTCCCCACCGCCAGTGCGCACGCAAACAAGCAGTACGACAAGCATTACATTACGAATCATAACAGGCTTTGCTGGTTCCCGAAAACGAATTACAGTGCGTGAACGTACTGCAAGTACAAATTGCCCATAAACTAGCTGGATTAAATCTAATCGTTCCGCTGTTGTTTCGTATAACAGCAGGAAGTGTTATTTCCGAGCAAACTCATTCAGTATTTCACCCTAACCGAACCGCATTTCAGCGTAACCGCTTTGTCACAACAGGCATCTACCGCCTTCGTAGCCAGCGTCGAAGTTTGTGAACATGTCGGCTTCCTCAGATCTTCTGAGAGTGGTGTCGCCCCGTGACGAAAATCCTCCCCAGCCTTTTTTCTTCAGAAAAGATACTTTGCTCTTCGCATCCTTGCCTTTTCCCTGAATCAGGTACGTAACATGTTAACAAAGCAGTTTGGAGCATTTAATGAATGACATGGCCTGCGCGCGAGTGCCCGGCCAATAAGAATTTCATTCAAGCAATCAGCGGAGCTGCGTTAAACAGCTTGTCGAGCATGTGATTGATCGTTCGTTTTTCACCATTCCCGGCTCACCTCCCNCGCTAAAGATTTTTGAACCGGGTGTTTTTCTCGCAAATCCTGTCACCGCAGCAAAACCTCGCGGACGAATCCATCGTTAAGCGCGTTTGGTCAAAGAGACGAACGCAACCAAACACAACGAGCACAACTGCGCTGCCGCTTGTGTTTCTAACAACATGCAAGGCTGACAGTGAACATCCACAGTAGGTGAGTTAAACGGTAGTGAAAACGTTTTCCTACCGTGAAGCTGCCAGACTCCTGTTTCGAGCGCGCCGACGCTTTTTCTCCATTCGACTTTCCCCTGCAATTAAAAAACTGTTCGTTGATTTGGTCGTGGTTACGCATTCAGACAACCTGGTGCCAAACAGGCCGATCTAATATAACAATCCAAATCTTCTCACAGGTTTGCCTGAGAGGGCGCTTTCTGCAAAACGCACTGACAGCAGCGCTACTAAAAGAGTTGCTAAGAAACTTCTATGATGTCACGTCAGCAGTTGTTCCGCACACACCAGATGAGGTTTTACATTTAAGAGTTGCACGACACACGTGGCAAGTGTCGTAATGCTGCTTAACGATTGCCACCGGCGTGTCTACTTAAAGAATCAGAATAAAAAAGTCATTCAGTTGTATTGTTCCACGCAGCCACTTAACCATACGCCGGAAAAAGGGAAGAATATTGCTTGTTTGATGAACTGGTAGAGATGATAAATCTACATGAAACAAAAGCATGTCTTAAACTCACAATTTTCGTTTGTTCCTGCACCGAAGGAAAGCAAAGAAGAAGAGCATCACCAAGAGGAAGGTTCCCACCAATCCCACAACCAGAGGTACGATGATGTTTTTCGGATCCAAACACTCGTTTTGAACTTTTTCTGGAACAAACACTAAAGAATCATTTTAGAAAAAAGTGTTTTCCAGATCCATGCTGAAAACATCTATAACACATTTGGAAGCCAGAAATGGAAAACTAGTGGAAGGCTTTCAGTGAAAGCAACTATGTGGGAACCATTTATTTTCCAGTTTTTTACTTGCCAAAGCTTGTGTTTTTGTGTATTCAATGTAGTCTTGAGTTTGTTTGTTTTCTCTGCTCTTGTTTTAGCTTTTCAACGTTTCACCGGTAAGTGGTTATTGAAGATTTCAGGACTGAGGATTCGTAGTGCTAGATGGAATCGACTTCCTATTAAAAATTTGCTGATTGATTTAAACTCGTCGTCTTGGTGGAGACCAGTTACTTGAATTACAGATATTTGCAATCTTGAACAACCGAAAAGTGAAGAAAGTAGAGGCCAGTCGGCTGATTCCTCGAAATCTTACAGCAAACCTAGAACTTTTAATTAAATGTAAAACTTGTCACGTTTTGGTATTGCATTGAACTTGCACATTTTACATGCAAACACGAGCACGAAACAGTAATTAATCAGCAGATTTTTAATTAGGTTGAATCCATACCTTTTATCTTACGGTGGTCCTCACCCGGATTGACGGGAAATAGATCTTGTTCTGCCGGGCTCCTGTTTTTTACATTAAGTGGGTGACAGCGATCACCGATCCAGCCACAGTAAGGATTCCCTGACTCGACGCAAGCACTAAAATAAGGCGAACACGTAAGTTTAGTTGATTTGCAATGAAATTCAACAAATATTGTCTTGAGAGGCAAAAGTTTTCTAAGACAAAGTTATTTACTAGCAAGCTTCCATTTTTTGCTGCGCTGATCAAACCAGGACATATAGATCCGAAGGACACTGTAAGACAGAAGCTTTAGGTGCATGTAGAAAGTAGCAAATTACTTGAAACGGCTGCAAAATTAAAACAGATCTGTTTTCTGTTAGCGTTGTAAGTACAATAAAGAGCCTATCGAACAAAACCAACTCATCTATTCCATTGTTATTCTCCTTTAAACGTCCCAAAACATCCCTCGCACTGCTTCTCAATCGAACAATGCAATCAAAATCCTTTTTTAAATTAGCATGTTTTTCTCAACGTGGCCACACGCATTGAACCCAATGTAATATTTGCACCACCACTCTAGCTACATCTTAAACTCTCTCCTCTAAGATGTCACGCGTTTCCAAACAAATGGGCGACCTTCCAGCTGTTTATAATGTTCAAAATGGCTCGTCGTTGATCTTACGCCCCAGCTTCGATAAAATTGACTACGAGAATATGACTTAATTTTTTTGCAAGACAATTTCAAGAGAAATTTCCAGAAGCGCGTATGCACGCGGTCACAAGCAAAACCCATGAGACCTTTAAGGCTCGACATTTCAATTCGCTTTTCAAAAAAATGTCTGAGGTAAACAGCCAAACTCATATTCAAAGGCCGTAAGCAAAATTCGCTAATGTGTCTTGCTGTACACTGAACATCACAGTCTTACGGAACAACGAGACCGTTACGCGTGCAGTTCAGGAACCCGACCCGATGAGGTTGTTGCGACTATAGTTTAGTAGCTGGCTCTGTGAAACGAATGGGTTTAATTTGAGAAAATGATAAATACCTTTTGCGGGTATACCATCGGCACATGTGCTTTGGAACGCGCATGACGCAATATCGGAACGTTGCGAGAAGTACGTCACTGTTGGGAACCAGTGCGATACTTTTTACTTCCTTGACGTCACGTTCACGACTCTCCGTTGGGTCGGATGGAGCCCGGGTGCAGGTTGCGTTTTGAAAAATGGTCCACTCCTCGGAAAACGTAGTTTTTGTCGTTGACGACCGATTGGATGAAGCGGCTGTCGTGACCACTTTTAGCAATTTTCCATCGTTCGTACCTTAAAGACGACAGACGTTGATTGGTGATTTAGCTTCCACGTGACCAACTGACGTCAAAAAAAAACGCAAAAAGGAAAAAGAGTTGAGGTATTTTATCAGAAAGAACATTCATCCCGCAGGATTGTCTCTGGGTAAAAGCAAGAAAAATTTCCGTTTACTTGCACAACACAACAAAATATAAAATTATCTTGTTTCAACAAAAGCGATGCTAGCGGCTGGATGATAATTTTCTCTGAGGCAATAGGAAAACAGTGTACAGTTTCACCTCCTGAAGAAACGACAAGTGATATCTAGCAGGACGAATTAGTTTTCTTGTCACTGCGAACAAAAAACTTTCATATGCAATAAGAAGCAAAAACACAGCATAAGTTTTATTAAAGCTTATCGAAGTCATCCCAAAAGCGTGGTGCAAACTGGTCTGATGCGCTGCGTGTATGCTCGTAAAAAAGCGTAGCTGGATCAAGTTTAAGACACGTGTCCGTCATCGACCAAACATGAACAAAAGCGCATGTAACAAACCCATGTACAGCAGGGTGACTTTGTTGCCATTGCTGGTTGGCACGTTTGCTTCTGCAGCGATGGCTGTCAATCTTGTTGACGTCTGCGTCAATGAAAATAAAGGCCTGCCACCGAGGGCTGGAACCGCGTCCTTCATGATGGGATGCTGGGAGATGCATACCTCTTCCTGTTTTTTCAATTTCGCTGCAAAAAAGGAATAAACAGCAGCTTCACATATTTTTCTCGGCAAACTTAATCATTTGTTCACTAGTTCGGCTGCTGATTACGCATATCAGCATTTTTTCTGAAATACTAGGCTAAAGCCCCTGCACCGTGGAACGTTTCAGCGGATACTTCCGTTTCCGCATGCACGAGAGGCTGATAGCTAACAAACAACATCTGCTTTTGTAACACATCTTCAGAAAAACCTGCTCCGCTTTGCGCTTGCACAATTGTAGCCGAACCATTTGTCCTGACGATAAGCGCACACCTCTGCTTACCAGCTACAGAGTGTCGGCAGGCCGACGGGTGCGGGTTCGGTACCGGACTTTTCCAGCAGGACGATCCAAAGTCGCTCTTCCAAAAGGAGCCGTTGAATGCGGCCGAAATATCGCGTAAAGTGAACGCGCACACAGCTGAGCCTGGTATGCTTATCCTGTAACAGAATCAAATATGCCATGCAGTAGTATATGAATTAAGCAAAACCTTCATCATAGGTATTCACTTCTAAGCGATGCTGCACAGTCATTACCAAAAAAATTTGGAGTGCTGTGAAGCATTCAGCAGTTGCGCACTAAGCAGTAGTTGGTATAAAAAATCCCAACCTTTTTTTACTTTTCACTTGTCGTTGAGCAAAATGTTATCGCCCCGCATCACAAACAGCCGACGAGCCTCCACACACTCTCAACAGGCCCTTACGTCGGAGTTGTTATTGTAGCAAAGACCACGTCATCCTGGTCGATCCGAACAGCGTCGGTCACGTGCTGGAGTTCGCCGAAGTAGAACGGCCGAGCTCCGGGGAACGAGCAGTTTAACCTGAAACAAGGCGACACGAACGTGCAGGTCGACTGGCACAACTGCAGGGCGCTGTTTCAGTCATTATGTCCTTTTTTCTTAAAATTTCGTCGAAGAAGAAAATTACCCGGTTTTCTGTTCGGTGCGATGTTTGGTGATGGAGGGTCCGTTGGGACTCTTAATGAAGAAAAAAAAACAATGTCCAACGAGATTTTGCAAACAGGATATTCATGGACTAGGCAGCTAATGTAAAACTCAGGAAATTTCCTCTCCACTGCCTGTCCACATCAACGGTGCGACAAACTTCAATGTGATGCAGCAAGCTACAGTGGTGATCTACGTACTGGTATATTACGATGAAAGCTTGAACAAGTCATGGCGCTGAACTGAAACACATGAAATCCAACCAAACATTTTCATACAAAAGTGAACAGCAACCTGTGATTGCCTGTACTCCACAGCGTCAAAGCTCAAGAAGCAAAATGTTCCAGTTGGTTAAGCGGATCAAAAACTCAGGTTCAAATATCCAGGAGGTTTGAGGCCTGATATAGGGCCAACATGTTTAATCTTAAAATCGCCACTGTAAGTACCATCATCACCATCCATTCCATCCTCGAGGTCTATTCAGCGCAAAGTGGTAGCTTTGACATTCGCAGCTTTTTGGGCAAAAACGTCAAGGGAATAAGAGCCAGCGGTTTCAATTTATGTTTAAACAGTTTACATTTTTGCTATTTATGTTTTATAAAAAAAAAGGTTTCAATTTATGTTCTTTTGAAAACACGGTTGCAATTATGTTTTTTTTAAACGGTGGCAATTAAAAAAACGGTTGCAAGTTGTGTTTTTCTTTAATAAAAAATTTTTAAACACCGATAAACTGCAAAGTACTTGACAGTGTACGACAGAGAAGTGTAACTCACGGTAAACGTTTTGTGCAGCACAAGACGAAACTTTGTCTGCGCCGTGTGTCAAGATATCGACGAGGACCATAAAATGTGGCATGTCACGCATGAATTATTCATGCCTCAGCTACACCATAAGTTTTCAAAGTACTTTATGATTCTGGCACCACTTTGCACTGAGCGTTTTGACCTAGGCCTGCTAGCTGCTGTAGCTAGCCCGTGAGGGAGTGAGAAGCAGTTTGATTCATTCTAGCCGATAGTAGAAAAAGGACGAACAAGCATAGGTTGAAAACAGCGCAGCCCAAGAACATCCATAACTGCTGCAAAATCTTGGTGCAAAGAAAAGAATAACCATTGGCTTCTGGTGCAAGTTACGTAAAGTTTTGTCATCTGCTGGCGAATAGGAAATCAAAACAGTGCTTTTGCGTCTTTGCAAAATCAAGCATGTTGGAACTTTCAAGCGGAAAACACAAAATACTGACAAAACCGATCAACCTGGGTTGTGGTTGATGAAAGTTTAAATCAGTGCCAGCACACCAAAAGCAGACGTGTGTCGTTTGTGGCAATGATTTTCAACACTCAGCAAAGCTGCATGAGAAAAACATATTTGGTTTCGATTCACGCTGGTGTCCTGCTGAACTTTCAATCTTGGAACAGAGTAAAATATCAAATTCATGGAAAGTCTGACTTCTTTTACCTTGCTTTGAAAAATGACGTCCACCTTTGCTTCAAAAGATATCGGCCTCCAACATCGCGTTTGCACAACTGGGCAACCCGAGGAAACACGACCTGGAGATCATGAAAGATATTTGCAAAATACACGCAACGTTCTGTCAATTAAAAATGATGAAAAATCCAAGGTGGCATAAAACATAGCCGGGTATCGATCCGTACCTGTATTTTTATATCTGGGTCGGCAAAAAGACCAAACCACGCATTGTACAGAAGAATCCAACCTTACTCGCATGTTTCAAGTCTAAAGGTACTTATGATGTACTCAGATAGAGGGAAGTTTGGTTTTGAAATAACATTAAATGCAATCATGAACCACCCTGCATCACGTGGTTGGTGATACAACTAAAGGAAAAGCAAAGATCAAAGTAAAAATTGTCGATGGTTCAAAATTGATATATTGATCAGACGGCCACACACTGACGAGATTACTGCAGCACAAAGAAGCTTTCAACGACTCCTACCAACCCATCTACGTTTCCTACATATGAATGTATTTAAACTGATTTTATTGGAATTGTGCGGCCATACCAGGAACGAGCCGATGTAACGGCGCTGTGTAAAACTGAGGGTTAGTGCTTGGGCGCCCATCGTTTCCACTTACTTGTTGGAGCTACGTTAAAATGTCCTAGCGCGAACGTGGTTTCGAGGAAATCGCCGCTTAACAGGTACTAAACCAATCACATGAGCGAAATGGCCGCTCGTAACGCTTTCTACCATTTCCGCCAAACAAATTTGCGATAAAAGGTCTCTTAACGAGCTTCAATCGCTTAAACGCAACAGCTTTCTACGAATCTTCCAGCAACAAACCTATTTATTCAAAGAATCCACACGTGGTTCATAAGCAACTTTGATTTATCCAGAAAAGTCCTGTCACGCAATCACAAGAAGGGCTAACACCGCGAAGACTTCGCAACGCCTCACCTTATCTATTTGATTCGAGGCTTCGCTGGCTTCTTCACGAAAAAACACGTACAGCTTGTCCCCGCTTTCAACCACACCAGCAAACCTGGAATCCACCAACCAATCAGGTTGAGTCTTCAGCGGCAGCAGCGATGCAGAGGAAGCGGACGAGAAACTCCGCGTGCTGCTTGTGCCTGGCGGAAGAACTTCGGCGCGAGCTATCACAGGTTTCAGGCTGTGGAGATCATTTCTTGTGGCAATAAACATGTTCCCCTCTGCAAAGAAAGTTGTTACGAGTAAAAGCACAAAAAAAATGCCACGGACGTTTATGAGAAGCCAGTGATTTTCAACGAATGCTTGTCGTTTAAACACCCTGCATACAGGCACAGGAAATTTACGGCGCAAATTATTAAACGGAGCCATGTCATCTTTGGTACAGTCATCTCAGTTTGATTCAACCCTTTGAGTTCTCGTAGCATACAGCATTGCAGAAAACGTGCGTGTTGTCACGTTATTGAGCTAATCCCTCTTTATCGAGTCATAAATATTGATAGAAAAGTCGTGCTATTTTAGCTTTCACGGTGTTAAGGCCAAACCTTCTGTGTGAAATTTCCGTAGTGCAACCCTCGTGGTAGGAAGTAGGCTAGGCTACTGTAGGGCATAGAGTGTATGCAGTTAATACCATAAAGAACACGGTATACGTTAACAATGCAGGACGTACAGTAGACAAGACCATAATCGGAAATTAGCAAAGGTTAAATTGTTCTGTGGTACGCTAAAGTTTCACAGTAAACTGAAAAGCATACAATCAAAATTTATGGCTAAGCTTTTGAAAATGAAGTCTCGCGTTTATGGTATTTGTTTAAAACACAATGCCCGATAAACTGAGCAACCATAAAACGCTAATAGACTTCTGACAATCGCGGTATTGTAAATATACACGAGTATCCTTTTGTTAGCCTAAGGTTGGGAACACTGTGCTTCCCGTATTTCAACAAATAAGACGAAAGACCAGTCAGTCCAGTTTGAGTGAAGTTGTGCCAAGTGTTGGTGGCCAAAGTCACAATTTGCAAAGAAAACATTAGGTCGAATCAAGCACTGACGTTACCACTTTCTTGCACTCGTATTGTTCCGCGCCTGAAACTAGACCAGGGGTAGTTGGTCTCGCCAACGCCAAGAGTCTTTTTGGTGAGCCTACATGACACTGCTTCTACTACTGTACAAGCAATGAACACCACTCGACAGATATAAACATTAAGCTCCAGAGGATACAGTGAAGACTTCAAAGAAATACCAAAACATCCCACGACCTCTATTGCTTTCAGGGAGATCATCCTTGCAAAATTTTCACGCCGAACATCAAAAGCCGAAGGTGATGAAACAACAAAGTGACCACAGCCATCGTTACCGACACAAAACGAAGTTGCGTTTTATCAGAAACTGAGCTTTAACATCTTCTGTGTTTTTACTGAACGAGATTCCAAGTTACCTCGGAACAAATTTGAAACAAATAATCCTTTTCAGATAGATATCGAATTGGAGAAACCTAACTTAAAATGTAACAACAAATAAGCACATTGCTGATTGTACCTGCATATTTGTAAACTGCCGACGATAGGTCGCTTTGAGGAAGCAGGTTGTGTATGACTTTGCCAGTTGGCTGGTATGATCCAGTAAACCCATCACCGCTCCACTAAAACGTCAGAAAAACAAAAGATTTCACAGGCTGTTAGAATTTTCCAGGTGTTAACTTTAAAATTTATAGTTCGGTGATATATTTACCACACACGATTCCATTGTCACAAGACAGAATAAAGAGAAGCGCAGATGCTGTCAGTTACTCTATCTACCGTCGAGGAGACAACTTCAGAGCCGCCTCTCTTTGTCGTTACTCATCACATGGACAGCTTTTCACGCTTCCAGTTGACATCGACTTTGTTTGACTCTAGACCTGCTATGTCCAACCCAAATGGCTTACTGCGCCAAAAATTATGTCACTGTCTGGGAAAGAGCCGCACATTGAATGACATATTACTGAGGGCCGCACATTAAACGGCTTACTTTGATCTTAGCAAACTAAATGTAGCTTAAGCTAATATACAGAAAGCATTCGAAACCTAACTGCAATGGTAACAGACGTGGTAAAGCGGCACTGAGGAACACCTGCATTAAAATTTCAAATTTAAAATTATCAAAATAAGGACAAGTTGTCAACAGCGAAAACCTAAACTGGGCCGCACAAAACCTTCGACTGGGCCGCATGCGGCTCGCGGGCCGCGAGTTGGACATAGCTGCTCTAGACTCAAGTGAGTCAAGTCTTCCCTATTTCACGTTGTAACATGCATTTACTTCAGTAGTTTTTTCTAAAGTTATTCTATTTTGGTCAGTTGATAGTTGTAATAAGAAGCATTGGATCACCACACTTCAAAACCACAAAGCATGTGGAATTATTGTTTTGGCGGAAATGTTTGTAGGAAAACTTAAAGAAATATTCAAGCCTGCATCATAAGAAAAGAACTCGAACTAAAACCTGCCAATTGCAATTTACCGGACTGGTGATTGTTTAAAAATAGACAGGAAACAGTTTAAACAGTTTTTAATGTAGGTAACGAAAACCCATCGACCCGCCAGCATGTTAAAAGTCTTACGTAAGCCCAAGGACCATTTTCGTTGTAACTATACTCACAGTAACACAACCGCAAATTTCGCTCTTTGAACAAAACAGTGTAATTGGCAGAGCTGACCTCAACCTCGCTCACCGCGTTTCACTGATCTAAGTGACTTGATAAGTGACCAGAACCTGTCGAATACCTTAAACTAAGGCCCACGGACCAAATCCTGCCTGCGAAGTCAGTTCATCCCGTCCGCGAAGACATTGTGGTAAAAACGAGAAAATAATATACTTATGGAAAATTTCTTGATTTCGTAGACTGCAGCACATTCCGAAAAAATCACATTACGTAAGAAGAGCTGGCCCTCGAACTATTATGTAACAGCTTATGTGGCCCTTGGACAAAAAAGTTTGGGGACCCCTGTCTTAAAAAGACAAAATATTGTGAGAAGTGAAAACTCGAATTGCGGGGAGTTTTTCGTTTGATTATTCCTTTACTTGTCGACTCTGTTTCACCACGGTGGCCTATGCACAGCTCAGAGCTTCTGCGCGAACACACTTGGCTGCAGGCTGGTATCTGGTACGTAGAACGATCGCTCTAGTCTACGAGGATAAGCTGGGAAGTTATAGATTGCAGTGAAGCTGCCAATCAAGTTGGAGACCCGAGAGCAGGGGCGCAACCAGTTCTTCATTTCGGGCGGGACAATTTTCATGAATTTTAATTCGATGACGTCATCGTGCTTATTCAACCGTGGTACAACTTTTTCGCAAACAGTCACATGCAATAACAACGTATTTTTGTTCGCAGACACGAAGTCCATAGTATACATAACAGGCACATTCTGCACAACGCTGGTTAATAAAAACAAAACAGAACGTTTTACTACAGCGTTGGTGGCTGAATCAGCAGTGTCAAGCGAAATTTTTGGCTTCACGCCATATGCGCATGCACAGAGCAACATTCAACATATCAAATACCAGGTCCGTAGCCAGGTTTCAATATTTGGTGGGGCACAATACATTTTTGAGGGGGCGAGATTTTTGGTTTTACTATATGTTTAAAACAAATTTTTCTGGGTGCAACAAAATTTGGGGGGGAACTGCCCCCGAATGCCCCCCTGTGGCTACGGGCCTGTCAAATATGTTGAGAAAACTGATGATTGGGGCTTAGGATTTGGAGTTTAGATAAGTGTGTCTAGTTAGGGTTTATGTTACAGTTAGAAAAAGAAAAATAATTGAAGTCTAAGATTAAGTCCAATATTTTTCACTGGTTTTACTTATTCCCGTACTGTAGCTTGT
>JGI24021J15306_10005668_pt1 | contig 14862 bp, 9 predicted proteins | sample Ectturendosymbi1_FD_15306 | JGI IMG/M metagenome (IMG submission 15306)
GAACTTTGTCGGCATGCGCTGGATTTCGCGTCGACGACACCTGCATTGGTTCAAAGCGATTGTAAATGCCAGCGCCAGGCACCTCTGCTTGTTCAGAATTATGAAATTTTCAGAGAACATCCTCTCCCATGAAGCGCATGCATCCGCAAAGAGAAGAATCTTTCATTGCAAGCTTGACTCTGCAATGCGAGCAACAGCAAGGAGAGTATTTGGAAATCTGCGCACAGGCCAGAGAAGTTTTTTGAAAAACCGTTAAGCGCAAAGTTATTTGCAAATTTTTATGCGAGGGTAAGATTTCCCACACAATGCATTTCCCCAGAGCAATCGAATTTGTCATTGCCAAAATATGACAAAATCATTAAAAAGATTATCTTCACCGTGCATTGCTCAAAATGAGAATTCGATGAAAGTCCCGTCAACATGGCTCTTTGCATTGACATTTCGGGCAACATTCTCGAATAGTTTCAATTGACTGGCAGATAATGTGGGGCAAACCAGGTGAAGATGAAAAAAACAGCTAGGAACTTGCAAGTCCGTCAATGTTCGTCAACAAACAAACCAAAGTTTTAATCGTTGTACATGGAGTTCAGATCATGTGATGGCTTCGTTTGCAGCAAGACAGATCCTTTAGATTCATGTAAGTCTCCACTACAACTTTAAAGATCGTTTTCAAATCTGCTTCACGCGAATTTTCAATAGTTTATATTGTCTCGCTTCTCTCTTTTTTCCTTAAATATGTTCTTTCACTTCTCTCGGTCAACAGGGTAAAGGCTTTGGGTGAGAACCAAATTTGCACTTCTTGCTGGATTCGCTGATATAAAAATATACTTAACCAAACGAACAGAACCGCTATAGGTTGTGCAAATGCGCCAAACTTTTGTTTAACCGAAAGCTGAAAGTTTGAAAAAGTAGCATCGATTCTGGGCGAATGATGGACGTGTGGTGAAACGCGTTTCTATCTACGCACCACAGAGCACAAAGGCGAACATGATCACTAATTACCTGAACAAATTAGGATGGAATAGCCTTTCTCAATTTGTGACAGCTGAACGATATGACCACAGGTTCTTCAAAACCATCCAGGTTTAGGGCATTATTTACATGGAAAGCTTTAAAAATGGGGAATCTCATGTGACACGGAGTCTTAACCACTAAAATTACGTTATGCAACATGCGACCCGATACAATTTCCACAATAATACCTGGCAAATGACCAACCGTCCACTGAATCAAAACCCCAAAATTAAAACAATTAAGTTGAAACCGCAGATACCTCGACGCTTTGTCAACCTGAAACAGGATACAGAATGCATGGATCCGCCATTTGCGAGGTTGGCTCACCGACGCTAACAAAAAATCCCCGTGGAAATTTTAAGAGCAAACGCGCTCTAAGCGTCAATGCAAAAACACCGCAAGTATATTGCAAGGACTCGTACTTTTAAAACACTACCTCAACATCTGACAAAAGAATTCACAACTGAACAAAGCATGAAAATTCACTGGCCAAAAAATCTTTTTCAGTCAGGCAACGTACATGGCGTGAAATCCGAACGGAGCCGACCTAAAAGTGTGAATGTCTTTAAAGGGTAAACACCCACTCCTTATGCTCGTTATGTTCAGAAATGCTTCGTTGCTGTGCTAAAAGTAATGACCTGATACAATGAAATAAACGCATGACTTTTGAGTGAATTTTATGAAACGTTCATGAACGCTGCGAAACTTTTTGTCACTTTCTGAATTACTGCGCAATTAAGTTCTGTGCAAGCCGGGCAAGGACAAGGCTGCCGTGGACAGCTCCGTAAGAAGAAAGCGAAATTGTAAAGTCTTTGAAAGTAACGAATTGACTACGAAAGGGCACGTGAGAATATCGGAAACGCTTGGTTTCACATTTCTAAAATCACCACTGCATGGCAGAGTTTTCGGTATTACTCGTCGGTGCAGCCTAAACGCTTTCCAATATCTATAAGGCAATAATAAATGTCAATGCGTCATATTGGATCAGTTGGATCACTGCTATTGTTTTTGTTGGTTTCTTCAATTTTTTTTCCATTTTTGTTATTGTCAAAAATATGCAAAACTTGAGTTCAATGCTGGAAAAGCGCTAAAATGTTGGAAAAAAAACATATTTAAACAATAGGCATTACCGGGAGAAAAAATGTCTCATGAAAAATTTGATTTTCTGAAAAAAATAAAAATTTGAAATTATTTCTGATATTGTTCGGCAGCAATCGATTGTGCGACAGCAGTTTCAAGCGTAACGCCCTCCTACAAATCGATAAACACAAGTCGCGCGTTCATTCTGTAGGCGTCTTGCTAACAGACGCGGTGCTTCAGTCATTCATTTTCTTGTTTATTTATTTATCTCAGACTCAACGTCATACCGTCTCTGTTAGCAGTGGTACACAAGAAATGCGGAAAACTTTTAAGCACTGAACAGGCAGGTTGAGGTTTTAGTAAACACCCACGAAAAGTATTAGACGAATGACAAGAGGACACGGTCATGCAAAATTTAACAGTCGTAACCGAAGTTCTTGCGTAAACCAAGATGTTGCCCGATGTTTTCAAAAACATATTAAAGAACTTTTGAAGTAAAATTGTGCAATCTATTTGATGCTGTCAACGACGATTTTTTGAAAGTGTAAACAAGGTATACATACTTGCATGACTCAATAAAGCTATTTTGTCAGTCCGTCTGCTAAAAGTAAACAACGAAACAATATATATCAAGGTAAAAATTAATATTGTCTGTCGAATATTTGTTGAAACGAATGAACGTTTCCCCAGGAAGGCGACATTATGTTGATGACGCCACTGGTGGAGTCGGAGGCGCGAGACGAGGTATCCCCGCAAAAGTTTAACGCTTCTGTTGCCATTTTTCGTTAGTGTTTAACAGAAAAAGCTCGAAGCTATCTTGACCAGCTTATGCATACCATTCGCGTGGAGCTCCACTCCTGTTTCTTGGATTATTTTACTGACTGTTACCAAACCGTATGAAGAAAAGCTGGCATTAATTTTTCAAAATGTTGTTGAGATTGATTCTTTAACAAAAATGACTTAAGCTAGCATAATAAAGCATATTCAATCGAAATTGGAAACGAGCTTTAGAGTGCAATGACGGTTTCCGATTAGTCTTTTACGCTGACACAGGCCCGTAGCCACGGGTGGCATTCTGGGGTAAGGCTCCACCAATTTTTTGAGCCCCCCTAAATTTTGTTGCGCTCAGAATTTTTTTATTAAAACACAATAAAAACAAAACGTTTGCCACCTTAAAAATGCATTTTGCCCTCCAGAAACCTTAAAACCTGGAAACCTGGCTACAGACCTGCGCTGATGTAGCTATTTTTCACAAACCGTACTTTAACTTGTTCTTCATCGAACTAGCTAGCTGACCATTCTTCCCGGTTTGACCTGATACTGTTAGGTTTTTGTTGTTTTGTTGCTTGATTGCAGCGGAAAACCAAACTGGCTGCAAGGAACAGGAAAAAATGAAAGTTGCAAAATAGTACGATGCAAATGAACCTTGAAAATAATTATTGCCGTTTCGTGAAAAACAATAGCCTTCTTATGTTCTTAATCTGGTTTGTAGCGAAGTTTTTACACTAAGTTGCAGAAATTTGCACAACTTGTTTTAACAGCATAAATCAACAGGACGAAAAATTAACATTGAATAGAAATACAAGCTTGTCTGTTTATCATACAATTCACAGCAAAAAAAGAAACAAGGCAAGCTGCGGTAGAATACTTTAACGAGCATTTCTCATCCATTTGGTACCTCATCGAAACAAATTTTCTCCTAGCCATCGATCTGAAAAGATTTGTTTTTATTTGGTTGAGCGTGACTGCGTTTGGCCTCCTGAACTAAGCTTCTTGGGAGGCGGTCGAGGGTAAATCCATTGCCCGAAGAGCATTACTTCGAGTCACCCACTGTCTTTTTCCGGTTATTCAATGTCAAATTTTTGAACTGAGAGGTGAAGGCTGAAGCACTGAGCTAACTCCATCTCTTCTCAAATGAAACCTTATCTAAATGCAGATGTCATGCGCGCTTGGATTCACGCACTATTTCCTTTGACTAGCAACAAAAAAGCCGTAAACCACATCACCACCGCGAAAAAATCAGGCAAGTTCCAAAGTACACAGTCCACACAGTGTAACGTCTACAAAGCCTCCAATCCTTATAAAATTGGTTTAAACTAATTAGTGCCTGTACACCATTTTTATTAACAGTCCTACCTACAAATGAAATCCAAAAAGTACCCCTACAGGCAAATAAGGTACAATTTCTATCAATATGTTCGCCTCCTCCAAATGAACTCAGGAATCATGCGTCTTTGCCACTAAGAGATTAGTACGTTTAAGTGTTACCTTTGTTTGGCTCGTGTTACATGCGTCAAACCCTAAACATAAACGAAAATACAAAATTTTAAAGTAGGTACAAGATTTCAAATGTAACAATTTTTCCATTCAGTCTAATTTGTCAAACCTTTTTGAAAAAGTGTCGCCTTGTGAAGAACGTGGCTCCTTGCGATGGTGACTGACCTATGGGGTCTGTGGTGATGGTGGTTTTAAATATATTGCAGAAAGATTATTAAAAGTTCTATTTAAAAATTACGGCATTTATCGAAAGGGATCCTTCACAGCCAAAAATATACGGTGCTTACAGATTAAATACTTCGCCTACTGAGCAGAACCACTGCTCATATTCTGTTTGGGAGTTGTCCTGTTGTTGTTTTGATCCCCAAAACTAAAAGCATGCAATTGTAGTCAAAACATTTTAGGAATGGTAAAACGCTGTTAGGCTGCTAAATCGTTTCACTCTTATGGATACCTCAAAACATTCTTTCAAAAATGAATATCATATGACAAAAATTGTTACTCGGCTTCTTCCCAGCACGAAATTCATGAACTCAGTCCATCGATCTTTTCGGGTCTTATGAGCCGTTCAACACACACCAAACGTTGCGTTTCAACAGAGCTGAAGTACTATTGAAAGCACTTGTCACAACGCAGCTGCTGTGTGACGTATCGCCCTTAACTGCGTCCTGTTGGCAATTGGCCCTCACCAGCCAAGCACTGATCGAGCTGAAGGAGCTCTTTGCTCGTTTTGTTTCAGTAGTGTATTCCCCCACAAGCGTTCCATAATTGGTTCCCATTTGGCCTATGGCTCCTCATTGGGCAGTTGCGCTGTTGTGGGAAGGGACGACAGTTTTTCAAGTACTGTTGACTGTTTTAGGAGCCTGTACGTCGTCAAGAACAGATTTTTTCAACTAATGTGTTTGTTGTTTACAATTCAACAGACATTTTCTCTGCGAATTTGCAAAAGCATTATGTCATGATTGCTGTGTTTGTTTCATTACTAATCACAGAAAACAGTGCCTATCTTGAAAATTTGATAGCGTTATTTTCTTAAATGTTTGTTGTTTCAGTTTATGGTCTTTGTGGGTTCAGTCTAAGCATATCAGGTCATAAGATGAGAAAGAAATATCGTAAAGGTTACGAATAACCATATTAATAAATTTATGTAAGCATGTGAAAAATGTGTTTCAAACACTTTCAACAACTCAAACATTTTCAATTTTTTTTCATTCTGAATTTGTATTTCAACTAAAGCGTCAAACTTATATCGATTATTAATCATGACTATTCTACATGCTTTACCAACAGAAAACAAATACACAACTCTATCCTAACATTTGAAGGAGCTCCACCCATTGTAAACTTATTGTGAATAAAACTGAATGGACAATTTTTTAAAAAGTTTTTTGGCAAGATTAGTATTAAACAACGCAAGTCCAAGCATACTGTTGTGATTGAAATAATGATATCACATTCGTGGTTTACCTCCCAAAAGCGAAAGAAACTTAAACCGCATTCGCCCACATCTTTCATACGGTTGGGAACATGTACCCTTACTCGTAACCTGCATGCTGATGTATACACCCTTGTGCACCTCCCAACTTCCATTAACAGATGGTTTTGATTTCTTAAAAGCAGTGAACAAGAGGATCTATACAATGGATCATACAACAGTCACGAAGTGCGTTTTCCTAAAACTTTCTATCAGAAAGTAAGTAACCACACAACCAGAGTAAAGAGTTTTCTCCTGACCTTTATAGGAAACAATGGAGCTATGACAAGAACGGGTGGGGGTTTCATTTGTGCGTTTTTGTTAATTCTTGGGCGGGATTCTGCGATGCAGAACCTATTCGATGTAGTTTATGTTAATTCCTCCGACGCAGTCACCTTTCGCCGGTTAACGCCACATTTCTGGTTTTGAGAAGGTTTGCCTTCACTCTAAGAGTAGCTTAGAACAGGTGCAACCGCATGTAAGCGTGATCAAAATGTAAACCTTCTGTAGTTAAAGTATGGAGAAAGGTCTCATATGCTGCCACGCATGAGCGCAGCTGACGTAACATTTCAGCATCATTTTGGTTTCTAATAGTAGACCTACGTCAAAAAATAAATCCTTGCTGAACTTTTGCATAATTAAAACTCATCTTTTTCGTTTAGGAGAAAGTAGTGAACTTGCCAAGGTAACAGTGGTGGCGCAAGTGATTTCGAAATCGTGGTGCAAGGATGCTATTTGCGAACATTTCCCGCTAAGTAAGCGCTTCACTAGTTGTGTGTCTACATGGTTGCGCAATTGCATGCGCACTTAAACAAACATTTGCTCAGTGTAGAATTTTCTTAAAGGGAACACTGAAAATTAACCAAGGTTTTTGTGTTAGATTGCCTTTATTGCAGGTGATTAATGGTTGGCGTAAAAAAAGTTTTGGGTCATGTAATATCCACTTGCATGCAACATTGATCGGAAAGAGTTTGAGGCTATTGTGATTGTCTTACGGCATAGCTTGCTCAAGGCTTGTACAAAGATTTGATTTTTTGCGGTCGTTTTACGTTGATTTATCTTCCTGGACAACGTTTTGAAACGCAAATAATTTTTTACAACTTTTCCTTTCTCGTTTTTAATTTTTTTTTTCTTCTACACCGGAGACATCGGTCCTGCTTAGGTAGACAACTTTGTCAGTTTTGAACATCGAGCTGAAACATTATATCCCGAGAAAACTTTGTCGTGATCGGCACCATTTTTTCTGAACATTAACTGATCCACAACATGTGTTACATATTAGGATATGCAAACATGTTTCAATCAAGTCCAGATAAATCCTATGCAGCTTCAGCGAAATGAAGACTTAGCCGAATGTCGGGTTTAAGCAGCTTTTCCTGCGCGAAACGTGTTCTATGTATTTTGATTTATTTGACGACAACTAGCTGAGGAGACTGAAGCCTGAACAGACACATTTTGTTTTGTATCCATAGGGTGTGATGCTTATCAGAAACAAAACTCGCATGCACTGCAGCAGCACCAGGCGCACGGTGTGCGGAAGAGCTGCAGGGAACACACCCGGAACACAAAAACAAACCGAGTGAAATGAAACCAGAAATTGTACAAACTCAGTCGTGGCGCTACAAGGCTATTGCAGTTATAAAGCGCCAACAAAAAAACCACCATCTCAATAAAAAGTACCGTGCAGTGACGTAACGTAAAAAAGCAAACGTAAAAAAGCAAAATGCTGAAGATAAACAGGATATAACCGGAAGAAAAAATGAACATTTCTTTGTTAAAAGCGTCTGCAAGGCATACTGATATTGCAAACAAACATAAATCTGGATCAAAGAAATGTCTCGGAGGTAGCTATGGACGTAAAAAAATTAGTTCCAAGCTTACCAAATTAGGAAAGTGGGGAAATGAAGGCAATTCAGTCGCCAAACACAGGCAATTCAGTCCAAATGAAACTACAAGACCACATTCGGCAAAAATTGGCGCCCATATTTAACTGGAACAACCTTAAAAAGGACTGCAGGGCAACATGAAAAAAACGCATTTACCTGCTGTGAGCTACCGTCCAACAGCTGCTTTACTGCAAGTTTATTAAAGTTTATTCTGCAAATCGAAAAATGGACGCCCGAAATCTTGTGTTGGACCCATGAAAATCCGTGTTCGTTTCCAAGAATGCCTTTAGGCGAGTTTTTTTTGTTGCAAAACTTGAAATGCATAAGAATCTCTTCACGTGGCGGCGAAAACAGCTCCTACACAAATGTGGTCTGCTTCCCTACGATTCTCTCGTCAACTGTAGAGTTTGAATACAAAAACACATGCTGTTGATGGCGAAAGGGGAGTACAGAATAAGAAGAGCCTATCCACAATTTCTCAACATCTGAATAAACTTGTACCAACATAGGTCACCTTTCTTTTCAGAGAAATCAACACGGCATGAACTACAGATGTAGGTCACAGACCAGACACTACCTGCTGAATTAATTATAAGTCATCATCCTGAAGCTAAAAACCAAAAACAAACAATGGGCGTGCCAATTTTTTTAATTTAAGGTGCAACAACAAATGAATAGCCTCTTAGCTGTTCATTGGTTGATTGATTGATTCAGTCTGATTCGACTTTTGTTGAGTAAAACCCTTCGTCAGTTGACCTAGCATGTGCTGACAGGTTGTGGTAAGCATTCCAGCAATACTCTAATCAACAGGTTCTTTAACTCTACTGCACAAAATGGCACTGATAAAATTTTGCAAGGCCTGGCGTTGGCACTGAAATGCCGTAAATGTCAAGGTAAGCAACACTACAGAAGGGCGAAGCGCTGTTTTTTAGAAGATATCATTGGAAAAACTCACACCAGCACAGCTTTCGCAACTAAGTGTGAAATGTCCACTTATTGCACAGGTTAACTGTGGTAAAAAGGTTGCTGCAAAAAAATAATTCATCAAAACGCACTTATTGTGGTTCTTGTTGCACCAAAGTACTAAAACATGTAAAAAATACTTTAATCCTATTCTAATCCACCGTGAATCTGTAACTTAATTGCAATAAAATTACACGGATATCATCGCTATTAAACATGATATCAACTGCCAGGTCAATCACTTTCTTTAAAAACTGTTTTCTAAAAGTGTGATTGTTTACGAAGACATTGTATGGCATTTCAGCGCAAACGCAAGGCCTTGCAAAATTATTACCAGTGCTGCTTCAAAACAATTTTTATCCTCTTTTAGTGAAAAAGATTGCAAGAGGCACAGACAACTGCAAAAACTTTCAATGCAGACGTTTTTTGACATACATAAATAAACAATTTTTCGACATTTTTGAAATTACGTCATAAATAAACAATTTCGCAACAATTGTGTATCATCGGCATATCTTCTTCGGTTCATCAAAACGGCGCCTGAATCATAAAATTTAGAAAAACTACATCTGTTTGTAGTTTCTGTTTTTTAATAAGCATCTCATGTTTTTTCAGTTGTCTGCCAAAATGAAAGGCAAGACTTGTTTCTTGATGCATATTTGGCGCAAGAACAAAGATGCAAATCTCTTTGGTTCGACAGATGCATAAAAAACAGAAGCTTTTTTACATCACATTCACGTTTTCCTTTAGTTTACAAAATCAGAAGCATTTAATTATTCATACATTGCTCTGATACGAAGCCGTGTTATTTTGAAAATGTAATTCCATTTTTGGGTCTAATTCTACAAATAGATAAATTTGTATTGTATTGAAGTATGTCAAATAATGTAGACCTCAACGTATGGGTTAAATCTAGGTTCCAATTACTTTGCCTTGCATGTAGTGCATGTATAAATTACACTATATTCATGCCTGATGAACCTGCCTGATAGAAAACACCAGAACTGACTTATGACCTTCACAGACTGCTTCGTATACTTTCGAAATTTTTTCTTGTCGAAAGTTTTCAAAAAGATTTTTTGTGTTAAACATTTTTTGGCACAAAAAATGAAACTAAAGAGCAAAAATGAGTTAACAACGTTTTCTCCACAACATGCAGGTGCAACTTCTCTTGCAGATACTGTAAATATGCGGAGTTGTATCGTGTTTCTGAAGCTGCATGTCTTGTTTTTTTTCTTTTATCAAAAAACGAAACTTCGCTTTTGCTGTACGACACATCTTATCAAAATTAACGTTCTCTATTTTGTAACATTAGCATAAATTTGTAAGACAGGTGTGCTGCGGTAGAAACTAGTCGTTAACATAAAAGCTCATTACGGCGGAAGTCATACTTTGAAGTAGAAGAACAAAAAATCACTTCTAGCCTATGCGGCACTATTTGCCTAGTAGAGAAAAGGCTCTCCAGGAAGTTGTTTTCTAGGAAAGCGAATCACACGCAGTTTTGACTGCACCATACGCAGTATATCAAATTACGGTGACTAAGGCTGTGGTAAATGGCATGTTGTGGCACCCAGATGGCCATGATGAATTTAATGTAGTACGCCAAATCCACTGATAAACTTCAGTACGAAAAGCACTAATCTTATGTTAATGACAGTATTAAAATGGTGGATGGGAACTCTAGATTTATTGATCGTCCAATTATTTCACGGAGACCTTCTCACAAATAATCGATTCGTTGCATGAAATTTGGCATTGATCACAATATGAGTCACGGCGCAAACTGGCCCTAATCAATTGTGTTAAAGCAGTGGTTCTCACTCTTTTAGGCGCATGGACTGTCTTTTGAAAAAAAATATCAGATGTACCACATTGCTATGTTGACACCTCATGAACAACTAGTCGAAACGTTTTATCAAGGATTTATGGAACAGTCTCTGGACCACTAGAAATTCTAGGTGGTCCATCGGTGGTTCACTTGGACCACGTTGAGAATCAATGTGTTAAACTTACAGAAATCTTCGTCCATAAGCCTTTGCTTGTCGAGAAACTATCAAACCAATCGGAAGCAGAAATATACTGCATTGTGGATTCGCTTTTCAAAGAAAACCATTGCCTTTTGCCAAGTTTCCTCTTTCTAGTGTGCTTCACTTTTCGATTCGGGATGAGATAAATTGTCTTCTGGTTTAGTTAAAAAATTGGAACATTCAGTTTGAGGATCCTTTCGAAACACGTTTCGTATTACCATGTTTAGTTAAGTCAACAGCGCATAGCTGCACATTGCGCCGTCCTGCTTCTACCGCAGATAAAAAAGTTTTGCTTTGCAAGCTGCGCCTGTGAAAAAAAGTGGCAACAAGCTAAGGTTCTTTTGCTCAAAAATACACATAAGAATCACTTCTGAAATCAAAAAAATACTCAAAACTGGCTGTAATGAAGGCACCTGCTTTAGGATTTTTACCAGACTGTTGAGTTCAGTGTTTGGACATGTAGCTCAAACATCTGCGCTTTCGCGATAAAACAGCGGTTGTGTGCAGAGGCACTTCAAAGTGTAAAACAAATCATGAGGGCACATCATTTCAGCTGCTTTGTCATCAATTGCCTGAGTTTATCCGCAGTGATGAGATGATTGCAAGCCTGAATGGAAGGCGACATTTTTTTTCCGAGGGTCCATCGATTTTTTCCTTATCTCGTATATGTAGTTGCCAACGCTGTCTGGCACGTCCAGCTGTTAATGCAATCATGTTTTGAGCTCCCGGCAGACCCATCACTTTTTTCTTTGAAACTCGATCCATTAAAACCATGCATCCACTTCGTTTCTGCAAAGGTCGGGAATGCATTTTATTTCGACAGTAAATGAAAGCAATAGGAAAATAAGCGAAAAGATTTTATGAAAAGAGCTTGAAGAATGACATGCTAAAAAGCAACTTGTTTGCGAAAAAGGTTGAAGATTGGTAGACATCAGGTTAAAAAGACAAAAATAAATATAAACCTACAGTTATTCGCCAGGAAAAATATTTGCCAAATCTTTACTGCTACTTCTTGAGTTCAACATCTTTAAGACTTGCGGCAGGCCAACGCCCACCACTCGCACATTGTTGTCAAAAACGTTGAAAACTGCGACTTTTCCCCTTTCAAGATCCTTCTAAAGACAAGTCAGGATATATGGCGTGCGGTGTGACGTCATAGCGTGCGTCTCTGCGCAACGTGCGTGAGTAGCGGAAAAGCGTTTTACGTTGAGCCGTAGCGATGGGAAACGTCATACGCAAGGTGTGTCAGAAAGAATCGATTTCATTTGGTCACTCTGAAAAGCTGAAGAATAAGCTAAACGCTTCCGACTTATTTTGTCCTCATGGGGAAACAATAAAATTTGCCTCATGCCAGATATGAATCATTAAACTTCACTTTACGTCGCTATATTCGCGTTTACACAGAGTTTGCTTTCTTTCTGTTGCATCCAGCGTATCCACATTTTATAAAATATTTTTCACCTTTCATTCAGTTACTTTCTATTTTCTTCGTCTCTTGGCTGATCATCCAGTAAGGCGGGCACAACTTTCCATCGCTTGTTTCTTGCCTTCACCAGGGTCATACATCGCCATTTCGTCGCTGCACTATGTCTGTTTTCCTTGGTTCTACTCTTATTCTGTCTTTAACTAGCTAGTCTCCACAAAACAAGCGAATCTATTGAGCACAATTTTTATAGGAAATCGATTTCACGTCACACTACACATCTTCACTCCAAAAATCTGCAAGCAGTGCTCACGGACGAAAAATCTGCAAGCAGTGCTCACGGATGAAACACTGAAAGGCTAAAGTAAGAGCAAAGAGAGCAAACAAACTAAAGATTGAAAATTTATGGCAATTACTAGCTGAAAAATACCGTCTTTTCCAAATAATTTTTTTCCATGCAATTTCAAAACTACTTGACGCCAATTATGGAGCAACGCAACAGAGTAACAGTGACTTAACGGAAACACGCTTTATGACTCAAACAGTGATTTGATGGAATGCGTGCGAATGATTGCGTTTCTTAAAGTTTTCACCCATACTTTTCTATCAATTCTTTGTTATTGGGGAACGACGTATATTTATTTATTTTAGTGTTGAGCCAGAGACGTAACGAGGACAGATGACGCCCGGGGCAAGAAACAAGTTTGAACCTGAGGTCTTTGGGAAGCAAATGTACTGCATGGAAGAAAGCATTTGTGAAATTATTGGGACTTTTGGCGTCCCCCGCAGTCATTCGGCGCCCCAATAGTGATTCGGCGACCGGGGAATTGTGCCCCTCTTGTTACGCCTCTGTCTTGAGTTTCTATGTTTTCTCTTACATAGCCTTTCAACGTTTCACCCGTAAGCATTGCTTGCAGATTTTAGGCCCGGGGATTTTTTGCAATGGTAGGGAGCGGTTGCCCCCGGTCTCCGTCTCTCGCAAATATGTGCGTAACTTATACCAATATTTTAAATGTAAGAGTCACCTACTAAAATGCAACAGTTAGTGAAAAGATCTACTTCCTCGTTACATGAATACTCGCTTCCAGAATTCTGCCTCGGGATTTACATACGATGAGACACAAAGACCCAATAGGAGCGATTAATTTTTCACAAGAGCTACACTGGCCCAGTCGAAAAGCAGCCTGTAGCTAAAGTTACATAGTTTGAACAGACGTGCTTACTGTTTATTTCATGTCTTAGTGAGCTCTTTATACAGTAGGATTTCACAAAAAAAAACAAGATTTTCATGCACAATAACCTGTTCTGCCCTAGCTGTTTGTCAACACTACGTTAAAAATGATTGAGACAAAGAACTTGTTTTGATGAAGTTCAAGAGGCTCACACAGCCATTGCAAGCACAAAGACGCAGCAAATCCACACAGAAAAAAATTTCTGACTGTCTTGGAAAATTCTCGTGAATTCAATATATTTGAAGTAAACAATAGAAATGTTTTCTTACTCTAGTATTGAACTGAGTTCTTTCAGAATCTGCCTGACCAGCAGAAAGGGTCGATCGTACCTGCTGTAGCGATAATTGTTCCATATCAAAATGTTACACATGAAGGCTCACAGAAGTCTTCCACAAAAATCTGGCCACGGTTTTTAAAACAGGAATATTAATTTCACTCAAATGAGCATCTTCAGATCCACAGAATAAAAAAGTAAACGCGTAAAATCTGCAAGGGAATGAATTAAAATAGTAAGTCAATGAATTGAAATAGTACTTCATTGAAAAACCAAAGAGTTACGAGTCAGCATGCTATCACGCAGTGTTCAAAACGTTGACCTCACTGCACACTGCAAAATACCAAGATATCACTAGAGATGAAGTGCAGCACGATATCAGCGTCAGGAATCGGAAAGCAGGTTACATCCCTGCAGCAATTAGAAAAGAAAAGGCCAAAGTCGCAACGCAGAGCGAGAAATGACGTATCAGGAAAAAAGGCAATGACCAAAAACGCAACTACTTGGTAAAGGGCAAAATCGTTTTTTTCATATTAATTTCCACGTCGATTTTGTGAAACCATTTATCTCCACACTTCTCGAGATAGCTAGCTTTGGATTGTTCTTACAAAGGTAACTTTAAAACATTGCGAAATGGGTGGTTTTTGTGTCAAATCATGGTATTTGTAAAAATGTTAAGTTGAACAGTTTTACTGGTGTTTCTAAAACTTCAGTATAGTTTACCATCAATGTTCTGTGGCGACCAAAATTTCTACACATTGCGCAGTGACCACATGGAGCAGATGAACCAGTCTCTGCAGTCGTGGCCAGATTTTTGTAGAAGACTTCTGTGAGCCTTCATGTGAAACAATCAAAATGACATAAATTAGTTTTACTGTAGGTTTCGCAGAAGAGTGGATTTTGTAAATGAAATGCGCCACCTCTATTCCTGCATATGAAAAACGCTCAAGGTTGTTTCAATTTCAAAGTTTTATAGAACATACCTTCAAATAAAACAGTTCTGTGTGTTTGAAGGTATGTGTTTATTTGGATCCTATACCTGTCGGGCTGCATCAAACTGCCTGACTGGGCAATGAATGGGTGTATGTGACGAGGTGATTACGTCACATATTACGCTGCTGAGTTCGTGACCAGTGGCGGCTCGTAGGCTATAGGCAGTAGTTGTAAGTCGGGCCGGGCTTTTCGGGTCGGTCCGGGTTCGGGCTTAGGTTT
>JGI24021J15306_10005671_pt1 | contig 14861 bp, 6 predicted proteins | sample Ectturendosymbi1_FD_15306 | JGI IMG/M metagenome (IMG submission 15306)
CTTCTTCCTGCACTAACAGCAACATTTTTCAAGCACTCAGGATGCTGTTGTGCAAAAGCACACCAGTCATCCACAGTGTAGTGCTTATGGATAGCAACAAACGCATCGTGGTTTGCGAATGCTTGAGCCATTTCAAAAGTGCCAGTAGTATCCATATTAGCTGCCATGATAGGCACTCCTGTGTATTCTCTCCTAGAATTTCGGAACTTTATGTGTCTTGTTATATCAACTTGGCTTCTGCTGTAAAGAGTACTTCTTTTCGGGCGTAGAAGAACATCCTTGAAACCTAGTTTCATGTCAGTATCAATTCTGGGCATTTTCACAGGCTAAACAGTTAGAACTTGTAACCTACAAATGTTTACATAATCCCCTTGTATAGATTTCCACAAATTAAGTCAAAACTCACATAATATTAAACGCTTAACAAACTTGCTAAAGACCTTACCAGAGCTTTCTAAGGTAAAAATATTTCCTCAAGACATCATAGTGTTTAATGTGCATGGCTTTAGACAAATTTAACCAATTCAAGTTTAAGGTATTGTTGGTTCCCACTCAGAATCGTCCACAACATTTCTCAAAATTATGGTGTATCAGCTAGTACCAATATTACAATGCCTTTCTACTCAGGATTGCAAATTTGTGAGCTCATTTTCTTCAAATTGAGAAGCAGCGAAATGTGCTGGAGAAAACAAAGAAACGTTTTAATGAACGCCTGAATGAACCTTTCATTAACAATACAATCTTTAACAATTGTGCATCAAACCCATCTTTCATTTATACAGGATTGAGTGTAATCAGTTTTGAAACTGATGTCAAGAAACAGCAAGTGTAATCAGTTTTAAAAGTAGTTTAAAGAAATAGCAAACATTTCACTGTACCAGTGAGTGGCAAACTGGTAAAACATCATCAACGTCTTTTCAACATCAGTGAAAATGAAAACAATAGTGATGTTCAAGTCATACGTTTGGAGGAAAAACTGTTATCAATGAGTTGACTATATGCAAATCCTGGCAATTTTCAATCATGACCTTAGTGATAGTAAACATTTGTCTGGTTGTAGATTAGTATTTGATGGAAAAGTTTATTTTTTTACAGTCATACACTGAGATTATTTTGAAATGATAAAAAAAATTCGGTTATGATGTCCAACTAACTAGGCTAGTGTATACTGTTATGGCGGATTTTAATTAGAGATCGACCGATCTGGCTTTTTTAGAGCCGATATCGATATATTGGCCATATATGGACCATAGCCGATACTGATAACTGATATTTCCAAAATTTTTTAATATTGTTTTCTCCTTTATTATCAAAAATGTAATGTGTTCTATGCCTTACCTTTTTATAAAAAACTTCAAAATTCAGGATTTATGAGCTAAATTTTTTCAAATTGCAGCAATTTCAATATTTTGCTATGAATTTTAATTGATCTGATTAATAATGATATTTTTGTTTTGGCTGCAACAGCTGACACATGCTTCATGGTTCATCTTGTCTGCTTGTTTGTTGCTGCAAGATAACTGTCTTGACTTGGTGGTTGGTTCATTGTGCTTTCTTGCGTAAGTGGTCTGGATACATGAGGAATATAACAGTGTTTTCTCAACACCTACTGAAGCCGATAAAATCGCCTGTTTTGGCCGATACCGTCAAATCCATTCATCGGCCCAATATAGCAGTCTATCTCTAGTTATAATAATATTATTGGACAAATGACCAAAATGTCTCAGCGAAAAAAACAGATTGGGAATGAGAAGTACTATTGGGAATGAGAAGTACTAACAGTTTACTTTGAACACATTCACTTTTTCATAAAGTGGTTAAAACTTTTAGCCTTATATATATAATCATTAACAAAAATATCATGAACGCATACCTGTCAAAGTCTTGTCTTCTAGTGTGAATCAGAATCACAGAATCTAGTAGTATGGCAAGAAATTCTGAGAAATGAGTTTAAGCACAACTATATACCAGGTCAATGCTATACTGCAGACCAAATTCTGCTTCTGATTTTGGTACCTTCCTGTCACAGTTTGGTGAACCACTAAATGAGCTTCCATTTGGTACAGCACTGTTAGTGTTCCATCTTCTGTGTGAAGCAGGTATTGTTTTTTTAGTACATCTAACTCCAATTTCTTATTATTTGAAACCTTCCATCCAACAATGAATGTGATCAAACACTATTCGGAGAGTGATTGCTCTAACCATATTTAACTGTGGTAGAGCTAGGGCAACAGGTTATTTGTTTCAATTTTCAGAACCAAAGCCTGACAAATTTAAATACCTTGGATTGATTTGTAAGAATTCTGTTAACTGTTGCACACATAAAGTCAATTTTGTTCCAATGTGAAAACATGAAACAAAATTTGTGTGTCACACAGGCTAAGAACTTAGCAGCATAATCTGCATTATCTGTAGAATAGTTAAGTTCATTTCAGAATTGGAAAACTAATAATGTCTAGTTCCTATTATCCAATAGTTGCTTTGGTAATTCATAAAAAAGGATACTTAACTCCATGGATTTCTTAACCAAAAACAGGGGTGTAATGACATCAGATGGTGCCTGTTTGAACCTGAGGTCCTGAGGTCCTTCTAAGGCAAATGCACTGTATTGAAGAAAGTACTTGTGACATTGTTGGGACTTTTCTGCAACCCCTGTAGTGATTCGTCACCTGGGGAATTGCCCCCATTCGCTCCCCCTAGTTGCACACCTACAAAAAACTAAAGCTAAAATAAACCTCAGGTAAATACGAATTAAGTACTCATATATCTGATTTTTATATATTTACATTCTTAGTTTAGACTTGTCGGTCCATATCACAGGGGTTAGGTGCACTAACACCTGTGCATTAAAACAGCATTTTTGTTATTAATGCACAGATGTTGATGCTGTCACAATTGTTTAATACCAGACTGCATGTACTCCAACAATTGGTAGGAATGCACTGGCATGATGCAGAAAGCATGAAACAAAGTATTTTTCAGTGCAGTTGAGCACTGAACAAAGGTGCCTCTGAGCCTTCTCAGTACATAATAAACTGATTTCACTTGCCTCACAAAATCATTTCATCCTTCATCAAGGTATCAAGTTATTGACCCTGATTCTATTTGAATAAGAGCTGATGATGCCTACATAGTAGGCGAAATATATACTCTGTAAGATCTTAAAGTGTCTGATTTTTTGCTGAGAAAGAATTTCTTTCCATAGACAGTGTTATTGACCTTGCCATCAACGATGCCCTTCAAATTGTGACAGGATGCCTGCATCCTACACCAGTGGATAACCTTCCCATCCTCACAGGCATCCAACCTGCTGGGCTTCGTTATAATGGAGCCACACTGTCTCTATCATGCTGTGCCATGGAGCCCGGACACTTGCTCCACTCAGTGCCCATCTGTCCATCAAGTGCAAGAGCACGGTGTCTCAAAGCAAGACACCCATTTGTACCCACCACGTAACAACTCATCAGTTTATCTGACAACAACATATGTGCAGTGCACTGGGCGTATCACCAATGGAATGCAGGTGGGCAGACAACCCTACAAGACTCTTGTACTTTCATCCCTGACACCAGCACCCACCCCCTCAGAATGCCCTCCCAAAAACAGCCTGGGTCTGGCTTAACTGCCTCCGCACCACTGTCGGACATTTCCACTCCTGCTTGTACAAATGGGGCATGGCTTCCTGGTAGCCTGTGAGTGTGGCGCAAAGGAACACACCGTCCACAGTGTTGTCCTCCAATGTCCAATCCATCGACCTCCTCATAGACTGCACGGCAGGGTTGCCAGATCTACTTTTTGCCAAGGAGCCAAATCTAGTCCAGAAAAGAGCCAAATTCTAAGACAAGGGGCCAAAAAAGGGCCAACCATTTTTCTAAATTTATCAGCAGTTACAAAGTCATATGAACCCATACTTAGCAACTTATTTAAATGACAATGTTCCTCAATCACAATTGTAGCTCAACAGCAAAACAAGTACGTGATAAAAGAATTTAAGAGAACAACTTAATTTCCATGTGCAGCCATAAACTGAGATAAATTTACCATCCTCAGCAAGTGCTAAAGCAATCAACAACAATCTGAACAAAAACAACAAACATGTGCACCACCTAAATAAGAGTAAGTTAGGTAACGTAACAGTTTTCACTGCTACCTCTACAACTGCAGTGAGTAACAGGTATTCTGATGAACTTACTTTTACATTAACACAGAAACCAGGGATCCTAACAAAATTCTGTAATTGAAAACCTTCAAAATATAGGAATTTGGTAAAAATCTGCAATTGATGAGTCAGAAAAGAGAAAAAATATGGTTTTTCAGACAGCACCCAAGGTGGTCAGATCTAATTCTTGCAAGGGGCCAAGTATATCCTGAAAAATGTCAAACGAAACTTTTTGGGCCAGCAAGTATTATTTGAAACCAAATTTCTAAAAACTGGCCCCAAAAAAGTCAACCTGGCAACCTTGCTTCACAGCCTAATGGTTCTGGACAACGATACAGTCCAATGGCTACCTAACACCTATCTAGTGCAACCTAGCAGTGGTTATGAAGCACTGGCTCAAAAGAAGGTATTAAGTGGTACATCAAATATTTGACTTGTCCAACAAATTTTCCATTTAAAAAACATCTGGTCCTGCAGGGCTTCCTAGATCACATGTCATGATCACTCTCTGCGTACGCTAGTCATTATGTTCAATCGTTCACAAGCTAGTATCGGCATAGATTTGAGCCACATATATATGGGTATTGTTCTTCGTGCACATCCTGTTCATGGTGAATCACACATTCAATGCAATGCCAACTGAGAGGCTGCAATAGGTTTAGGATTAGAAAAAATTTATCACCACTTTTATCCTTTACTCTGAGAAGCTACTGAGATGCAAGATGACTAAAAGTTTGCAGTCAAACAAAACATACTTCAAAATATTTTTAAAATTTCATTTCATGTTTTTATGTGTCAAGCCACATACATCTCCTGCAATTCACGCACTACAAATAGCTCATGTGTTCATACTAACGGAAGTACAGTATCAACCAAAGCACCAGTAATATTAATAAGGCATGTTATGGACATTTTGGGCAAGTACAAAAAATTTTTTGCATATTCCAATGTAGCGGCATTTCCTAAACAACATGTCACCTTGGTCAGATATTTCACTTGATACATTTTTAGTCCTTCCAAACCAAAAACCAGATACGTCATTTAGACACTGCTTACCATATATGGTTGGTAAGGATGGATCTTGTTAAGCAGATATTCCTCTACAAACATAGCTTAACTATTTTGTCTTGACATGAATTGCACAATTCATTATGATAGCAGATTTGTAGTTGTCCACAATTCTCCTATGCTCTAATGGAGATTCAGATTTTTAAATGAAATGACACAACTTCGTGTACCTGCTGGACTGCCAATACCTATTGTATGCTAAGTGAGGACTGGTAGGAGGCATCAGTGATACCAGCGTAGGGTTGTACCTCCAGCATAGCCATGTACCACCTGCGTAGGGGTTGATTTAGAAAGCAACTGTTTGTACCTCCAGCGTAGGGACAGAGAGTTGATTTAAAAAGCAACTGTTTGTACCTACAGCATAGGGGTGGCTTAAGAATGCAACTGTTTGTACTTCCAGCGTAGGGATTTGATTTAAAAAGCAACCTGCTTGTAGGCTACCATCAGCATAGGGCTGTACTTTCAGCGTAGGAATGTACCACCAGCATGTGGGTTGATTTAGAAAACAATTGTTTATACCTCCAGTGTAGGGAGTTGATGTAGAAAGCAACTGTTTCTACTTCCAGCGTAGGAAGTTAATTTATAAAGACAAACAATGTACAAATAATTGCTTGCTAAATCAACCCTTACACTGGAGGTACAAACAGTTGCTTTCTAAATTAACCCGGGCCCTGCGCTAGAAGTACAAACAGTTGCTTTCTAAATCAATTCCCTATGCTGGTGGTACATCCCTACACTCGAGGTACAACACTACACTGGTGATAAAAACAGTTGCTTTATAAATCAACTCCCTGCGCTGGAGGTACAAACAGTTAGTTGCTTTCTAAATCAACCCCTACGCTGGTGGTACATCCCTACACTTGAGGTACAACCCTACGCTGGTGGTACAAACCAACGGCGTACGCAAGGGGAGGTGTTTGAAGTTTTTACACAAACTTTATTACCTTCGCCAAGGAAATTGTTTTCACATACTTTCTGATTGTTAATTTGTCGACTTAATGCAAAAACCACGGAATAAATTTGCATGCAAATTTCAAGGAACATTGGAAATGGGCCAAAAAAGTAATAATTAGGTTTGCATAGGAATCTGGGTTATCGTCTCCATCCAGAAACCATCTCACCACGTTTTGCAAACCTTTCCTCCATTCCACATGTTTAAGATTGTGTTCTGCGGTAGTTCACTTTATCCGAAACCATTGTCTTTATATTGTCTGCCAAGGGCGTATGCAAGGGGGGGGATTGGGGTTAACCCCCCACTTTAGTTTGATATGTTACAAAAGCTTTAATACCTGCAAAAAGGAGATTAATTGCTTCCGCATACTTTTCTGGTTAATTTGCCGACTTAATCCAAAAATTGCAGTTGTAAATACTCTGACATAGTGATAAGTGTGTTTTACTCCCCTGTTTCAACGACAAGCCTGATATTTTTGTAGTTTTGAATTGCTGTATCATAGCGTTGAGTGTATTTTCCACCGATATCGTAATTTGGAGCGCTGATAGTTTATATTCAGTGCAATAACACATGAGAGTGTGTGTGTGGAAGAATATCCATATATATATTGTGACAACAAACTTCACCAAAACGTTGATTTGGAAACATGAATATTACGTCAAATTGTGACGTGACAAACAGCCTATACCAAATACAAATAACCACAACCACCATATGCGACTGAATAAAATCCCCCCATGAAAATTTTCTGCGTACGCCAATAGTACAAACAAGTGCTTTCTAAATCAATCCCTACGTTGGTGGTACATCCCTACGCTGGAGGTACAACCCTACGCTGGTGGTACTGATGACGCTGACCCTTACTCTCCTAAGGTAATGGGGAAAAAACAAGTGAGTAGCATAAAATGCTATGTCCAATGATTCATCAATGAAATCATAATCATTGCTTACAACACTGCAATGAATCTGCACACAAATCACTTTTTCTTCCACATCAAATTAGGTGAAACTCATTCCAAACTCCTGAAATTCTAGCACTGCTATGTTTTTTCATGCTTTCTGTGAAGCCTCTGTGCAGTATTGTTTTGCTCCCCTTTTCAGCTATCCTGACTAACCTTATTTTGTTTGTTTTTCATGTATCCAACACATGCTGGATTACTGTTTACTGTTAAACCTTTTTGTAATCTGTCTTCCCCCTGTCTGTTAAACGTCATTTGGGGATGCTATGTGCCTGGTGGAACACACACACAATGGTGCTACCCCATTTGATTTTGTTCTGTATGATTTTACTGTGTTTTACATTTCGCCTGAAATTGTACATTTTGTATGTCATTTTGACCAATTATATCAATAAATACGTTTTCATGATGTTTATTGAATTATTATTTTGTAGATTTGGCCAAAGTTTGAGTTAGACTACTGAGCTATGCTGTTGAGACAAAAACTGCTACATAAATAATAACTGCAGTAACCTACAGTAGACGTAGTACTTTCGTTCAATTCAACGCTGAAATAAACTTTTTTTGGCAATGCCTTAATATACTGTATATATATACATGATACATTTTTTCAACTGGAAAACGATGAGCTACATCATGCAAAACAATACAATCATCAACATCTTCACACAGTTAAGACCTACAGCACTGCACAATGATTCAATGTACAAATGATTATTGTACATGTTGCGCTTGCGTGAGATGTATTGCACAGTCTGAAAGTTAGGATCCCGAGCGGCAGGGACCATGCCTGTAAGAGATATTAGACAATCAAGTTTGCACTAACCTGATTTCAAAATATTGTAATTTTTCCTCATACCCTAATATTCCATATCAAGTTGTGTGCAAGGCCATAAGCTTTTTCCTTTGGATGTTGAAGGGGAAACGATATCCAATCCGACTCCAAAAAAATTACTAATACATGGTAGGATTGGACTTAAACAAACAGATCCCGTGCACCTGGGCAGTGGCATTGGCAATTTGGTGCGACAACACGGTAAAGTAGACGAAATCCGAATTTCCCGCGTGAAATGACCTTAGCGTCGGCGGGGTAACCAGAGATGCCTCTTTTGATGTTATAATATCAGATTTGAGGATTGTTTTCAGCAATTTTTTTGATGTTTGATGTTCACACTACAAATTTGATGTTGAAAACGCTTTTCATATTGTAAGCATTCGTTTTCGTATTTTTCAATATTCTTTACAAAATGGTTGTTTGATTGTCATTTGATTTGTTATTGCCTTGAAGGCTAGCCTTGTTATTAGCGCTCAGTTGCCAAGTCTGAAAAGACCTTTCAAGCTAAAAAAATTGCAAAATACCGTTAGAATTCGCTTGAATAAGACCAATTCGGCAATTGTGTAGGCTGCTACAGACCAATTATCCGTTAGAATCTAGCTAATTTTAGGCCGCCAGACCAACTATTTAGCAGCTATAGTACAGTATACAGGATTAAAACCCGCTAGATCAGGGGTTCCCAACCTGGGGTACATGTACCCCCAGGGGTACATTTGCCTATCCGAAGGGGTATATTTAAGGTTAGAAATAGAAGATAAAAATACTTACATATTATTGTTTATTTGCATTTTCCAAATATCAGTTATCAAAAGTACATGCTTATCTGTTGAAATGCTGTGTAGGGGTGCATGCTCATCTGCGGAATGCTAAAGGGGCACATGGTAAGACTAAGAGAAACGTTGGAAACCCCTGCGCTAGATTTGGTGAAAAATATGCTAAATTGGCAACCCTGTTAGTGCTTTCAGTGTGAAATGGGAAAGCATATTGTGTCAAAAAATGTTTATTCTAAAACTTGGACATGTATGCAAGATTGGACAGAGACAAAGGTACAGAGCAAAAAAGGTTCAGACGGCAAAAAGCCAAATTTTGAGGTCTGTGTGTTAAACTTACATCAGTCTTCACAGCCAATGTGAAGAGAATCATGTTTGTGAATTGTCACTTGTCAGATATGATGATTTACATTGCTAAATTCAAATTGTTAAGCTCATTTGTTCAGTTTTTGAGAGAAAGCAAAAGTAGCCTCTTGAGGCTAGAAAGTCGTAGAAATGATTCAGTGGTGGTAAGAACTTCTTTGAAGAGTTCATTTGAGGACAACAATGGTGTGGAAAAGGAACTTGCGGTTACATCTGTATGTTGTACAATAATTCCTATTAAAATCAAACAAAATAATGTCTTTTTCTGCAAGCATAGGTTATATACAGAAAGTTGTGAGAAAACAAGGCACAGTCTTGCCACTTTTTATGTTGAAGCCTGAAACGTTTGATGTTGAAATGATTGGGCTCAGTGGCATCACTGGGAGTTACAGCCTAAACCAGTGTTCTCAACCTTTTGGCTGAAGGGAGCCAAACCAGTCTTACAACTAAAATGTTGACTGAGCAGGCTGTCAGTTAGCTTTACACTGGTTGTTAGAGAGTCGCACTGTAAATATTTTAACACAAGTCAATTGACATGTTTTGCTTTATTGCACAATGAAATCTGTTACACAAAATATTAGAGGTGTTATTTGAAAGACAGCTGAGGGCTGCACAAAAGGTGCTTGGAAACCACATGCGGCTCTCAAAGAAGTGGTTGAAAACCACTGGTCAGAGGTCTAAAGTCTGGAATTTAATGATATTTGCAATATAATGTAGTAGTTAGAACAGTGTTTTTCAACCTGGCATCATGACCCTTTTTTGGAGGAATCACAATTTGATGGGCAAGCATTTGGGTTGCACTCCTGTTAGAAAATAGTTTTGACATGTTCATGCAATTCCGTGACAAAAGTTGTGGTTAGGGCCATGGGGTCATTGAATTATAGTGGATTGCTGTAATCATAAATGGGCTGCAGTACAAAACAGGTTGAAAACCACTGCGACAGAAGGTACTGCTATTGTAGTCAGTGGGGCCAAACCTACTCTAGGGTTTTCCTCCTTCCTAGACTTGGGTTTTCAATGGCATTCTAGTTTCTGGGTTTTTCTTCTGAAGATCTGCAGTTTTACTACTTACTAGGATTTAATTACGTAGCATTGATTTAAGCTAGGTATTGGGGTGAAAAATTTTCTGTGACTGTTAGTTGCACACAGAAATTTTTAGCAGCACACACATATAATAAGGTTTGCCATATAGAGGTCATATGCATAAAGTATAAAATTGCAAAAACAGGCAGTGTCTAATTTACTGTCAGGTGAATCCAATTGGTTATATGACAAGGAAGATACACATGGATTAGCGTATCATCCTTGTCATGTAACCTAAAACCCTAACCCAAATGTAAACCTGTGTCTGGTTTTTCAAACTTTTTATGTACTTTATATTTTAAGTGCTTTCATCAAAAGTGTCATCTCTACACTTAAAGCCAAAGCAACAATGCTGCTAGCTGAACCAATGACCACTAACACAGGAGGAATAGACACTTTGCATTCGACCAGGTTCATTATACTACTAGTGTTACAAACTCAGCATTGATGTGGACAAAGCTGGATATGGTTTGAATGGCAAATTAGCCTAGCAAAAAAACACTTGCGTACTCCAAGTTATTGGTTGGACAGCGTGAGTGCGCTACCGCATTTTTATAACCCTGAGCTAGGGTGTGGTTAATTTAATAAAACTTTTTATTTCTAGTCTCATCATCCTTTCTCTTGTTTTATAAGTACCATAGTCTTCAACACTACTGATGAACAAGCAACTGATACCATATAAGCTCAAAATATTAGATAGGTACAATGGGTTCAAGTGACAGATACTAATGAAGCAAGCCCAAAGAAAAAGATTAAGTGGAATACACATAAATTTAAGGTAGTGTGGTGTCTCAAAGACTGGCTATAGCGGGACATTTGGAATGAAGATTTTATTTATTGCAGATATAGCTAAATCACCCTTAGAAATGCAAACAAGTCCATGTTGTTGCGGCATAAAGATTCAGAAAGACACAAAAAAATCATTAGAGCGAATTTACATATTCACTACTGTAGTATGTTTTGTGACTTGCTGCTGCCTAGAAATGGCAGATAGAAAGATTCACCTTGTGTCTTTCAAAAAATCTCACTGGCAGCCTTGACTGTAGCATAGCATCTGGGCATTACAGATAAATGGTCAGTATTGGCAAATATATGGTTGTGAAGCAATCAGTGTAATTGAACAATAGCTTAACTAAAAGTGAACTAAGGAAGCAGTAAATTGAAATTGCTATTGTGTTATTTTGTTTCAATCATTTGGAATGTTGGTGCAGAATTTTTATAGTAACAAGTTGTGTCTTGAGGTTACAAAACAGTATGTACTTTTTTTGGGATGGCCAATTGCTTCTTGTTAGTTTAATAAAAGAATATCCCAAACATATACGAGTATTGCCATGATTGCTCAATGAAACAATAGCAGTTTTTATACTGTAGTACTGGCATCTTGACTGATTCAGTCAGTAAACCACTGACGTTATTGAGTGGACTCACTAGATAACATACGTAGGCAGTCCAATTAAACAGTAGCTTAGGTTTGGAATGTCAAGGTATCTGGAGATATAGTGCTGTGCATTGCATGACTGTTTCACTCAACTTGAACTGAGTAATTCAGTCAATGTGGTTGAAGTTAACTCATGCTCATGGGAGATTAAAACATAGATATTGTGGATACTGTATTTATTCGATTGTAAGCATCAACTTATATATAGTGAGTGTTTTTTTTCATTTCGTGGGGTTTACAATCAAGAGTGGCTTATATTTTTTTATTTACCTTACTGAAAGTTCTAGACGACACTTAGTCTTTCCTTTGCTATGTTTTGTTGACCAAACCCTCTTTTCGCATTCTCTTTTTTCTCTTCACCAGCATGTGCACAGTCCGTCATAGGAGGGATGATGGACAGTAGACAGTTGTAATGGTACAAGCATCATGAATCAGTGTTGCCAATGCAAAATGTGCTGATATGCAAAATGAAGTGCAGCTAACAATCGAATCAATGCAGTAACTTAAACAACAAACTTAGCCTAAAGATTTAAGGCTGGTATCTGTACAGTTGTTTTTTCTGCAGATAATATCACTTTTTATTAGCGTATACCATAGTCATAAGACTAATAAAAATGTTAAACTCATAGTATTTCAAATAAAAAAGGTGTCAATTGAAGATGACATCCATTTATTCGAAATACTGTCAGTTATAAAAAGAAGTTAGCCATTTTATTCACTATTACTGATATGTGTTAAGTAAAAATCAAGATAAATGCACGTTACCAACGGATCAAAAAAATTAGGTATAGAAATCATTCACCCCTTGTTCACCCTAAGAAAATTTTTCAATCACTCTGGGGTGAACCATTCAACTGGTTAAGGAGGGAGATGATAAAAAGGATACCAATTTATGGCATTTGACCTAAGGTAACCTTTTGCAATGAAGATGCAGGAAACACTTTTCCTTGTGCTGATGAGGTCAGGCAGTGTGTAGTTGTGTACTGTATTGATCGCATAAAGCGTGAAAGTTTTATTTGCTGGTGGTGGTAACGTGGTGCACTCGAATTAAGAGAAGTTTAGCTTGAATTTGTTCCAAATTTGTGCAAAGCAATTGATACAAAAGTGGTTCAAAGCATGAGGAGGAAAAAGATAGGCCCAAGACGTAATTTTCCTGTAAGAGTTGGCTATAAAAACAAAAAGAAGTTAGCTCTGACAAAAGTTAGACTGAAGTACCTCAGGTTACAGATGCCTTTAGGTGTTGAAAGATGGTTAGAAATTAGAATTGCAACAATAGCTAAAATGTATGGTTTATGATCTATATAATCATTGGTGCCAAGATTGAAGTTTCTATGAGCATGCAAAATCCATGGCGTCACAAAATATGACGTTAAAACCTGCTTAAATCGGTAAATTAATATCGATGGAAATATCCCAAAGTAGTTCTCACACTAATGTCAGTTTTACAGGAGACTCACAGTAATCAATCACTAAATTTTTATCAGAACTTGTACAACATGTTCACAACATATTGAACTAGGAACATGAAACTCAAAAACGCACAAATACCTAGAAGTATCTACATGAATTGCAGCCCTACAAGCCAAACATATCCATCAATCTTTTAACATTAATGTGAAAACTGATGAGTGTGCAAAAGAATATGAAAAATTAGCAGGAATGCTGCACTCCCAACCAAAATTGTGTACCCATGCCAGGCGCAGATGCCTATAATAGTGGTTAGCAAATTGCAGCATGCAGACCATTTTGGGTAGGGGTGAAGAATGGTTGTAGTTGTAGCACCATGTTACCAAACAATTGAACGACACCATTTGACAGTTTTTTTCCGGTACCTTTGTTAGAATCTTGCGTGTAACACAATGACATTTCTTGGTCAATCAGGTTCACACAACTAAGAGATTGAAGTGATAAGCAGAGGAGTTTGCCACAATGCAGAGTGTACACCACAATTCCATGCTCTGACAAACTCATTTCACATTGAAATTCAACGTTGTTGGTTTGCAGTTAGTTTTGTGCTGCAAAACTTCTAATATTACTTGTACATTTCAGGTAAAATAAAGTTTATTTCTAGGTGTAAAATGAATATTATCAGTGTTGAAACCGACGATATTCCAGGAACAGCTTGTAAAAAGGGCTCATCAAATGTGCAAACTGTGCAGGAAGCATGCCAAAGGCAAAGACACTAGGCTGCACTGCATGTGAGGTTTCACTTTGCATGATACCATGTTTCAACAAATATCACACCTTGAAACGTGAAATTTCCCTTTTTCATGTCATACCACAATTCCTGTTTTCTTGGCGTATCACAATTCATTGTTTTTGTTGGCGTATTACAATTCATTGCATTCTGCGCCCACATTCCAAGCAAACAAAGTGATAGATGTTGAGGTTTACTGTCAACAAATAGCAGTGAAAAAATTGTTGTACTGATTACGGTACCTGGTTTTCAACAATGTTGTTTGCAGTGGTTTAGCAATGTGTTTTTCAAACAGCATGTACCAACTGGGGAGCTGTGGTTGCTGCACTGTAATACGTCACAGCGAAGTCGCGGAAGTAAAAAAGGACATCATTGCAAGTGGTATGAAATAAGCTTTCTCGTAATGTTTCAGAAATTTTCGTAGCTCCTCTGCTTTGTAAGTTATGGTCAAAAGATGAATCGAAAACCACAAAGCAGTTCCAAGACAGACACCGTTTTGCACGCTACGTAAGTAACAGCGGCCAGATATTACACTGCTTCGCAACACTGATTCACACTCTAGGGCAGGGGTCACCAGGCGCGGACACAGGAGGGGAATGCAGGGGATGCATCCCCCCCACCAGACCTAAAGAGGTGTTGACATGACACTTGATTTCATTAAAAATCATCGCCAAAATACTTTTGTACTGCATACTGCACATTACTCGTTAAAGATGCTAAAATTAAACTTATGCTAACAAGTAGTCAAAAACGCTTCTTCGTTTCATTAGATTAGCTGGCCTTGTTTATGGAACCTGATAGAAAATAGTCAATGATTGCATGGGTGTCCGCAGGAAAGGGGAGGCAAAACGGACATTTGCCCCCCACCTGGAAATTGGGATTAGGAACTGAATATTTCTGGAAAACCTGAAGTCGGTATCTTAATTCCGATTAATTGATGTGATTCTTGCAATGACAGTTTTTTTGCCTGTATGAAACTTACACTGCACAAGAGTCAGGTTCACAGTTGTAGTGTCATGCAGTGATGAGCTTGCAGT
>JGI24021J15306_10005672_pt1 | contig 14861 bp, 7 predicted proteins | sample Ectturendosymbi1_FD_15306 | JGI IMG/M metagenome (IMG submission 15306)
CCACCCGCCCACCCCCCATGTCGGGGCCCTGGAGTTCGTGTGTTTGTTTTTACCACATTGCTGCGAATTCAGTTTAACAATCCAATTGCGAACACCCTTAGTTATTTCTCGTGCTTCCTTGTGTTTGCCTCGATTTAAATGCTGTTCCAAACCAAAACCAGGAACGCACAAACTCTAGCCAGAGCAGCGGTCCCCAAACGTTTTGGATGCTGGGCCAAATTTGCGACTTTATCAGTGTCCGCGGGCCGGACTGTTTTGTGCATTGAAAAAAACAAAACAAAAAAACACACGCATAACATTAGAAACGTTTGTACATTGCAATTTTTTTCTGTGTTTGATAACATGTTTGCAATGTGACTTCTGCAACAACTTCTTTGTCGCATGATAGTTGTAATATTTGGTTTCACGCTTGATGCTGCTATACGTTAATTGCTTCTACGATTTTTCAAGAACCCTGTATATCTCACCAATCACTGAATAGACAGTAGAGACGTAGTCGTGGCCTAAAATTCGAGACCGAGACTTCTTCAAAAAGTCCGAGGCTCGAAAATTTGCAGATTATGCGAAAAGTTTCTACAAATATTCAAAAAAGTGTCATCACCACTTCGAAGTTGAAATTTTGCGAATTTTCGGCGTTTTTCATACCTGCTTATGTTATTTCTTACCTGCAGATGCAACAGACAAAAAGTACGTTAAATTAAAGAAGTCTCACAAACCCATATTGATGCAGTATTCAAAGTCTAAAAGTGAAACAGTTCAGAATTTTGACCTTTTGTTGCAAAATTTTGCACTTGGCAATTGAAAGGTGTACAACGCTTAAATTTGATTTAGAAACAACAAAAGTCACAAGTGTTGTGGTAACAATCGATTATATTGACATACGCAAAATCGGTAGCACTGTCACAAAAATATGTAAAATTTTACATAGTTTGAGACAGGATATTTTGCGCCCGGTCTTAACTATAGGCCGGCACGTATTCTTCGAGACTGAGGCTCGCAAAAATAGGTCTCGAGACTACTAGGTGTAAAGGCAGGCAAACTTTGGGAGTGCGAAGGATTTTTGTCCGAATTTACTTAAACTTACCCGAAAAATTTGTGCCTCAAAAATGATTAAGACGTTTTTTGGAAGTCACACAAAGAGGTCTTCATGTGTATTATGGAGAAGAAAAAAGTCAAATTCAGACGTATTTCGGTACTCAGTCTCATTCATCACACAATGAGAACAAAGGTGTCGAAACATCTGCGCCCAAATTTTGCGAGATTTTTCCGTATTTTCAGATATCTTGCCCGGATTTTTGACAAACCAAAACTTTTGGGTGTGTGCTTGTACCCCCTGCATCTCTGGCTTCGAGCTCAAGTATCGAGACTCAATCACTGCTATTCATGGTATTAGAAACCGGAACCCAACAACGTCGCTCAAAATTAGCATGCAGTACTCCTGTTAAAAAAATCCAAACAGTGCCAAATAACGCTTATACTTCAAACGCCAAATGCCTGCTACAATTTACAAATTTTTCATGCACGCTAATCTGGATTCTACAACAGTCTAGGCGCCAAGCTCAAGTATAATATTAGGGGGCTGGTGCGNAGTAACTTCCAACGGAAAAAGCAACTAAGGTGTAACAATTTTCTATGTTTGTGTTTACTTGTCTGAGTTGTACGCAAAGCGTAACATTAAGAAGTATGGCCTAGATCCTAAGTAAATCATTTCTGTCACACAAAATGCAAGTAAACTCCAAAACGTTTGTAGTTGATCTTTTGATCCAAGAGATAAGCTTGGTTTGTTTGATGTGTAGCCTATAGCTTATCGGGATAAAATTCTCAATTACAGCAAATGCTTTTTGCTTTTCAGCCGTTTTGTGTGATTGCATCCTACATTAATTCTTTTACACGAAATTGTTACAATACTGAACATTTCTAGGAAAGCTCGCGGGCCGGATTGGAACCCTTCGAGGGCCGGATCTGGCCCGCGGGCCGGACTTTGCGGAACGCTGAGCTAGAGAATGCCTTCAACACCACCACGACTTAGGTTGTTGTTAAGTAGAGTTCTTTGCCAACGATTGTGATGAACAATTAGTTTTATTACGTATCGTCTGACAACCAATCGAAGACAACAAAAAAAAGAATTCTGGAGACACTTAACTCTAACTTTGTATAAGCAAATGAACGCAAATAAATTCACTTCTGAGGAAGATGAAACCTGTAGTGTAGCTAAAACTTGGCCTCATCTACGCCTATATTTCACCAGGTTCCTTTATCACCAAAGGTCGAATGTATTACAGTAAATGACATGCTAGTTTCTGAACCCACAACAATTGGCGGAAACTGAAAGTTACACAAAAGTGCTTGTGTAGAAAATGCTTCTGCAAAACTTTGGCTGACAACGCTTCAGACTCACTTTTGCTTCTGTAACTTATTTTAATGAAAGAGAAAATCTTAAAAACATATCTGCAAGTTACTTATGCCTCTCTATTTGGTCTGAATGGGTGTTCGTGTATAAATGTCAGATGACAACCATATGCAGTGTCGCATAGAATGGGGGTCCGAGTCTTAGATATGAAGAGGCTTATCCCAAGTCCTCCCTTGTCGATGAGCTGGATTTACAGATATTTGCTGTTGTCAGTTATTTCACAGGAAATATATTTTTCTTCAGAAATGGTACTTATTGAAATCACTGAAACAAAAAATCTAAATCAATCGTTTGTAAAACTAATTTATCATTGAAAGCAAGCGCTTTGACGTCAAGTTTTGAAACATGTTTGCATGGTTACTTTTCAGTCAAATCAAGTAATTTTTAATGGAGACAAACAGACATTCACACAGGACATTTCATATGTTGTAGCGTTTGAAATATCGAGCAACATACGTTGAAAACATCACTGTACCTTGCATACTGTAAATGTGCGTTTTTCAAAGCAGTGCGCTTGAGGTTACAAAACGAGCTGGACAGTGCAGTTCACTTGCCAACGGCCATGTGTGCGCAGATCCGCTCATTGGCAACTATACCATGCGTTCAGGTTTTAAAGGTTCTAACAAAATTGGTGTTTTTTCAATATTTCCTGCTGATTCTGTACGTCAAAAGTATTAAGTATACATATTATGTTTAGCTTAATGGACAAGGTCATGGCGAACAATGAGTAGCACTCCCAAACGTCAAATACTTGGTGTTTTTCCGCTTTGGTACCATCCAAACTATTCAAATATTGATTCGCCGTTATGGCATAGGTTGACCGAAAAAGCGCACTGATCGATTGAAATCTAGTCATGAGTCTGTGGAAGCCAAAAGTAATTTCATTCTACTGTTTTTTCATTCTTAATTTGTATTTACCCAGGTGATTGCAAAATTTCACTGCTTCTGTTTTCATTTGATAAAAAAATGCGCCAGCTTGCGTTTCATTTGCAAATCCGGTTTAAGTAAAATGCACCGGGTCCTTTGCTTGATCGCCAGCCCCACTGCCAGACATGCATCACTAACTGACTTCTGGCACTCGGTAATACATCGCAACAGATGGATATAAATTGCATTAAGAAAACAAGCCTCGCTGAGCGACGTAATAGGGTTGGTTTAAAGCACGTTGGCTCACCGTTACAAGCACGGCGCCAGTGCGTCGAAAACGAGCCGCTTTGCTCAATAAACTGTGCGGCGCGATTGTTTTTTTTATGAGACTGACGCAAGCTTGCGTAAACACAACCTTAAACAATATTTGCAAACGAGCGCTTAGAAACCCTTGAATGCGTCCCAAGTCTTTTGTGCATTTGAGTCGGATTGCGAATTGCCGCGAAACAGATGTTGTAATCAGAATTTCTGTTGATTAATCCATGCTGAGAGACTGCGAAACAGATGTCGCATATGTGAATTTGTCGTGATGAAAACCTGCTCAAACTAGTACAGAACCCAAAGCGTTGGGTGCAATGCTCAAACGGAAAATGCCATTAGGGAAACAGCTCATTTTTCACAGCATCAGTGAATATTCATTTACAGTTGACAGAAATGAACTAGATATGCAAACGCTTGTAAATAAATCTACCTTGCAAAAATTAAGTAAGCCAAACCGTTTGCCGATTGAACACAACCAACAGAGTTTTGATAGCTGCGAGAAAACTGGAAATGTGCTTCAACGTTTTGTGAAAAATGAAACAAATTGTATCAGTTTATGCTGTGTTGAAAAAATATTTCCAAAAAGACTTTTTCTTTAGAATTCCAACATGGAGTATGTTTACAATAAAAGTAATAAAATGTGGCTACAACTGCCAGAAACAAGAATGTAGGGATTTATTCAAAACATATTTCATGTTTAATAATGTGAACGACTTTGCGTTTAAGTTTAAAAGTACGTACGTCGAAAGCGCTGAACGAAACAGCTGTGAGACCCTGCGTAGGTATCCTCATGAGTTTAGAAAACTTTGTGAATTTGGATCCAAATTTTTGTTAATTACATTAAAACAAGTATGCCGATCAAGCTAGTATGAAATTCAGTTCACAGTAAAGGAGGTATATTTTCGTACGACGGAAACATTTCAGTTTACAATGTAAGCCATGAAATACTGCAACCTGCGCTAAAATTCATGCAGCTTGGGGTACAGGGACGTAACGACGGGGCAAGGGGGAGCAATCCCCAGGGCGCCGAATCACTGTCGGGGCGCCGAAAAGACCCAACACTTTCGCAAAAACTTTCTTCAATTCAGCACATTTGCTACCGAAGGGCTTTAGGTTCGAACAGGGGGCGTCAAACTTGTTCCTTGCCCCGGATGCCATCTAACGCCCCTGTTGAGGTAACAGTAGCCAGTCACGGAAGGCAGAAAAAAATACTGATAACCAGATTGGAGAGGCAAATGCTTCATTGCGTGACATTTAACTTTTGAAACCTGCGAAACATTGCGAAGTTCTTAGTTTTTAACTCGATCTTTGTTCCGATCCTCATGTATGGCCACAAGTCTTGAGTAATTAAAAAGAAATTTACAACAAGCTTAAGCGGCAGAGATGAATTTTTAATGAAAAGTCACGGCTTAATACATTAGAACAAAGTGCGTTTAAGCTCTTGAATTCCTAGAAACCGAATATTCTCCAAAATAAAACATTTAATCAGCAGTGACTCGCCTTCAAAATCAGAATGCTCTTGAAAGGTTGGTTCTGCTGCTACACACACGGTAAAACTAGATACCATGCAGTAGAGGACCACGTAGAGTGATCACATCACCATCCTACAGTATAGCTTTGCCACGTGTCGGTGACGAAGCCAAATCTAGCGGAGGCTCCTGCTGCCACCACCCTGATGAGGTATTGCTGAATAGAAAAAATCCTGATAAATTATGATGATACGACGCCACTTATATAAAGCAACCGATTTAAAAATGGTAAATCATACTCGAACAGTAGGCGAGGGTCACAGAGTTACGCAGAATTGCGCACGTTGTTGTAAATATGTGTGAATGTAATTTAGAGACAAATTAAAGGCAAAATAACAAAACATAAAACTACTAGTGGAATTTTAAATCTTCATGGACACAACTCAGAGGAAATGCTATACTGACAAAATGTTCACTCTGATTAGATCAAAACACTGAAACACGAACTGGATATTTTAACACTAGAATGCCCAATGGAGTCAAAATGACTCCTACGCGTGGTTTGCTTGTGCATATCTTTTCACCTGCTTGCTTCCAAGGAAAATCCTCCCATGAATTTTCATCATTCCTAGGGCCTAATACCCTGTTAGAATGGCATGCGTTTATGTCAACTTCAAATATGTTTCTTTTTTAATATTTACCTCGAATGCCCGGAGGAGTCATTTTGACTCCCTGTATAAAATTGCTTAAAAAATAGTTCATGAACTACAGCCAATGGTAGTGTTTTTGTGCTTTGTGGCGTAAATTCAGTTTAGAAAAACTATTGTGCTTTGGAAACAGCTTCAAGTCTTTACAGGTGTGAAGTATCTGTGCACAAGCTTTATCACTCTCTTATCAGTGGCATATAATATTTTGTTTTTTTGAGGCATTTGTTTCACCAATGCCCTAGATAGGGGATTACCACCCTTGCTTTGGCTTGCTGGTTGCAAGTACAGTCAAATCACAGCTGTCCTTTAGTTGGAAATTTGAAGCAGTCAACATTTGAATATATCTCTAAAACGAGATCTCACACCAAGGGAAGTTTTATCTTTGCTAACTGATATTCCGGAAGATGTATCTGAATATGGAGACGAAAGCAGCGTTGATGCAGATGATTATTTCATTCCAGCAGCAGGTGAATCTAACTCTTCTAATGAAGATGAGTTGCAAGACAGCACAGGAAGTATGTGACGCAGATGGAGTTTTCATATCTCTCTTTCTGTGTTTTTCAACTTGCATTTATTTTTATGTATTGCGTAACCGGGATACGACCATGAGCGGCTTGCAAAGTGATTTGGATACTGATGAGAACGACGGTGCAGTATTGACTGCTAAGGATGGCACTGAATGGAAGAAAATACAAGTCAGTGACCAGTCCACAGGCAGACTTGCAGGTTACAATATCCTGAGGCAATATCCTGGCTCTACAAGGTACGCGAGTAGAAACATACAGGCAGGAAGTCTTGCAAGCGCCTGGAATTTATTTATTGACAAGCTTATACTTGAACACGTCCAGAAGTGCACCATCACTGAAGCTTCATTGCTGGTATGTATTCGCGAGGAGTAACAGGATCAGATCACATGCCATATCATACTTTCTGGACTAAAATTGGGTTGCGCCATTGTAAGAAAGCAAGCGATGCCAACGAACCTCTTCAGAAAAATTTTTTGTTTTCTCTGCTTTGACAAAAAATCTTATCGATCTCAAAGGTTGAAAACAGACAAATTCGCTCTCTTTTCAGTTGTGTGGAAGAGGTTCATAGAGAACTGTATTTCATGTTACACACCTGGAGCTTTCATCACTGTGGATGAACAGCTTTTCCCCAGCAAATGTGGATGTCGATTTACGCAGTTCATGGCGTCAAAGCCTCACAAATATGGTCAGAAACATTGGCTATCTGCGGTCAAAGAGGTCAAGTATGTGGTAAGTGGGTGTCGGTACTTTGGCAGAGACAAGACTCACTCTAAGGATGAACGGGTCTCCGATCAGGTTATCATGCTGTTGTTGAAGATGTATGTCAACAAAGAGAGGAACGTGACAACCGACAATATTTCACCTCAATGAAGTTGGCCTCAGAGCTGCAAAAAATACAAAATAAACAGCTTACTGGGAACAGTGAACGAAATCCGCAAAGAAATACCTGCAGTGGCGAAGAATACGAAAAGGCCACTGCGCACCCTCACACTTTATAAATCTGGTGATGCAACGATTACTGTTCATCAAGGCAGGGCTAATAAAATGTGGTGATTCTCAGCACCCTCCACCCAGCATCACCATGTCTGATAATGCCAAGAAGATCTCAGGAACAGTCAATGCTTACAATGACACAAAATATGGTGTTGATATTGTCAATCAAATGACAAGGAAATACATCTTTAGAACTTCCACCTGTAGATGGCCTGTGCATTCGTTTCATCACACAGAGCGGCTATAAATGCATAGACCATTTACAAGGCGGTCACAAAGAACATCACACCCAGAAGAGTTTTTCTTCTGCAGTTGGTTTACGAGCTATCTTGGCATAGACGAAAGGAGCAACACTAAGAAAAGACGATCTCAAGACGAAACATCCGATGAAAGACACAGTGCAATCACGAAATACTGCCAAGTGAAGAGCGAATGTAAGAATAATCGCACAGTGGGAACCTGCCATTGTTGCAGGAGATCACTATACAGAAAATGCTTTGCAAAAACAAGACGTCTGTGCCTGAAAGACAGTTCCTTACAGTAACAAGTGCGCTTTTTGCCATTTTGTTTTTTCGCCTTTTTGTTTTGTTGTTACTTTGGTTTGCTTCAATGAAATTATTTTTAGATTTCTCTAACTTGGGTGTCTTACAAAGTTGTTCTACAGCCATAATCATAGCACTGTTACACAAGAAAAGGCAGAGAGTCAAAATGACTCCTTCGGGCATTCTAGGTGAATAAAATTCTGTGCGTTCTAGTGTTAACGTGTGCCTTTGCTGATCAAAACATATCTATTTTGATGCTTTTATAATTAAAACGATTGATTGCTGAGCAATCCCACATTTTAGAAGCACAAGCAATGTTTAAAAGCTCAACAAGTGAAAAGCTGGGGGTCGTTCAACAACATCGAAAATTCATTTTATTTGGCGGCCCTGCCCTAAGTTTGCTGTTTCTGTTGAAACAAACTCAATAATTTTTTTTCTGCCAACTGCAAAAAGTTTGCATGCACATTGCTCAGAAAGCCTGAAGAGACTTTGCATATTGTTCTGCATACTTCGAACGTTAAAGTTTTCAAAACGCTGCTGCAAAAAAACTGCATGCTACTGTAAATGGCCACTGCAAAGCAGCAGAGCTTTCTTGAGTGAAGTGTCGTTGAGAAGGCTGCTGCAAAAATTCTGTGTTGATGGTAATAAGTAGTGTGCGTACTGATTATACTCCTTGGTGTAATTCATGCAGGAAACATGTCAATATATTTTTCAGGGATCTCACTAAGGAAAATGGTATCATTTCAAGCGTTAACTATTTGAAAGCGTGTGATAATTAACTATAAACAGACAGAAACATTCATTCTAAACCTGCTTTGGAAAGCTTATGTTGATGTTGCGTTTGACACATATTTTAACAGATGGAGTTGTTTGAAAGAAGAATGTGATAAGCATCCTCAATTCTCACAAAAACAAACCTCTTTTTTATACAGTGAGGTATTGCTAAAGCCAAACCAAATTCGTGAGAAAAATCACTTAGTTGTATAAAATCTCTTAATGGAAAACTTCGCATTTGGGGTTGTGTACTAACTCAGGGGCGAAATCTATCTTGTTGTTAGCAGTTTTGCAAGTTACGGATCATCATTTTATCTAACTTAAACGCACAGATGTTCGCTAGCAGCATACAAAATTTCGTTTGGACTTTGCTTAATTACAACCACAATAATGAGGGGGTGCCAGGAAAAAAGCTAAACAAAAATCCAAGTTTTTCAACAGTTTCATAAAGGGGGCCAAAAGTAGGTGAAGACCACTAACGAAATGGGAATTACTTGTTAGACTGCTTATTGCTGTCAATCGCTTGCTATAAATTATACCTCAGAAAATGTTTGAGGCAAAACAAGCTTTTGTGGGAGAGCAAGATGTAGTATAAGGTTACAATCTGATTTCCTGCAAAATCTACGTTTAACAACTTGCAGGAATCGCTTGAAGTCTTAGAAAATAATGGCTATTTAAAGAAATCTGGTGAAATTGCTGCTTTTATATTTGTCTATAATTCGTGACGTTATTGTACGTGAATGCGGCTTTTGAGGCAATGTATTTAATAAGGTTTTAAGATTTTATCATAAAATCTGGGCATATGGTTATGTATCCTGCCCATTATTAGGCAATCGTAGGTCAAACTTTCTGCATATTCCAATGTTTTTCTTGCCTTTAACTGATGAATAATTTACACACTTCGCAATCCAGCGTGGATCGGTGAGAATGACTGTGGTGAACGTTGTGCAATTGTTGAGAAAGCAAGATGCTTAGGAGATAAATGATCAAAACACCCTTGCCACAGCCATAAGCGTACAGGATCGGGGTTTCGGGGACAGCAGTATCCTTCCTCATTGACGATGTAAAATTCGTGTGAAAATCAGGCGATCAGGGAGAGTTTGTTAATCTGAGATAAACGACAAACTCAGGGCAGAAAGGGAAGCGACCGCAGCGGAGTAAAAGGTGCAAATTTGGAAAGAACAGAGAAGATGCGGGGATAGAAGATGAGGTGCTGTCGTTTTGTGAGCTTGTTGCGTCACTAAAATTCCTTGACCTTTTTGCTTTTCATTTTAGCTTTAGAGAAAGAATGTATGAAAAATCTGGCACGTTTCGCAAAATGAATGCACATTTTTCTGTAAAATTCTAATTTATAACTGCCATCACACATTTTACAAATTAAGATTTGTTTTGCACTTGAAGAAAACAAGCTCGCAAAGTGCCTGACTGTTGCAAAAGGTGGAACACAACATGTTCTTTTCGCGATGCTCTATTTGATTCAGGCTTGTCATAAAACTTTGTTTTGCCTCAGAACCTCAGTTCTTTAAAAAAAGGTTCATCAAGGAATTTTCCTCATTAAAGTTGAAAAGCAAGATGGGTATGGAGTGGTTGACAAATGGACGGAACAAGGATGGTGCTATCAATGCACTAAACACACACCGCTGCGCAAAAACCCGAGAAAGCTATTTTGCGGTGATTTGCATCAGGCAGAGCAGAAACGACGATGAAAAGCCGTGCACGAGCGAGATGGAGTTTTAGGGTAGACCTGTCCTTGTCTGCATTTACTGTATAATAATGCTACGATTCGATGTTTGAAAGGTTTGCAATTCATTAAAATGACTACGTTGCTGGCCTTAGCACAGAGTGCAGCATTGTGTGTAAAACTCAGCTCATCAACAGAGAGCACTGTTCTTGCACGTGCATGTAGTTTGTTGATTGCAGTCAAACGCTTTGCAGAAAAATGTTAATTCCGTCATTCAATTTCCAACCTGGATTTCCAGACATGTGCCTCTCGGACGGAAAGGCAATCCTGAGCCCTTAAAGCACCTATCAGGAGCCTCTTCATAGGTCTGCTGGTTTCATGCTAAGGTATGATCTGCAAGATAAATCGGCAGTATAATCTTGTTACTTAGCCTCTGGTCGGCCTCTAGGACACAGGAGATTTCCAGTGGATGTACAGAACTTTTCTCGCCAACTCTTCGTGGGGAATTTGGCCAAAATGTCTAATCATCCCAGGAGGGATTTCTGTTTTCGAAGAAATGCTTCGACAGTTGCGCGACAATGATCGAAAAAATCTCGCTCGTCACTCAGTACACTGCAGAGGAGCCAGGTGAAAAGTTCAGGACAGTCCATCCCACTGGCCACCCACGTGTGGGAGCCCCGTTATATGCGTCCGTAACATATTCGGAAAAGCGAACAAGGAAAGTATGGGGTGCTTCAGTTTGGGAAAAGATGAAAACGAAACATTTTTGTGGTTGTGCAAAAACGATCTATTATCTAAAGATTAATGTTTCGAATAACGTTCTACTCGATTGAACCATTATTTTTGTGGTTACACGAGTGAATTAGTGAAGATGTACAGACATTTTATGCGGTGTTGCATGTCCCAGTTTCTGAAAGAGCTTTTGTTGGTAAGTTACATGTTTCTGCAATGAAATTTTAAAGTAGGTTTTATCAAATAGCTTCTTTCCGAAGATTATTGCTGCAAAATGTTGTAGGCTAATAGTGAATTCAATAGTTTATTGCCTACTTTTAAACTTTAACTAATGCTAAGCTGCTTGCCAGAACTGCCAAAAGTTATATCGAAAACCATGTAAAACAGTAACTGCTTTATAAAGTATGACGTGCGTAGACTAGATTAGGAGAAGTTGAAATGGTCGTTAGCGGTCAACCGTTGCATTATTGCAACACGCCATTTGATTTGTTTCACAACGACGCGAGGCCGGTACACTGAAAGTGAACAAACGGGTTAAAATTTAATACAACATCAGACACAAGTAAAACTGGTGAAAATGCTTTCAAAAGGCTAACAATTGACGTCTGATATATCACAAAATAGATCAATGCAGTACACTATATACTGAAAGCATTTGCAGACTGTTTTTGTTGTTGTTGTAACGTTTTTATTCATGACGTGTCAGCAGTTTACAAGCGTGTGTGTAAGACCACATTGGATGGAAAAATAACTTTTTGTCATTTAAAAGCTGAGTGTTTCCTAAACTTTTTATCAGTAAAAAGTTGGGGCTTGTGTTTGATGCACAGCGCGGACTTCTTGACATGAAATTCTAATTTATACATTCGCGATCTTGACGAAAACCTTTTGTCTTTTACATAGTGTTTTATGACCTTCACTAAGATAACTAACCAGGTTTTTGTACATGCTCCTAGCGTCCCTGTAAATACCATCTTGAGAGTATTTGCCTATAAAGTAAGAAAAATATATTTCAAAAGATGTGTTGTGTACAAAACACCAAATGCATGACAAGCTCTTGGGTGTCACTGCCAGTAGATCAAAACAAAAATATATATTTGTGAAAACCACATTTCCAATAAAAAGTCAAAAACACAACTTTTCACATATCACTGCTTGTGTCAAAAATCATTCCTATGTATCTTGAAGCTTAGGTTACATACGCAGCCTGGTTTTTAAACCCGACTTGTTGCATGAAGTTAAAATTTTATGTGTTTTTAAGTTTTCCGACAGCAAATTTTGTGCTAAGAAGTAGCTTTTGTATCATTTTCACACTTGTCCACATGACTCGATCATCTTTTAAATATTATTATCGAGGACGTAACGGAAATAACGAAAGCTGAACAACGATGAATGGTTAAAATTGTTGCGCATTCAATCTGAACCATGGAAAAGAGCTAATTCAAGCCAGTGAGATGCGTGTGGGAACAACGCTTCAAGTATAAACCAGCATGCCGTTGCTAAAAACAGAAGCAGTATCAGCATAAGACAGCGACATCAAGCAAATCAGCTTACGCCTTGGGTTGTCGATGCGTTGCATAATATAATACAGGGATGTCGTATAGCCAGCGGAAGCCTGCAGCAAATTAAAAAAAGATTCAAATATTTGTTTGTTTTTATTAACCATACTGTCTACACATTTTATTATCTTAGGGTGCACCGCCCAATTTCCAAGGTGCGGCGCTTTGACTTTTTTATCCCACTTACGCGGACCTCTCGCTGAAATGTTTTTCCACTTCTGGCATAGGATAACTAAGACTATATGCAGACAATCCGTCTACAATAAGATTTCTTCCAAATCAAAATTTTGGAAATATAATCAGATTTAGTCAAAATTAAAACGAAATTTGTTCGTAGAGTAATCCTCAAAATTAAGTAAGATTTTTATTTTTAACTGTTTGTATGAGCTTAATCATTTTTTCTTGTTAGAATGTTCGAATCCCACTAATAAATCTTGTTATATGAAAACAAAAGTTAGTTGAAAGTATGAAAGTTTTCCATCTTTGGAAAACATGCGACAAAGTGATCAACAGTTTTTACAAAATTGGTGATAGTTTTCATGAAGGATTAATAGCTTAAATCATTCAGAGGTTATTAAAGGAGAAGGCAATCAAATCGTTCAACTAAAATTTTCCGAAACTTAAAAGAAAAATAATTTTTATGGATTTTGAATTTTTCTTATTCTTTCAAATAGTTTCGGAAATGTATTTTCCCTGTGTTGTAAAATAAGTAATGACTTGCTTCAATTTTTTGACAGTTGTCTCTCTTGTGAAACAAGTTATGATAAGTTATGATATATTTCACTTCTTACTGACCCGTAAATCATAACTTTTTCCAAATACAAAAAGCAAATATTAGTTAAAACAATTTTTGTTCCTACGTTCCCATATAGCGTGTGCCCATTTACTTTACCTACGTACCCAAGCAGTTTTTTTTTAACTTTCAGACAACTAATGAACCGTATGCAGCCCATACTGCATAAAAATGCGTCATTGGTTGATGATGTCGTCGTCGTGTTTGCCACCTCAATTGCAAAACCACGCTGCTACAAACCTTACGGCTGGACTGTTTGCTGCAATCCGTTAACCAGAGGGTGCTATAAAAGAGCGACACAAATAACTCCCAGCACCGTGTCGGTTACGGATCATCAAATCGGGTTATTTGATCACGAATCTGTAGTCTGCACCACTTAGAATGTTGACAAGTTCGCGCAGGGCTATCTGGAATGCATTACAATGACGTAATCTTGCAAGGACGCACACGATACAATTTCTTTATCACTTAAATATTAGTCAGGAATAAAAACGGCTGCTAACGACTGCATTGCACAAATGTTTCAGCTGTAGGTAAAACCGTTCAAGCGCTTGATCAGACTTTTAATATAGGCTTTTGGCCTTGGGTCCATCGTTTTGTCTACAGATACGGACCATACATAGAAATTTTAATTATGATAAAACATTATAACGAAGACTAAATAAATCATTACCAATCTTATTGTTTTTTCATAAAAATATAGTTGATGCAATAGATTTTAGTTCCCTGACTTTCAAACGAAAATTTTTCTGTAGTTGTAAGAAGTATATTCCGCGATGCTTTAAAGTCTGTGTTTTGAAGTAAATGACAAGATAACCGTTTAAGGAATGCTGCTAACCAGAAATTTACACGCTTCCTAATTTAACATTATTCCTTTACTAGTATTTTGCACTTTTTGCAAAAAGTAACATTTGTAGATATACTGGTGCAAAAATGTCTAAAAACTCTTTTCTATTTGAGGATTGTAGCTACACTAGTCGTGACAATCGATTTGACTCACGAGTACTTTCTGTGCGAAATTGCTTTTGACATACTCTTAACTTTTGAATACAGAAACAGTTTTTCTGCAGTTAGGTAATCGCTTTGCACTGATTGGGGAAGTATTTTTGAAACTTTTAGGTTTTGGTTGTAAGGCATAGCCATAGCCAAACCACTTATTCAAATTGCAAAGATATTCAATATCGAATCTTAGCAAAGAGTTTTCCAAAAATTTACCGTTTTCGTAGCAATAGTTATTAATTTCAAGGTTACCAACAAAAAAATTAATTTCGATTTTCCAGAAAAGACAAAATGTTTTTAGCTGAGAGTGAATCCTCAATCAAATGCCGACTTAACCAAAAACAATGTCTGACGACCTCAGACAAACCAAATCATGCACGAAAAGTTTTCTACTTCTTTGAGATTGCTATGCACAGAAGATGATAACAGTTGTTATCGAAACGTTTGCAAGATGTCAGTTGTATCGTTTGCTTTGGCCGTAGTATTTATT
>JGI24021J15306_10005673_pt1 | contig 14859 bp, 9 predicted proteins | sample Ectturendosymbi1_FD_15306 | JGI IMG/M metagenome (IMG submission 15306)
CTCATCTCTGCTTTTAACATGTCACACAAAAAATGTAGCTACTGAAGCGTGGAGAGTGCTCCGACGCGTGCTTACGTAGGTATCACGCGGTCACTGCATTTGACTAGGGTTTGATAAACCCATCAAATCAATCCAGGGATATACAGTATTGAGGAACAGTAAAGGCCCAAGGGCAGATCCTTGCGGTACACCACATGTTACATTCAGAAATGAAGATTTAGTATCTGGTATTTTAGTACGCTGAACCATATTGTCTAAGCAAGAAGCTTTAGGGCTGTTCCTCTTACTCCATAGTAAATAATGTATCATGATCAACACAGTCGAAGCATTTGCTCAAGTCTAGAAACAGAGTACATGTTATTACTTTGTTATCTTTACTACAAACCATCTACAGTAGAACCCAGCCAGCCGTCTGGATATAGGCTGTATACCTTTCAATAATTGCACTGTGCAAGATGTTACCCGACCTCCATCAGTAGTATAGTGGATGTAACCATTCGATTACGATATGGCATTTCGTAACTCGTGATTGTTTCGACCGGTCCTCACAAGCAGCCTCTACGCTGGCTACCCCAACCCCTGCAGTAGTACCAGTTGGAGCTCTCGGTTAGTCGGTTTCAACACTTGGACAGACGGAACACGGATGAGACAAATTTTTTTCGGCTGACGGTCCTTCAATAAGCTTTCATTTCGTTGCAATGATCACCGAGGTACCTGAAAAAGCTAAGCGTTCAAAGGACTTTGAATGAGTAGCGTTACCAAAGAATGATAGGGATTGATCCAAACGCACTATAGTTCAAAAACAATAGTTTTGTTTTGCATCGCTTGACGAACTCAATCGGACTACCACCTCTGGAGTTGCATCTAGAGATATCTGGTGTTTGACGGGAGGTGAGCGAGGTAGGGAGGATTAGGGACATATGGCCATGCAGGACCTTTGGACCATGATGTCTTTCTCATAAATGACATGCGGTAACGCTTCGTTAAATCATGTTTAAAAATGCTTATCAGACATCAATTTGTCATGTGTAATGCAGAGGACCTTGATCCAGTCATAAGCAGTTATAGTTGAAAATGCATTTTTACGGAGTATAAGTAAATTTTGAAGGGTCTGAACTTTTTGTGACATGCAAGGATTGAAAGCAGATTTCTGTCAGTTGGTTGGGTTTGCAAATAGAAGCGACATTTATGTCTGGAATGATAGCAGAGTTCTTGAGTTCTTTTAAATTGAGCAAGTAACAATGTTTCAGTAGCAGCAGCATAAAAATAGCCGGATGAAGGACCTTTGAACCACTTCACATAAAGGACCTATGGACCGTGACCAAAGGACCTTTGTATGACTGCACATTTTATAATGTTGCAAAAAGGTTCCATATCAATACATTCCCTACATTTTCTTCTTTTTCTCATGCGCTTTGCAGAAGTAGACCAGGTCCAAAAACACTTTCATTGATATGGCCACATTGAAAAAATGTAAAAACGTTAACGTAAGGTTTAATGAATCCACTTTGAGAAAAGCCGTTAATACGTGTTAAACTATAGTAATAGCATTCGTGAGGCTGATCGTGATTACAATATTCTCCAAACAACTCCACGGAGATGTATCATTGACACTAAAAAACAGAAACCTTGAATCTGAATGTATCCACAAAATCTTTGGCGACAAAGCAGATAGGTTTTATGTCTATGGTGTGTGGCTAATAGATTAATTTCGTTTTTCAGCGGTGAACTATAATGAGGCCTACTCGTTTTCTTGACAGATTTCCAATCCAGCAGAAAACAAAGCATTGCCATCCGACATGAACTGCTGTATTTATTCGATTGCAAGCCACGGCTTATAAAGTTTTTTTTTCATCGATTCGTGCAGCTTGTAATGAAGGGCGGCTTACATTTTCATTTCTTTACTTCATTAAAAAGTAGGCCTATAGATGACACTCAATTTTTTTTGGCTTCGTTTTATTGACCAAACTCTCTTTTCGCATTCTCTTTCTATTTCGTATCACATGCACACCCGTCACAAGAGGGATCATGAGCTAATCCAGTATTTCCCAACCATTTTAGGCTAGTAGCAGAAGACATATAATTTGCGGCACCCAGTGTCGAACGCATAGCAATTTGCTTTAAGGTTTGATGACATTTTGAAAATGGTACTTTTAATGATATATTGAAAAACTAATTAGCTCGCGGCACCCCTGAGGATTGTAAATGGTACTCCGGCTGGGAACCATTGGGCTAATCATTGTCTAATGATAGTTTCTAATGAAAACGCAGGTATTCATGCAGGGTTACGATATAACTAAAAGTACAACAGCACAGGTGCTCTTGCGAAGTAAAATAAGTGTTATGAGGAAAACTTGCCTTTCCACTGCATTTCATGTTTTTGTTGCAGAAATGCAAAGTATCGTTCTTCTCTTTTGTGGTGAATAAGCAAAAGTTTCATTTTTCATTGTAAATAAACGAAAATTTGATTGTCCTCGGTAATTATTGTTATGAAATTACCTGAAAAAACAACCTGATCCAAAGGTCCCTTAGCCATGAACCATTGGTCCCTTAGGGTAGGGACCTTTGGGCCACTTTTTCAACAATTTTTAAAGTGCAATCATTCAGACGTCATAATATATTTTGGTTCTTTTTTGGTACTAAAATAATGGGGACCCTTTGCACTTTTCGGAAACCAACTTTGAGCCACTTGCGGCAAGCAGCAGGCATCGCATCAAAGAAAATGTAAATTTTGGCCCAAAGGTCCTTAATCTCCCCTACTTGGCTCGGGCCCCCCTCGAGGTGTTTCGCGTATAAATTTTCCTCATTTTTGGTGAAAAATTCATTATCCACTCATAAAATATACTTCGAAGCTGATCATTAAGCAAGTACTCTACTTTCATAGATGCCCTCAACAGCCATTGCAATGTGTAGGTAGCCTACTTTGCTTTCAAAAGGTCCCTCAAAAGCAATTGTGTAAGTTCTCTGCTTTCAAAGGGGCCCTCAACAGCCACTATAATGCGCAAATAGGTTACTCTGTTTTGAAGGGGCCCTCAGCAGCAACCGCAATTGTGTAAGTACTCTGCTTTCAAAAGGCTCCCCAACTGCAATGTGTAACTACTCTCCCTTCAAAGGGGTCCCCAGTAGTGACTGAATGTGTAAGCAATCCAATTTCCAAGAGCAACAGAAATGTGTAAGTACTCTGCTTCTGAAGGCCCCCCACCAGCATCTCTAATGCGTTAAAAGGATAAGCATCAAACCATCTTAAATACCTTAAAAATTTCTTCCAAAAATTCCGAAAAGACCCTATCAAGTGAAAGCTAAACTTTAAATCAAACGATAATTATTTTTCACTGTCAGAGAGTGAAGTTTGTAATAATACAGTGTAGCAATGCTTGGAAAAAGGTATATGATGAATTATTTGCTACTTCTGCGCATTTTTCAAACAACTAGTGTCAATGCAAGACGAGGGCAGCTTTGACTCATCCAGCCGAAAAGTTTTTTAAAACAAATTTCAGGTTGGATGCCTTTGTATGTATGCCATATTCTTGAATGCAGTTAATAGGATGAAATTTAAAACAAATTTAGTGTTATGAATCTGCTTGATTGTTGCTTGTGGTTTCATGGAGTCCTAATAAGGACATGGCTATGAACAAATTCAGGAGACCAAGCATTTTTCAGGGGGGAAGTGTGCTACAAACTTTCCCGTTGAGAAGTGGGGAAAGACACCAACTTGCTATTGCTAAACTTGTTGGCTTTGTCTTCCTAACTTACACTTTTCAGCCTCGCTTCGAGCCCGCCCAACCGTAAGTCCACCACAACTGGTTCTACCTAACAACTAAACATGTTTTTGAAAATTCGTTGGGTGGTAATCCCCGGTTGCGGACCTGATTCTAGATAGTCCTGGTTACGCAAGACTTTCGGTTAATTAAAATGAAAACTGCAATTAAGGAGACCACCAAGAGGATTTCTTAAGCTTCGCTTCTAGCAATTTTTTTCATTATCGACATTTCTCGGACCCATACTGTCTTAACGAGTCTCAAAGCTCACCTGCTTCTGGGTCGAGGACAATGAAACTATGGGACAAATGTCGCATCAAGAAGCAAAACCTAACCATGCTTGGACGATAAAACTGTCAACATCCACTGGACACTTTTACGGACAATAATAGCGCTGTTAAGCTTTTTACATTTGACTAAACTCACACAACATAACCAGGCCCGTAACCAAGAGCCCCCCTAGAAAGTTTTTCTCCCCCCTGGAAAAATTTGTTGGATATATTTTGAAACTATTGGACATACTTCAAAAAATTTGGGTCCTTCTCAGAAAACTCTTCGCCCCTCCTGGTGTCCCAAGCTGGTTATGGGCCTGAACATAACTACCGGTAAATGCCTCAACCTTAACTCGTTAATGCGTGCCGTTTATTTGCGATACTTCAATAATCCAAACAAGGAATCGAAGCAACGAAAAACGGCATCATTAACCACGGGCAAGATCAGTATTGTTCCAACCCACAAATACTGCAGATTATCAGCGATGTTAAATACACTGTGGTTTGCATCAACCAATATTCCAACATCATGAAGTACGTAAGGCTCACCACCACGCATACAATATTGCACGAAAAAGTAACTTAAACTCACAACTGTCTTTGACTCCACAGTAATTGCTTGAAAAGTTTGGTTTCGCAGTCGCTGGAGGAATGTAACTGCGTTTCGAGCAGCAAATGTTTGTTTCTTGTTGTACCACTACTCTAGTCATGAGACTCACTGAATTTGACAACTCGGCAATTGAACATCTCACAAAACAACTCTCAGATACCATTTAACATGCCTAAGCTCCTCAGCAAAGCATGGCCTAAATCGGGCCACACTCCATTACATTCTAACTACGGACCAAGCGGTGCACAAATTATCGATATAACCGTCGAGCCAGCACCTGACTTACATCACAAAAAATAAATTTGGTGATTTTTACAAATTCTACTAAACGTTGGGTAATATCTCCATAGAAAAATTTAAGGCGACCTACAGCAAAAACATTTCAAGAAAAAACATAATAACGTGAAAAAATGTTATTTTCCATCATTTCACCTGTTTTAATCTTTTCCTTGTTGACCGTATCGTTATATGCAAAATAAGCAAATAGAAGTCAATCGTTAAGTTGGACTTTTTGCAATCTGGCCATTCGTTATCCTTCGCTTTAATCAACACATTAGGGTCAGCCACGTGAGCGATAACCTTCGTCGAGTAAGCTGTTTAGCGTCGAAAGACAAAAAATGAGTGGACGACTCTGGTAGTCTTTCCCACATAAACAGCTACTGAGAAAACCTGATTGCTGTGACTGCTGCAAGCATGTTGGGTAGAAAACGCCCAAAATCACATCATACCCGATTTGACGCAAGGCGGCTTAACGCGGCCTAAGCAACGTACAGCCCACATTTCACCTACGTAGTCATATCAATTCTTTTACCAAACACCCAGTTGCTTTTCCCACTGATCCGTTCCATGCTGTTGTACGCATCGAAAGTCATTCAACAAGTTCGCATCGTGGGAAGAAGTTTCAGTTGTTCGAGTTTTGCACAAACAGGATTCACAACATTCCCGCAGGAAAACAGGACCCATCGTTCTCTCCTTCACGTTACAAGCGTGAAATGACCAACTTATTCAAACAAAGTTGTGAAAACACGTCAAAATTTTTCTTAAAAACATGTTCGCTAATCATGTTTTTTTTAATACGGAAGGTTTTGCCACAACTGGCAGCAGTGGCGTGATGACGGAAGTAAGTAGGTCAACAATCCGTGCTGAGAAATCGCTGGTTTATCGCAACTGACACAATTAGAAAAGGCACACCTGAAACGTAAACGCTCGCTACAGAAAAACATGCAAGAAATTGAAAATCACATCCCTTGAGCAGCTTTTCTTGTCGCCAGTTTCTTCCTGTTATGATTGGCCTTGCTGGCTTTATGCGCTTCCTTGCGCTTGTGTTGAATAGTTTGCTCCTTTCTTCGCGCGTCGCGCTCCGACCCTTCGGTGGGAGGCCGTTGCTGTTTTGGCGGCTTTCGCCGGGTGTGCTTTCGCTCGCGCTCTTCCTGGAGTTGCTTTCTTCGCGCTTCTTGCCGCGCTCGAATCGTTTCGGGGTTTTCAATGAAATTTTGTCGATTGTTTGCGGAGGCCGTTTGCCTGAAACAAAGCAGAGGCGGTCGAGAAATGTTACTCTGCAACCTTCACGGCTGGCAACGCACGTGGTATTTGGCTGCAGGGAATACAGCCGGTCTTGATTGCACGATTTTATTTCTGTTTGATTTTTTTTGTCATAGAAATTGCACTCTCGTACAAAGTAAAACCACAGTAGTTGGCGACAGCGCGTTGCGATTGACCTCAACTACCATTGCAACGAAGTCGAAAGCCATTAACTGATGGGTGACAAAGCGTTGCTTCTTACAACAAACATTCTTTAGTTTTGTAACATTTCGCAGAAACGATCACTAAAAACGAGCGCAGAGTTTAATACAGCACTCGGACAATTCAGAGCAACTTACTCCGGTTCTTCATCGGATTCAACAACAACCCCGATCCTCTGCGTGCGGCTCTTCACCAAGTCGTCTGCGTCATCAGCATCGTTTGCACCGATGTCGATGTCATCGTAAGTGTCGTCATACTCGTCGTCGTAGGCGAAGGATTCCTTAACTTGAACATCAAGCGCAAGGTGGAAGTTGCGACGCACGTGAAGTACGCACAAAAATAGCGAAAGTACGTGAAGCAAGCACTGCAATCAATCTTTCAAACAACGCTGATGATTATCACCGCACACGTTTGCCTTTAAACCAGTCAACTGTCGAAACAAATAGTTTGCAAGGTTACCCTGAACCGAAAGGTGCTCTTCATCGCTCTCGTCCTCATCCACTATATCGTACTTGCTGTAAAGCGCCCTCAAGCGCTCAACATCGACGTCGCGCTGCCAGGAGTCGGCGTTTGACTTCTCGCGCTTTCCGCGGTGTACCCGGGAAGTATCGAATCGACTGAGATCGGCGCTCGGATTGAGAAAATCGAATTCGTCGTCGTCGTAAACGTTTTTCCGATTCCCCACGTGATCGACACTGGGCTGTTCGCGATTGGATGGGCCAGGCTCGTCTTCAGACGCCACAGCGAAACTACGGTTGGGAGGCAGCGGTGGTTCAGACGCAGCAAAGGGCATTCTTTCAGCTTTCCTGCAGCAAACAAGAACCAATCTGGCGTAAATGTTGAAAACAATATGCACAGAAGTGAACCACGTCAGAGCAGGGAGAACAGTGCGTAAGAAGTGCAAGCATGCGCCACTCCTAAAGACATAGGTCGTGAAATACAAAAGGTACTTTGATAAGCATTATAACGTTCTTGTTTTCCATACACGATGCATATAGGGTCGCACGACCTAAGTGCGTCACACAGTTCTGACGCAAAGCTCAGTTTCAACAAACGAAACGTTTCACAACTTCAGCAAAAGCCCACTTGTTGCGTCTGAACTTGGCAGCGACGCGTTGATGCCAATGAACAGTGTTGCGCCTTTTTAACCTGCGTGTTACGCAAACCGGAGCAGGTGCGTTGTGCGTTTTTTAAAACAGGATACCAAGGCCCTAACGTCTTCCACTGACTTAACGAACCTCGTTGAAAACACATATATAGATGGTATTTTATTGCGTAATTTAATAAAAAATTAACTAAACCGCGGCGCAAGATTACTCGATCAAATTCTTACCTATCCATTTTCTGCAGATCTTCCGGCAAAGCATCGTCAAGCAGCGCTTGGATCACTTTTTCATGGTCAAGATCGAAATGCATTAGACAGGCTTCAACAAATCCGGGTCCGAGATCCGGCAGAAGTTCGTGCACGGATGAAACAAGTGAACTCATTTGTACGTCGTGTACTGCCGGTAACGGTCCGTTATTTAATGACGATTTACTTGCGAAACCATTCTGCTGATGTTTTATGGGAACAGCAAAGTCGTTTTCTTGCGAAAAGCGGGAGATGCCCGAAAGTTCGTCGAGAGATTGAAGTATGAAGTCAGTCTGCGCTCCTTCGAGGTCAGGATAGGCCTTCGCATGCACAATAAGCAATTAATACAAGGCATTTTTCATTACAAAATCCGACGTAATTGGAACTGCACCTCAAGTAGTCGAAAATACACATTGCTACAAACAGGACTTCCAAATAGCAAAACTTGCTCAAGTTGCAACAATTTTTAATAGTTTGCATTGATTTTGTTAACAACCGTGAACGTCACAGCAAAAGTCAGTCAATGCTTTGCATCACAGTTCTCAAGTTTATAACAATAAATGAGTTCAACTGTTCCCTGATAGCACAAATATAAATACACAATCGCGAAAGAAATCCACTATTTTGTAACTCACAAGTTAGTTTCTTATAGTCAAAAGTACCAGCTACTTCTGATATACAATCAACAACGAGCTGATCAGGGGCAGTGGGGATAGTTTTCCGACAGAACTTGTTTTCACACAACTTACTAAATATTTCCCAAGTTACTTTGAAACATTGCTGCTTGCAAGCAGTCTTGGAATTTTTTCTTGTTGGTGCCAACCTGAATGGCATCAATTCATTTTTTTACAAAAGACCGACTCAGTGCGAATTTAGACGAAACCGTGCTTTGCTCCTTTGCACCACTGGCAGCGCCTCCCGCGGCAAATAATTTAATCCTGCAGGTACTGTACATCATGAAACTGACAAATTGATATTAGTTGCATACTCAACGATGTGTCTGTAAAATTCTCTCAAAAACCAAACAAGAAGCGAGAGTTAGTGTTCAATTGCACCTCCAAGTCGCAGTGACATCTTATGCATGAGTTTACAGGAAACGTAAAGCAGTTTTGTGATATCAGTAAATAATGAACAGAAGCCTGAGGATGTATACATCAGCACTTCTACTGCAACATGTGATGGCTGGTACCCATCTTACAAGCAACAAATGAGCCGGGAACAGAGCAAGTGCATCAAACACGTCAGCATTTCCCAACTTTTTGCTTATCCACAAGATCTGAATTGCTGATATTGCAAAGAGAAGTTGGTTATAAATTCCGTTACAACTTTTTTTCTCACGAAGCCGTTTCGGCTCCGGCTTTTAAACCAAAAATTATCTCCGGATGTAAACCCACACCCAGTTTCCATAAATTCAACTAACGCCGATGGGGGTCGACGCTAAAACTCCGCAGTTTTGCTAAGCAGTAGGTGCATACGACAGCTCTACGAGGTAAAACGCAGCACTTTTGTAAATGATCAATACTTTACAACAAAAGAGGGATAGAAAAGTTTGATCTTCATAAACGTGGAAAAAAACAACGTTTAACACTGAAAAAACAGTTTTTTTTGTTGAGACGCGTTACCCTTTTTCAAAGTTTTACCCAAACAAGCGATGCCGCAACTGCTTCACTCTTTGGTCGGTTATTGTCCAANGTTCTCTCAACGATTTCTTTACCTAAATGGCCATCNAGTTTCCGAATTGAAACAGAAAGAAACGAACATCAAAGCGAACAAAACTCTAACTGGTTGTGCTAGTGGGCATTACACCGAGTGACAGTTGCGAGAGCAAGCAGTCAGTATGAGCGTTACCTGCACGGCAGCCTCAACTTCACTTCTGATATCAAACTCCAGCTGCAATTCTTTGATGAACATTTGGTGCGAAATGACGCCGGTGACAACCTGAGCCAAATAAATGCAGATTTGTTTTAATGCTTATAAAAATGTACAGAAACAGGATGGTAAGGTTTTGCAAACGTTTCAACGCGTCACAGAACTATCACATGGTAACTGTGGCTATATCACTTTTAACGTCAGTTCATTACGAAGCTGTGACAATACGATTTGAAAACGTTTCTTTCCACGCCTAACTCAGGTCAAAAACTATCCCCAGAATTAAAGGTTTATGGATGAATTTCCGGGCTTGACACTATCCAGTGACGACTACTCGCTCGGAAGGAGGTCAGCCCCAATTCGAAAAACAACATACTAACACGAAACGCAGCGACTCCAATAAAATAAACAGCACAGAGTGGAAAGCACCAAAACAGTAAACAAGTTTCATTAAACAAAGAAAAGTTTGTGAAGGTACAAGGGGTTCTAACAATACGCACGTTGTACAGTGAACTTTCGTCTAAGACAGTGGTTTTCAAACTGGGACCGAGAACCCAGAGAGGTCGTGAACTATTTTTTCAGGGGTCGTGAGTAGACATTTTATGTACACGGTTGTATTACATTTATTTTATTGGAGTTTTAGATGGGGTCGTTGGGTGATAGTGGGGTGCTATAATGGGTCGCGGTACAAAAAAGTTGAAAACCACTGGTCTAAGAAAAGATTTCAAACACTGCAGTTATGAAACATCATCGCTTTAACGCATGGGACAAGCAATATCCAGCCTAACGCACTCCTAGTTTATTTATTATTTCATCGGGCCTACTTGTACTTGCTTTTGCGCCAGAGCACGACCAACGCCTGTTGCAGTTGTCTGCATCGCTTTGAACTACCGAATATTCGTTTCTGAACGTAAGTTATAGTGCATTTGTATCCTTTGGCATGGATCTGACTGGTATGTGCGTTGTAATGTGTACAAGTGTCCAACCAAGCGTTAGGAGTAATCGAGCATTAGCGTTTGCAAGTTTAACGTCTTCCCGCGCGCTGATCTGGAATGGTCTCCAAAACAATGTTTTGTGCCTGTTTCTTTTGCCAACTGCCCTGGTGTCTGATTTAAGCAATAAACTAAAACTCGTCTTTGGAAATCTTTTTTCTTTTGGCCTAGTGTGCCTTTTTCACCCTTTGAAATGGCTTGGTAGTCCATAAAGGTTGCTGACCGCTGCGCTTTAACGAGCCTAAGAACTGCCAAAACGTGAAAATAAAGTACAAGCAGTCTGTACCAGCAACAAATTAAACACAATTTTTGCAGTGCGGCGAGATATGTCAATACCTGGACAAAGTGTTCAGCATAGGCAGCTGACTTTTCGTGATCCGCGCTCCGGGCAGCTTCCAAGAGCGTGTCCAAAGCGCAGTGCTTGATCAGATGGTGACTGACGCAGAGCAGAGCTTTGCGAGAAAGCTCCACGTGCGCGAGGAGATGCTGTAGTTCTTGCTTTGAGAACGAGGCTCTGGCACGAAGTTCGGAGGCAATATCCGATGCAACGTATTCGTGAAGGCTTGACAACTTGTTCAGAAGTCCAGCCTGCATACGCTCAGAATGATGAGCGCATCGTCAAACAAAGCAGTTAAGGAAACACGAAGTAGCGATCATCCTACCTCAAAAAATGCTTCAGCAGCAACGGGATAAACATCGACACAGAATGACCTCAAGGTATGCATTATGTCAGACACGTAAAGAACCAAGTCGTGCAACGTTTCGTCCGGTTCTTTTTGGAGCAAAGTCTGGGGGAGGCCGTCTGACAACGCTGCGGGTCGATTTTCATCGCGACTGTTGTTGGCACACTTGCTTTCCACTTGGTTAAGAATCTGTAGAGGCAGAAGACTCCTTGTCTTACTTTGGAAAGGCACCAACCTTACGTGGAACAAACGTGTGCAATTGCTTTCATTCAAAACTAACGGTCGATAACTTCAAAGACAGACATGGTTAGGTCAGGGGTGGCCAATCTATGGCGCATGCACCAAATTTGGCGCATTGGATTATTTGAAGTGGCGCATTGTATACATGTAATCGTAATAAAGTAAGATAGTAAGCCTTTCCAATATTTTTCTCGATTTTTTCTTTCGTATAAATCCCTTATGAGATCCCTGGTATCACCCTGAAACAAACTTTTAAAACTCTTCCATTTCGCAATCAGAAAATGATGATATCAGCTAGTCTCCGTATTTAAAGGAGCAGACTGAATGTGCTACTGATAATGACAATATGAGAAAATGCACTATAAAGATCAAGTTATTGCGAGACTCATTTCAAAATCGCTTTTGTGAGGAAGAACACTGCAATTTGGCATTTATCAACCCATTCTCGCTTAGTGATAGAAAGATAATGAAAACGCCAAGTAACATACAAATGGAACTTCTTAATTTCAAAAAACATTTAATACTAAAAACGAAATTTGACGCGCTTTCTTCAGTCCCTGGTACTTACGACGTGATTAATTCTGGCGATCCTTACCTTGTGAAAATTTCCCTGAACTAAGAAAGTTCGCTCAACGTTGTAAGCATGTCGTTTTGAAACGACGTACACATGCAAATAAGCAGTTTTTTCCAAGAAATTGATTAAAAGCAAAATGAAGTCGCGCCTGACTGTTTCAAAATTGAAGGATTTTCTGTTGCTCCCAGTAACAAATTTAATTCCAAACATTTAAAACTGGTGAAATGTTTGAAGTCTCATTAAAGAGTAAGTAAATTTGATGCTTTACTAGATATTCCGTTTGTATTTGATTACATTACCTGGTAAATCGCTAATGGTGTGAAATACTATTGTTACAAGAAATATCCGACGGTATGGCGCATCTCCAGTCATGCTTGGAAAATTGACGCAAGGTGTGCAAAAGGTTGGCCACCCCTGGGTTAGGTGATCAAGTTTGGACTGTCGTTGTTTCAAACAAACCGGGATGTGTGCGCCCGGCAATCATGCGTCTGTTACTGAGTTGCGAGACTGGTAAATTGACCCCCGCTCCGCATTTTCCACAACATAACTTTATGGAAAACTGGAATGTGAAAAAAACAAGTAACGGCACAAACCTGAACAACTGTTTTTGCAGCTTGCTGAAGGTCATTGTTATACTGAGGTTGATGCCTGAACACACTGTCCAGCATCATCCTGAGCAAGCTTTGATTGCTTACATTGCCATAAACCGCACACAAATCCATGATCCGCGGAATATCAAACAAGAAGTTGTCATAAATAAGTTGACCAAAAGTTTTGCCCGTCATGAAACACTGATGCGACTCCTTTGCAGAAGACATTCTGAGAAAAATGTTCTTAAACATTGTTTTTTTGTGATAACAAAGCAGGCTATATCACAAGACATGCACATTAAGTTTCAAATCAATGTTATAATTGAAGTATACGCGAACGTCAACATTCTTTCACAGGTAACGAAAAATTTTTTTAAAGTATTCCGTTGAGAAAGCTAACGCAGTACAGTAAACCACCAGACGAACTAGAAACTTTGAACAAGCAATCTTATCAATCGTCGAGAACAAACCCTAGTTCAAGACAAAACTAAATAAAACGGTATCCTAAGTCAGTGTGGCTTCATCGTCGAATAAATTCAGGAACTTTTTTTCCCCAATCAACATCACAGCACGGTAGCGTCAGAACTCTATGTTGGCAGTTTTTAAAATATTCTGTTAGAACCATCATAAAAATGAATAGCAGCTAAGACAGTAACATACTAAACAACCATCAACGCGACTAATGTAAGCCTCTTTAGCCTTATTTTCAAGTTTATCTGTCCTGCATTGTGGAAATATCAACCGTTTACGTTAATTTTTTATTTTATTTTGGTGACGGCAATTGGCGGCAGGCCGAAGTCTGAATTGTGCTTCTTGCCGGGGCGGTTGAGGTGAACGCTCTTGCCCAAGGAGCGCCACGGCAATTCACTCAGTGGCTGTGGATCGAACACCCAACCTTCCAATTGAGAGGCGGACACTTTACCACTGAGCTATTGCAAAATACATAATTTTGCCAAAATCTGTTTGAAGCTGATCATTGCCTTTATGCACGTTATAATCGTGGCCTATTCAGTTCATTAATTCGAAAATACTTTGCTTATTTTCAGAATTAAGCAAAATTGAGGTGAACGGTTGTGTTGCGATCGGAAAAGCCCTAGCAGCACATGCGCAAAGCTTCGCACTGTGGCAGCAAGCAACAATAGAGTTCGCATGCCATGATCACTCTACTATTGCTGGTTCGTGCCACATATATATGGTGTTTTTCTCCACGCACATCCCATTCGTGATGAATCAAACACTTAACGCAACGCCACCGGAGAGGTTGCAAGTTGGTATTGCCAAAATGTGGGAAGACAAACTTTAAAATAAGACTTATATACATGTATCGCCATTTCAGGGACACTCAAAATTGTTTTGTTGGTGAAATCTTTCCAAAAGCTCCAAAATTTAGGAAAATATTTTGTTTTTCAAATCATCTGCAATAAATGCATACCATCCAATTGGTATGCAGAAATCAAGGCAGTAGTATATGTACATAAATAAAAGTTTTATCAGCCCTGATATTACAGATTCGTGTTACTGTGTATTCATAAAGGAATGACCTATCATATATCACATGTTTCACCCTTTCAGAACTTTTTTGTATGCTGCAGCACTTTCAATGTTCGACCTGCACACATATAGCCTATTAGCAGTAACCACCGAGCTAAAAAAATTGATGGCTTGTTGGTCAGAAGCAAATCGTCTTAAATCAACTCAAATCTTACCAAAAATAACATGTCTGTATATCAACTAGCTCAAGCTGTATAATTGAGAATGTTTTCAATATTCTCCACTAAAAATATGATCAAGAATAATGCAACAGGTGACAAATACTAATCACAAAATGTAACTGATGTGGTATCCCAACATGGAGGTAACATACTAACCATCTAACACAGACACCTTACAAAATCCAAAATTTTTGAAGTTAGAAATTGTACTTTTAGAAACATTTAGTATTTACCAATTGTTTCTATTAATCCCAAACTGAACGGCATCTTGCAATGATATTATAAATATTTATTTAATTCAAAGAATCCGTATGTCACACAAAGGAGATATGTGCATAACTGACAAACTCATACTGTGTACCGCATTCAAAAGTACAGGGTGACCCAAAAAGATGCGTACCCATATTTTGTTCGATAAAAAACCCATTTTTTAACGAATGTCTTTTCTGTTGCAGGACGTGATAG
>JGI24021J15306_10005674_pt1 | contig 14859 bp, 9 predicted proteins | sample Ectturendosymbi1_FD_15306 | JGI IMG/M metagenome (IMG submission 15306)
CGCATAAGTGGTGTCGTTGGCAAGCAGCGAAACATTGGTTTTGTTGGATTCCTAGGAAACGTTGAGCCGAAATGGTGTTGGAAGTATCGGAAATGATTGTGTTGTGAAATTTTCGTAACTGAATCCAAACTTAGGCGAGTTTGGCCGTTTGGCGGAATCTTTTGCCTTACATTTTTCAGGGAGGACTGCAGCCCGGCAGCCCGTCTAGACGAGCCGCTCCTGCTTATCAATATATCATCCCCAAAGTAAAACAACCAAATATTTCAAAATTTCGGAGCATAGAGTGCATGAACATGCTTCTGGGTTAACCTCAACACCTGAGGCTGAAGTATTTTGAAGTTGCAAACGCAGACATTTATAGGTCAAAATAAAGTCAAAATTTACAAATTATGAAGTCAAAATTTTAAGCTTTTAGGCCAAAAAATTGGTTGCCCTATTTATGAGTCCTGTTTTTTCTGCTTGTCGCCGCCTTTCTCATCATTAATTTTTCTATTTTTTGGTTTCTTTGCATATGCATATACGAACCCGACATGTTTCGTGAAATTTTCTTCCCTGTTGGTTTTTAACCTCCGGTAAGGCAACATCATGGCTTTTAATAGTTTATTAAACTTTTATTTACGTTAAAATTCCGTTCAGTATCCTCGTGTTCAACCAAAAAAAGTATAGGCCTATATACTGCACATAGTTCTCTTCACGTTTCAGTAGTGCTTTAATTCTCTTAGAATATATAAAAGGTTTCAAACGTTAACTCTGTCGACACTTGCGCGGAGCCCTATGTAGGTGCGGGGACTCATTTTGAAAAATTATCCTAAACAGGTTTGAAACCGGTTATGGTTGAGAAGCTGTTGGGTTGGATTTCTTCCAGTTACATGTGCACAGGCCCATAACGATAGGGTCGAATCCCCCCTAGAAAAATTGTTGCTCCCCTGGAAAAATATGTTGGACATAGTTTGAAAGTATTGGACATAATAAAAAATTTGCGCCACTCTCAAAAACTCTTCTCCCCCCTGGTGTCCCAAGCTGGTTACGGGCCTGCATGTGCATAGTGTTATTCCTTGCCTTTGTTCGTTACCAACAGAGCCATCGCCAGAAGTTTTTCAGTTGGGGGACTTTACGTTTGTGCAGGGGAGGAATTACATTCTAAAATTTGACAAAAATCCACTGATTTATAGTGTTTCACATTATCGGGGCTTGGAGCTTTGTTTTGGGAGACTAGACCCACAAACCCCCCTCCGTGGCGACGGAACTGCTTACCAGCAGACGTCTATTTCGAAAACTGTTTTACCAAATGATGCCAGGTGGGACATAGGCCGTTTGGATGCTCAGCAGTGATTACAACGTCTAACGTTCGACGGCATTTGCCTGAACAACTTTATTCAGTACAGCCATTGGTATGTTGTACAACCATTTCGATTAATGCCCCTTGTGAAGCCTTAACCACAATCACATCTAAACATATTGTTTACCCTTGCGTTAGGTTTGCAGACTAAGGTTCTTGCCTTAAATTCATTAAAATGAGAGCAACACCTTTTCTAAGCTTTTCTTGTTGAAATGAATTTTTCTTGACTGCAAATATTAGTATACCGTTGAACAAAAGAAACTTTTACGAAACTACATTGCCTATCGTCTGGCTCTGATTCACTCTACTTGCTGTTCAAACCAACAATCTGAGCTCAAAGTTACCCACGCAAACACAACAATTACAATACCCCGCTTCTACAACGTCATTTCCCGACCCCATTACGTCATGCAGAAAAACAACCGTTGTATTGAAACTGAGCAACGTTCCTTTTGCAGGGTTCTTCAGTTCAACGGCCAAAATTTAATGTTGACAAGCCCATCTAATGACTACGCTACAGCTTATGGCACTTATTGAAAATATCCAACTGAACATTAAAAAATAACATGATATGTGCCAAGAAATGTTTATTCATATTTTGGCGACACCAAATAGCGGCATGCCAACGCCTGAAATATGCTTCTTACCGGGGCAGTTGAAGCAACGATGTTGCACAAGGAGCGCTGCGGCGATTCCCTCAATGTCGGTCAATAGGATGCACAACCATCCAACTGAGAGGCGGAGACTACCACGGAGCTATCGCCGCCCCAGCGAAATCTTCTTCGCCAATGCCTAGGTGTCAGGTTTGAGAGGAGGGGCAATATAAACTGCGAACAACCGGAGCCCCAACGTTTGCTAGTCTTCCGTCGAATATCATCTCTTTCTTTTGTTCAAAAGGACGTTTGACTGGGATGACGGAAATGGCTTCGCCTGGCACAATTGCCCCTCAAGTAAGTGTGTTAAAAACGCCTTGATTTCAAGTCAAACGCTGGAGCACTTAGAATCTGACCCAGATGTTTTGAGTAAGCATTTCATCAATTTGCTCACTCCACAGCCACATGTCGTGTTTTTTAGGCTAGCCTACTAATCTAGGGCTTCCAAACACAAAAATTGAGGAGTGAGAACTTGTAAAACTTTTAAAAATTTGTAAAAAAACGACAACGAAATTCTAGAACTTTTGAATTCCTTTTAAAAATAAATTTTTAATCAGCAAAGTGCTGCCCGCGGCCCCCAGCCCATCCCCCTTGCTACGCCACTGGTAGGTGGTAGAAGCTGGCTTTGTTTTTCTACTTCACAAACTTGTGTTTATTGCTTCACGTGTAGACTGATTTGCGCGGATACGACTAAATGTGCGCTTTTCCTTATTAGAAAAGGTATCTGCTGCCGGAGTCACGCTCTTGAGGGTCTTACGGGCCACGAGCAATCAATGGAACATATAGATGCCATGATTACGTTTTGTTGCAGATGTAATTAATTACTACGAAGAATTGACAAAGAGCTAGCCAGACAGGTCAATCAGTGCGAACCATACTGAAAATCGCTTCTCCCTGCATCATTTGGTTTCTGTCATACAATTTATTGCTGAACGAGGACTGGCGCTTAGAGCTGATGAAAACGTTGGATCGCCCAGAAAATTTTTCCAAAAAAATTTTCAAAACTTTTTTCAAGCAAAATTTCAAAAAAGAAGACGCGATGCTTCTGATGACCGGTTTTGCAACAGTTTCACAAATCACTAGTCACTGTCAAATATCATGTTGCATGATAAAGTTTTGTTACACTTGAGATGCCATATGAGTCGTCACAAGACAATGTCATAAACCAGCGCGGTCCACCTGCTTTTGACCTACGGGCCGTTTTACAAAATATAACAACTCGCGGGCCATTTCCAATAAAATGATGTATAAAACAACAGATTCACAACATTTGAAACTGAAAAAGTGAAGATAAATGAGTGTGTTATTGAAAGTATTACACAATAGCAAATAGCAATTTATTAGAAATCTCTATCAACGGGATACCTGTGCTCAAGGATTCTCTGACACTATCCCTTATCAATACCAATGTTAGTGGTAGCAAGTCAGAAACTATCGTCCAGTGTTTCGTCTGCCATTTGATTTCTGTTTTTAGATTTGACATGGTTCATCGTAGAAAATGTACTCTCACACACGTATGTGTTTCGAAACATCGAGTGCATTTCTAGTGCGAAATCGTTCATTTTGGGAAATCTATCTTTGCTGAATAATTTCCTGAATCTCTCTACAGTCTCTAACACCATTAACATTTTACATTTTTTTAAAAAGATATTATGCTTGTTCTAATTAAAATTACCTATTGAAGGGATGGTCAATTAATTTGTCCCGCGGCCACTTTGAGAAGGCCATGTTTAGCGGATAAATAGTGAGATTTATTTGATGGTACTGCGTTCATTGCGCCAGATGTAGGCTACTCTTCACGCCAACGAACGTCGGGGTACCGAACCTTATACGAAGCCCCCGTTGCCTATCGACTGGCGCTGATTCGCTCAACTTGCAGTTCAAGCCTACTAGTGCTGCTACAGGCTTCTCGGCTAAAACTCACTATAGATCCACAAAAAAATTCACTAGTTCTGAAAAAAATCACCAAGTTTAAAATTTTTGCACCAGTGTTCACAGTTTTGTTTGAAAATATTTAATTTTTTGCTTCATTGCCCAAAAATCATTACATAATTTGTAAATTTGTTTAAAACAGATTATGCTGAAGCCTGGAAAATCTCATACCGATCATACCATACACGGGGTATTTTGAAGAGCAATCAACTTATTTAACCTAACATTCAATTATTTCCACTGCAGTCTCCTGCAAAGAAACGAAAATACCGCCAAGGCCAATAACGCAGCAATAAACAGCATGCAAAGTGTAAAAGTTAGAAAAATGACAACCGATTTTCTTCAAACACATACCTTGCAAGAAATCACTAGATTGCAGTGAAAAATTACCAAATGACTAGNTTAGTGCAAAAATTACTAGGCGTGGCACCAGNGAAGCCTACAAATTGAGCTCAAAATTACTCACGCAAACACACCAACTGTATTATCTCGCTTCAAGAACGTCATCTTCCGACACCATTGCGTCATACAGAAAAACATCAGTTCTATTGAAACTGAGCAACCTTGCCTTTGCAGAGTTCTTCACTTTAACCGCTAAAATTTAATGTTGATAAGCCAACCTAATGACTAAGCTACAGCTTGTGGCCCTCATGCAAATATCCCGCTGAATATCAGAAATAGCATTAGACGTGCCAAGACATGTTCGTCGCCAATGCCTAGGTTTCAGGTGATGCAAAGATGTGCCGTTTGGGCGATGCTAAGTATCGAATGATAGGAGAAAAACGATTAAGCTAATCTTTACAATTTCACTATTNACGGTCATTTCATGCAGGGCTTTTTTATCAGATTTTAGAGGAAAGGGTAATAGGGTAATGCAAACCTCGAACTACCGGAACCGGACCAGTAATGTTTGCTAGTCTGCGGTCGAATGTCATCTCTGTCCTTTGTTCAATGGACTTTTACTGGGGTTTGGAGAAATTGTTTTGTCTGGAGGAGGGGGACAATCCCCCCAAAAGTAAGTATGTCAAAAATCCCTGACTTCAAGACAAACACTGGGGCATTTTAGCACACTTGATTTGACCTAGACTTTTGAGAAACCAGTTAGTCAATTTGCTCACTCCACAGCCGCATTCCTAGTTTTTTGGGCTAGCCTACCAATAGAGGGCTTCTAGACACAAATAGGGAAAAGAGGTAGAAATTTTAAAACTTAAAAAAGGATTAAAAGTTTATTTAAAAATCATAAAGAAGATTTAGAACTTTTTTAGTTACTTNAAAAAATTATTAATCAACAAAGTTCCGCCCCCCAGAAGGTGCTGCCGGGAGCCCCTCTTGCTACGTAACTGACTGCGGAGATTGAAGGTGGAAAAGACATTATAACTGGCAAGAGTGTAAATCAAGTCGTCTTTTCATGTCAAATAATAAGCGTTGAGCTCAGTATCCAAGTTACTTGTTTGCGAGTAGTCGACGCACATCCGTTTCTTTTTATTTTCATCGTCTTTGACAATGACAACTTGAGTACGCCAAGGACAGGGAGGATCCATTCAGTGAGCTTAGAGGGGGGCGGCGATTTCAGTAATATTTGGTCGTCAAGTCTCATAAAGGCTTCACTACTGTAAGAGGGATGAAGTATCTTTCACAATCCTGCTGTAACAAAACTATGAACGACAAAATGACCTTATATCGCCAATTCTGTTTTCCGAATTGTAAAAAATCATGGTGAGTGAATATAGTTACTTTCGTAGGTTTGAGGGGGTTCGATCGCCCAATTACCCCTCTGGATCCGCCCCGGGCCAAGAAAGCAGAGTACCCTCTTTTGAAAGACGAACAATTTCGCACCTAATAAATTATCTATCCTCTGCGTTGAACCCTCGTGACTTAAGGCAACGGGTGTACATCCTGGAAGGAAATTGTCAAACAAACAAGGTATGCCCGCGGAAGCAGGAGATAGCACGCAGGATTCTAAGTTGCCAGTAACGAGAATGTCGGCCTCAGGTCCACCATACTTAAACACAGCACATCTGTGCCTGGCCTGAAAATCTTGCCATAGTATAACATCTGTACACAAATCCTTGAGTACACCCAACCGGACACCGGAATACTCAGGCCCGTAACCAGGGGGGCGCAGGGTGGGCGAAGCCACCCTAGATTATTTTTCGTCCCCCTTGGAGAAATGTGTTGGACATCGTTTAAGACTATTGGGCATAGTTCAAAATTTGGGCCCCTCTCGGAAACTCTTCCCCCCTCCTGTTGTCCCAGGCTGGTTACAGGCCTGGGCATACTTGCGAGAGTTCATAATTACATCGATAATGCACTGCCCACTTTACTTTTCGCTTCAGGTTAGATGCAGCCATTGATACTTTTGACACGGAGGGTTCAACACATAACCTGAAGGTCTAGCAGTTCTCTGATTTAAGTAGCTACTGGAACTTCCAATGTCAATCAGAGCGCAAAGATCACGTCCCCGTGTCAAACGAAATTTCTGACCTCTGTGAAATTTCTGGCCTGTTATTATTTTTCAGTACTTTTGCTTCTCAGAATAAAGAAATAACGTCTGGTAATTCGGTTTTTGATGTGTGTTGTGTAAATTAAAACATTTTGGTTAGATGTCAGGTACCCACAACAAGCTATAGCACGGGAATAATTTTCACCATTGAAAATTTTCGGACTTAGTCCTTGACCTCAATTATTTTTCTATTTCTCACCCTAACCCATACCCTAACCCGACATGCTTACCTAAACACGAATTCCTAAGCCCTAATATTCAGTTTTATGAACGTATTTGGTATGTAGAATATTATTCTTTGCATGCGTGCCTGGTGTGAAGTCAGAAATTTCGCACCGGGATGCAAACATTTGCCATAGCAGGCGTAAGACACTCAGGTGCTACCTGAAGTACGCAGACTAGCTGTATGATCGGGAGGTGCATTTTTAGCAAAAATATGATCCACGCTGTTCTTCTTAGATCTACACACTTCTGTGAAATGACCCTCCTTACTCATATGACAAAATTTTCCCTTCGCGGGACATACCGCCAAAAGCGAGAGATTTTGTATAGAATACACATTTGAGAGGCTGACGAGTTCCGGCCATCAACATCGAAAGGTTTGGATACGGAACGCTGTCCGCCATTTGAGTAGCCCTGCTTTAGAGAGTTTGAATAGCTTTCTAGCTCAGTCTGCTACTATGGCTGGCCAAATTTGTCCTGAAATGGCAAGTGATACCCTTTTTGTAACGTTTTTCGTTGGTTCCAGATATGCTAGCAAAGCAATGAAGGACTCTAAAGACTCAGATTATAGCCTAGTTTCCCAAAACATCTTTTGCCAAAAAATGGCTCGTTAGATTCGCGACCAACGCCAGGTATACTTGGCCAAAAAGGCGTAAGTGTGCTCTAATTTTGACGTCACCCACAGAGAACCCCAAATCCGAAACAAAGATTGTTTTTTTCAGTCTGAACTAGAAGACTTGCCGTAGTTTTATATGAATCACTGGTTTTTCATGGTTGCTTCTGATACAACATAGCAAGGTTTCCATATTTCGTTTGAGTGACAAGTTGCTTTGAAAATACAATATACTCGATTCCTTTCTTTTAACGATGTAAATGCTAATTTTTAATTAACCACTTCCAATACATGCCATTTCCTCTTTGGTATTTGCGTACAATATTGTTTCTCGCTTCCTTGTTAAAAAGTATGTTCATTTAAGAAAAGGTAATATTGCCGCTTTGTGCTGTTGCTGTCGATATGCTACATCCCTCAATCGTATTTCGGGAAATTCAATTTTTGTTATTCCCACGAAAACATTTTGCATTAAAATGGATAATTGGTGTATGATCCGCTGATAAAAACAAAATGTGCTTTTGACGAAACGAGTACATACTTTTTGATACGGGCTCAGCTGTATTATAGAGAAAAGCAACTTTCAACAGCAACTGGTCTACTTGTTTATCTGAAAGCACTATAATTTTTTGTAAAATTAAGAACTAAAACATTTATTTGTAAACTAAATTTATGGTGGCATGACTTGCAGAGCTGGGCCTTCTGAAAGGATTAAGCGGCGGAATTGTGGTAACCATTTTCGACAGCGGTGCTCTGCGATGGAAGCTCATGGTTGCAGGATCATATGTTGCATCAAGAGGAAAAGGCCTGAAAACACACACATGAATTAAATATCCTTAGCAGTGACATCCATACAGTGTTTATATATACGGCTTTTGAAACTTAGCATGAGTTCGCTTGTTTTTGTTTGCAAGTAGTAAAATGAATCTAGTCGACTTTAATTTCTAAATTTTGTTTAAGTCCAGGACGTTTTGTAAAGAAAATATGTTGGAGTTTGGAGTTATGATTGTAAGCAATCCTGTATAATATAGAGGATATAAATAAAAATTCACTGAAGTGAAAATTCATCGAAGACAATTTTCAACCTTTTCTTCCTATTTGCCCCTTAGTTTAACATTAGGTGAAAAAAAACATTTGGGGTTGAGAAAGATTTTTGCCCAATGTTTAAGTTATTTGCCTAATAAAGAAAGTGCTCAATTACTGCCGTTGAGCAAAGAACAACAAACGTTGACATTTATATCTTCCTACACAATAAACGCGTTTAGGGCCCATGCCTGGTTGGAAGACACAATTATCATATCACGTTTTTAGGAGTATGCACAAAATCAGGTTGAACATTTTTTCAGTCGACTACAGCAAAAAACGTTTGTAATTAACGTTGTGTAACCACTGTCCTTGATCCCAAGTATATCATCACTGAAAAGTTTCTTTCCAAAATGTTATAAATATGTTAACATCTCAGATTTATAAGGGAATTTTAAAATTCCTTCACTAATTTTGCCCTTCTTTTCTGCAAGCTTGCAAGGTGTGGGGGTGGGACCCCCTCCACCCCCATTTTGTACGACTACGCCCATTAGCACCGATTATAAAAATTTTTTATTCGACTGTTTTTACTAATGCTATTTTCTTGATTAAGAGGGTGTTGAATAAAGGAAGAATATAGAACATGGTTATTTTAGAATTGTCTATTAGAAAACTAGAGATGAGCGAAATGAACAGGAACACACACAGTTTACGCGAAACCGTTCCTGTCCCTCAAAAAACTTTAAAAAACACTGGTCTTGATGGAAATTGAAAGAGCTAAAGTAAGAAAAATTTTACATATGCATAAGTACGTGAGTAAAGAATGCTTTTCCAAGTATTTCTATCAAGCACGTACGCTTACTTTCACAAATCGTGGAAGTGTGTCGCAACATTGCCCGATTTTTTTATGTGTTCATTGACCAATACGTGGAATGCACTTCGTGCACTTTTCCGTGACATTGACTTCAGATTTGAGATGTTGTGTAAAAACATCCCGATTTTACGACAATACTTCTTGTATTTTGGTTCTTTTATTTTTCAATCAAATAGAGAAACCAAAACGTGCTGAAAATGAAAAATGATAGGGAGTTTGCCGCAATTCATCTTTGCGGAATTAAGAAGATAGGTTGAAGTAAATTGATGAGGTGTATCCACTTCTTATGATATTTTTTCATTTGAGCCCAAGCATAGAAATATTTTAACCACAAAAAGGTGTTACTTGCTTTTGATTCTTAACTGGCTGCTTAATTAAATTTTGCATGCTGAAACCTTCCTAAAAGCGCGTGATATTTTATGGAAATAATACGAAGGTTGCTGATCTTGCTTTGAGAAAGACATAAATTAGTATTTAATAAGCACAGGTTAACAGCGCATAGTTTTTTTGTATTGTTTCCAACCTGGGTTTTCCCGAACCCGAAATCCATTTTTTTGGCTATTTTCTACTTGAGCTATATGTTTTTTCTACTAACAAACCTGGATAATAAAAAAAGTGTAATTGCTGTTGCATTCAAATATTATTAATTCTGATAACATTACAGTTGAAGAGTGGCGCATGTAACGGCCAAATTAGCACGTTTGGACTTTCAACTATTATCTGTAGCTACGAGGTGCGGGTTTTACTCGCTGACCGCCGTATGTTCGTTGTTGGTTCGTTCGTATTTTCGTTCAAATGACCTATTTAGACGAATCGTGACGCCAATTTGCACAAATAGGTGTTTGCGCAAACTTTGACCTTTCGGCTTTCGCTCACCTTCTACCATGTGAGGTAGTTCTTTAAAGCTTTACCGTAGCTACTAGTTCATTTACAAGCTGTTATGTGTTAATTCGTATGCTGCGCAAGCTGTGATTCTTTGCAGAAATCCATTCAGTCCTTTTCACTTTGCAATAACTTGCCACAAAGTATTTGGCTTTTATAAGCGACTTTAACTAGATCTTTAATGATACACATTTAGTTTAAAAACGTTAGCAATCAAAGAAAATCAGAAGCATAGAGTCACGTCTTATACAATAAGGCTCAACCAACACCAAAATGCAATTTGTGCTCCGTTATAAAAAAGGAAGTGGTTCAAGCACCGAAAGTTTGATCAACCATTTGAAATCAAATCACAAATCTATTCGGGCATAGGAAAAGATCCGATCACAGATTGTGATAAAGGAAAAGAATCTTTTTGAGGTTACAAAGGGGTCAAATAAACTTGAAAAACTGTACCATGCCTTACTTACAAACAAGCCCACATCGGTGGAACCAGAGAGGGCTTTTTCAGCGANGGGACTATTTGTTAAAAAATTCTAGAGTAGACTGAATGANGAAAGGGTGCTTTGAATGTCATGCGTCNCTAATGCCAACATCATTTGAAAAACTGTGCTTAACTTAATTAATAATTNGCTAATAACCTGCGCAGTGACCAACATAGTGGTTTCAAAATGATATTGAGTTTTTATCACACAAAATCACATTTATTTCGAAAATAAAAAAACGGGTTTTCTCGCTTTTTTCTCAGTTACCCGAAACTCTGTTTTTTTAATTTTTCNCTGAATTGGAAACACTGTTTTTTGTGTTGTCAACATAAATGACCGGCGTATGTTTCATGAGTCGTTTGCTGTGGGTCTATTTGAACTGCAAGAAAACTAACACTTGTTTTCCCTAATGTTTCGTTAAAGGTCTTTGCATTCTTGTCACATTGAAACGTTGCAGTATGGTTTGCAGGTGTATGGCTCTACCTGAACNCGTTTGAGGTAACTGTCAGTGATGACGAGAAACAATTTTCAATTTTGATCCAACTAGATTTCTTATCACCTGTGGGTGCGCTGCGTGGTGCTTCGGTATATATCTGATACTCTCGGATCCTCGCAGCCGACGATCAATTGTTTTGGCAAGAACCCTGCGTATCCTGGGATTTTTTGCTGTATTGATCTGAAATAGATCAAAATCAACGCAAATTACTGTAGCAATCACATGACTCATAAATGTTTTAACCATGTATATATGATTAGATTTCATAAAGCAAATGAGTTTTTGTAAGTAGTCGGTCAGGTCTATAGAAAATTTTGTTTTGCCATTGCAAAGTATGATGTCTTAAAGTTTTTGCAGCAATGTAACTAATCCTTGGAGACAAGGAAAGCAACAGTCTATATTTTTTTCAAGAAATTTGTGATATTGATTGTTTCTGATTTTTGATTTTGTATTTTTCAAGCTTCCAACATTATTTAATTGGAAGTTTCCATGAAGAGATTTTGTATTTCAAATGTGAATTATTCGTAATATTTCGCCAAATCATATGTGAAAAACTTCATTCTTTATGGAAGAATTAAATGACGAAGCCAAACATGAGTTCTTCTTCTTAGTCGTCATGCCTCGAATGTTATAAAGAATTTGTTTTGCCGCTAGAGGTTTTGTGGAAATTTTTGTCTGAAGAGTAGTGGAATCTAACTTACTGAAGACAAAACACGTATATTGTCTCTTATTGTGGTGTGTTCAACATTTTTTTGCAAAAAGTTGCCTGGAGTTTTTAGCGTTTCATAGCTACGTGAATCTAGAGGTTGGGGACAGGGCAGCAACCAGCTGATATTTTCTGATGGACAAAATGCTTGTAACTTGATGTCGTACCTAGCAACTAAACATGTTTTTGAAAAAGTCGAGGCAGAAATTGCCCTGTTTCCGTCCCCTGGTTGGGGAACGTTTTCCCAACTTGTATGAACTCTCAATGCACTAATAATAAGTATAAAATCAAACGACGCACTGCATGAAAAGTATACACACGTTGTTATTTAATGCTATCCTCTAGCTTTCATTTTCAAAATGTAACTTTTTTGCAACACGATTCAATATAGAAATTTAGTTAAAAGTTAAAATTTTCAACTATGTTCAGTGCTATCATAAATGATGAAGATTGTATTTCTTTGCTGACCAAACGTCAAAAACTAAGCTTGTTCCTTACACGGAGAACCTACTTTTTAGTTTCTTTGTACTGATTTATGTTACGCCTGACGTACAGTATTTGGTTCAAGTGAAACTTTAACAATAAAAAATCTCATAATGACCATCTCCTGGCCGTCTACATGCATGTGACGCTTGTGTGTATCAGTTGAACCTGTTCTCTAAAGAAATGTTTTTTCTAACTGCTGAAGACACAAAACGGTAAATTATTTTCTTTCTTCGAAGTATTTCGACTGAAGATGCCGGTATTGAGTGGTGAGAGTGCGCTTTAGACATGCGATTGCTTGTTGAAATAGCAACATGTTCTTATGATACGTACTGTTTCACGTGGTCGACATCCGAATCACTCCCGAATACTGCCTCATGAAGTTTGTTTGTTTTTTTTGAGCTGTTTCTGTCTTGAGCAAGAATTTCCATCTTTGAAACAGGTAATAAAATCTATTTAATTTACTTTACTCTGCATCAGCGCATCTGAACTAGTGGACCGTGGCCCACTGATGGTCGGCGAAGTTCGTTCAAGAGGGCCGCGAAACATTTCAAACTGTTATACACAATATTCCGGTAGATAACGAAAACATTTCTTGAAAATTATACAAATTTCTATTGATTAGATTGGGAGATCTTATGATATCTAAAAACAAGCTACACGTTTTCCATAAAAAATGCATGCGTTGTTGATATTTTGTTGCTTTTTCACATTTCAATTTTATTGGTGCTGTTATTACTGCAATATCCAACAGTGGGCCTCACAAAAATTTTCAGTAAAAGTGGGTTGTAAGCTGCACTGCCCTACATCAATGAATATCACGATACAGAGAGCTGCAAAGTTCAATATATCATAAGAAAGCGTTAGTCCTCAGTAATGTTTTAACAACAAACGGTGCAGCTAAATATCCCACACAGACCATATCTCGAACGTACCAAATTTAGTCGAAAAGCAGCTAAATTTGATATACTTAGTAAATGATGAACTTGGTTTGACAACTTTGTTTTCTATGTTTTACGATACCACTCTGATCACGTTGCTATCGGCTGAGTGACTGACCTTTGGTTTCGTAGAGGTTTTGGACATACTCTCTCGACGTCTGTAACTGTCCCATGACTTGGAGAGTCTTTGCCATTCGCTCACCTTTGCTTCGTACCTTTGGGGTCGGTCGCGGACCTTAAAAAAGAAAATATTGCCCTGAAACTTGTACAAATCACGTAAACATTTTTGTCACTTCTCGCTTTGAGCAAACGTTCAAAAAACAAGTATTAGCACTGTTTAATTTTTTAATAAACCGCACAACTGCTAATACTCGCAGGAAAACTGCAAACGATGCACGCGATGTAATTTTTGTTGCTAAGCAAGCATATTACAAAGATAGAACCCCAGTCTGGAGTCTGGCAAAATCCTCACCATGTCTGCATTTTCTTCTACAGTTGTATCAGGAACTTTCCAATCTGGAACGGGTAAGCAATATGGGCGCTCTTCTTTGTGAACAGTTGATACCCAACGGAGCCTCATTAGCACATCGTCAAGCGTCTCCTTGCCCGAGTTTTCCTTAGGTTTCTCTGCGTATGAAGCAAATTTTAGTTAAGTTACAATCAATGCATACAAGTACCAAGATAGATATATTCAACGAAACCCAAGTTTATACGATGTTGCGATGTTGAGTGGTGCGCAACGAAGTAACCTGGTCAATAATTTGTTCAGGGTTCCAGCGCCTGTATGAATTTCATTAGTATTTGCGCCAATAAAGTTAAGTTTACTTAGTTCAGCAAAAGCAAGAAAAACAATTTTTTAATGCAGAGAAATAGAAACAACTTCGTAACATTTTAAGAAGTCTATTGCTTTGTAGAGCAATATCTTTCATATATTTTTGCAATGGAAACAAAGGGTTAGCTTGACGTATTCAAATTGACGTAAACGCGCTTTTTAAAGTAGCATCGGAGTACAGGTATGATTTAATTACCANGGTTCAAAGTCCCCACTCAGGTAACTTTTGCTAATATGTGTAATGCAGTTTTCACCNAAATTTTGAAAAGACCTACAACGCAGGTCTTAAGCTGATTCTTTCAGGAGCTGATATTTTTATGCGCTCTGCCGAGCAGTCTTATCGCAATCGGCATACGTTTTGTATTTTTCAAGAAAGGGGATGATTACTGCCATGATGACAGTGCATACCTGACGTGTGAAAACAAAAGCTGTGCGTGAAGTTTCCAGTGCCATTTTGGCAAAACTAAACTTTACCAAATCGAACTAAGATTCTTCCGACGTGTGGTGAAGTTATCGCGTTACTTCTGGTTTCAAGATGCATGTGAAAAACGGTCCACAAAAGACGCTCTCACCACTATGGGATCAAAATATTCCCACATCTTATGTCAATAAGCAGCTCTTATAATTTCGTTATCTCGCACCGTGTTTCCAATCCAGTTTTATGAAATTTACACTGAGTTTGTGCAAATACTTCATAAGCAGTAGGTAATCTGTAGTAAATTGATACTGTTACAACCTCTCCGGTGGTGTTGCGTTGATTGTGTGATTCACCACGAACGAGATGTGCGTGAAGAATAACACCATTATGTATGTAGCGCGAACAAGCAACAATAGAGTGATCTCGTCGGGTGATCTCTATTGTTTCTTGCTGCCACAGTGCG
>JGI24021J15306_10005675_pt1 | contig 14858 bp, 11 predicted proteins | sample Ectturendosymbi1_FD_15306 | JGI IMG/M metagenome (IMG submission 15306)
CAGAAAGTCGTCAGTAGGGGGGGGCTTTACGTTTGTTCCGGGGGGGCTTGACATTAAAATTTGACGAATTTTCCACTAGCTTAGTGTTTTTTATTTCAGTTTGGGGGCTTGGAGCTTTGTTTGGGGATTATCACACCGAAGACCCCGTGGCGACGGGACTGGTTTGAAGCGCTAGTTTGTGTTGAATAAAACCATACTTATATTACAGTTACACCATTGCAACATTGCAACGACCATGTAACATTGCAACGACCAAAGAACTCATATCATGTTTCCCATGTGTAAACGTCTTGTCACCATAGAGAATATTGAAGTAAATCGTACCACAGCTCAAGATATGGGCGTCGGAAGGATTTTTTCCAGGGGGCCATCAGTGGATTTTTCCAAAGATAGCCATAAAGATTCTTCCAGGGGGGCCAAAAATGGTGAAATTTGATTTTTCCTTCTCGAAACTAAGAAAACATCGTTTTTTTGCTAAAAATGGTAATAGAAAAATGTCAAATTGCAAAATCCAGACGCCCATGGCTCCAGACAAGCCAACAAAAAGTGTTCNTAGTAACCTGTGTTATTAAACGTTGACTCAAAATAAGTGTCACTATGGTTACGAAGCTCTGCAATGATGTCCATCTCGGAAAGGCCTTTAGCACCTTCAATTGCATATATTGGTCCAACAACGACCGTTTGTGATAATCCACTACGTGTTGAGTCACGTCTCTTACGTAGTTTTCCGNCGTGGCTGTCATAACACCGAAAGACTTTCTGGTTTTCCGAACACTTCTGTAACAAGTACATGTGTGGGAACAGGCATGCAACTGTCAGAAAGCCTCTTCCACACCCAAACAATTACGGACCGATTTAACTAGGTTTCAGTTCTACTGTTGTTATTTGTATAAACGCGAATATTAGAACAAGTCCGCTGAAGTGGCAAATTATTATAAAGAATCTCAAGAGAAAGCAGGGGTTAGGGATGACAAGTAAAAGAAGCGAGCGGATAAGCAAAGTGGAATGGTCATGGTATAACAACGCTTAAGATACCCCACAATTTAACCCGTGTCTTCAGAGCTTTACGAAAGATTCTCTCACTATTTAACACTTCTGTTCGACAATGACCGAATGCGGTAGTTGCTCGTGTTCTGTTTGTGTTCTTTCCTCTTCAGTATTGACAATGTCTACGAACCAACACCTAACCTATGATGCGCTGTGTTTAAGCAATCTCTATACCCGGGGTTCTTAATCTGGGCTTCGTGAACCCCTTAGGGGTCCATGTGTTTTAGGGGGTCCGTAAACCAAAATCCAATTTAGAAAATACGCTAGATTTTATCCGTCCATTTGGGCCATATTCAGCTTAATCGCACCACAAAGGTAGTCTGACATGCACCTCTTGGCCTAATAGGTAATTCCAGTACTACCTTGATGTAATAGTCCACACTGTCCACGAAACTTTCTGCTAAAACTTTGCACGTGCGTTGACGTGAATAAAAACACTTGTATTTTTCGCACATGTGTAGGCGTCTGCTGTTTTATTCATTTAGAGCAGGGTTCTCGAAACTACGGTCTGCGGGTCAAATTCGTCCCGTGACGCCATTTCATCCGGCCCGGGAAAGCATGGTAACGAAAAATTTGTTGATTTGGGGGATTGTAACATAACCCGAAACAATCACGTTACGTAACGTAAAAAGCTCGGCCATTGAACTGTTGTGTGACATCTTACGTGGCCCTCAGACAAGAAAGTTTGGAGACCCTGGTTTAAGTACTCGAAGGTCCGAAAAAATAAATATGACTTGGGGGTCCGTGAGATGCTAAAGTTGTACTCGAAGGTCCAAAAAGTACTCGAAGGTCCGAAAAAATAAATATGACTTGGGGGTCCGTGAGATGCTAAAGTTTAAGAAACAATGCTCTATACCCTTTGTTCTTCCAACTAGTGTGATAGGGGCCTTGCGTCTGAGCCAAACACGTGAACAGAAATAAAGAAGTAGCCATGCGAGCAAATCGTAAGGGTCTTTTTCAGATGTTTGCTATACAATAACAAGCTTCGTGGATCCTAGTTCGTGTAATAGTGAGTGTTAATTAGCTGAAAAACCTAGCGTGCGTATAAGTTCCGCTTCTGACTACAGACATGCAAAAAGTGGGTAAATTCAACTCCAAGGCCAGTTTAAGTCCAAATCTATAAATTTTGCAAATCTGATGCCATGGAAGTGTGCTACTCAGTACGATTTTCTTTCAGCAGCATGGTCCTGTTCGTAGTGGTGCCACAAAATAATCCATGCGCAGGCGTGGATGTCTCAAGTGTATTCCTCTTGTAAGTTGTGTTTGTCGAATAATATTTTACTGGAATAAACGTGAGTCGCGCTCCATCTTATCGAAAATGTGGAAAAATATTTCACTTGTAGACATTTACTGTTTCGCATGAAATGGATGAATCGTGAGGTAGGTTGTTCATGTCATCCATTGCAAACGTTGGCTCTAAGTGACTTTGTTGTATTTAAAACTATACACACAAAACCTGAACGTGATTTGATAACACGTCAAGAAAAATGAAATTATTAATTTCTATAAACTAAAATTCAAACAAGGGCACAGGCNAAATATTTTTAGTGTCAAGGAAAAAGTAAATTTGCCACGTTGAAAGCCACTTTTCTTTAACAGTTAGGACTAACGTTGTTAGAAANTGAGCTAAATATCGTGCCAAAACGGTTTTGGCTTCCTAGCAGTCGTTTGTGGACGTAAAAATAGATATGAATAACGTTCAAGCAGTCGTTTGTGGACGTAATAGATATGAATAACACTTAAACTTGAACTTACCAAGCGCCGATTCTGCTCACATAGCTGAATATTTGCATGAATGAAAAATTCTTCATCACATGCCTTCATTCGGGGCATAAGAAAGGAGAGGCAGACAGTTTGTCCAACACCACTTCGCGTAATTTTCAAAGAAAGATTAGCAGCAGTTGTGTTGTTGGAAATGCAACCATTCGCGACCAACTCCACTACATTTACCGGATTCTCGGCAGATCCATTGCACGAAAACGCCAGCCAATTCAGTGTAGTTATTAATGCGGGCTGAAATATTGCAAAATTATTCTGGATTGAATAAATTACGCAACGCACATACAATAATTTATAAAATTTTCAGAGGTTTAGCTCGTATTGGTGTGAAGTGCCATACGGTTTCCTTTTATGCAGGCACTTCATTTGAACGTTGTTGAGTTGTATATTCGCATGACAGCCACGAGTTTCTCACAAAAATGTTGGAATATTACAGCCAAAATGTTTGAGTTTTGCTTACCTTGGTGTTAATTATGTTGGCGACACTCGGAAGTTTGGCCGCAAAGGAAATGTAAATTCGCTGACCAACAATGTATACTGCACCCGAATTCATGATTTGTTCATCCGGGCATGTACCAGGACAGGTGGCGATCTTGCATATGGTAATGGAGAGCACCAAGTCATCATCGCCCTTGACTGTTATTATTGGCCCAGGCAGCCTGAACAGCAAATAGCCAAGAGAGCCAATGCGGCATTTTAAGTTTCACAACAGTACTAGTACTAGAGACAACACAAANACGATGTAAAAACACTCACACCGGGCGAATGGATGCCAATACGGAGTACTGGCGAGGATATAAGCACCGAAAAGAAGCTACAGGCACGGGCATATCGAGAGACAGGGATGATTGCGTAACGTTGAAGTGGTTCATCCACACGGTGTTTTCCACGACCTGACCACCAGCAGTGCTATTATGACTTGCCAACATCACTGTGCTTCCACACTGTATGAAGGGCAGTGGCATAGAAATGACATAATTACTGCCGCTTATTGCACTACCTGCAAAAAAGAAAAGGAGCTTGTCCAAACACTCTGTTACAGCTGAACCTGAAAAAGGGTTAGATAAACTACCTCCATATAAAGCTCAGAGTTTTGATGAGAGAATCAAGGTTCAAAACAGCCCGGTCGCCATGGGGGGATTTTGTGGGCTTAGCCGCCCAAACAAAGCTCCAAGACCCCAAATTGAAATATTTTCAGAATATAAAGCCAACCTACACAAACAAAGGCCCCTGTTGAAGATATTCTGGCGACGGTTCTGGTTCAGTACCTCCAATAAGGTGGTTCTGAACCTTATTGGAGGTACTGAACCCTGCAAGTTTCTTCTGTGCATTCACCGAACTCTCTATATTTGGTAAAATATAATAAGATTTCTGCAAAACGAAAGTATACTATGTACTAATTAGGGCTCATCAAACATGTATCAATATCACTACTTTAGAAAATACTCCTCGCGTCCTTAAATATGGCCTGAGCCTCGGGTCCCGAGGCACTGCACTTCCAAAACAAACCATGAGAAATCAAAGGAATTCAAACACGTCTAAACGTATGTAGACATGTTTGAATCCCTGCTGAATTGTATATTGTTTTTTGAATCTGCAAGACGCTCCACACATACTTTTGTTTCTGAAGCAGATGGGGTTCCTAAGCCTCAAGGCCAAGTTCTACACTACAGTAAAAACGAAATAATGATTCTAATCAACATCATTTTTACTCGGCAACCAAGATATAACAATTCAACAGTCAAACACGAATTATTTCAAACCAGAGACTTCGGAAGGGTATCATCAGTCAGCGAACCCAACTCCAGAAAGACCGTGAAATTTGATTTTGAGTTCAAGAGTGGAAATTTGAGTACTCAATTGGATACACAATACATATAAAAGAGAAGGAAAAATTGGCAGGGTTGCTTGAGAAAGTTAATCCCAAGAATCGTTACGACACACTTGCGCTAAGAGAAATTGGTTTAACAGGTAGTGACAATATTCGTTTTTCATTTCAAGAATCGGTGACATCTTGGCAGCTCGTACTAGACTACGTGGGTAATGCAAGTCAGTGGCGTAGTCAGCCCAAAATTTTTGGGGTGGAAAAAAATTTGTGGGGCCAAAATATTTGATTTTAGGCGAGCAACAGTATTGTTTGGGATGCCGCCTCTTAAAGCACAAAATAACCAGATACGCTACAAGATCAGGGGGCATCGCCCCTACCCCCTGGTTACGCCTATGTTGCAAGTGCTGCTTCGCCGTGGATGACTGTTGACTGGTTTTAGTGCTGGGGTCTAAAGTTGTAACAATAAATTAGTGATCAGCATAAGATGCTGGAGAAATTGCTTATTACAGTGGCTGTTTATAAACGACCACTGAAGCAACAACGAATGTACGCACCTCTCCTTAAGTTCCTGTGAAAACTTGCACAAGGACATGTTCTTGCGCACACGAAGACCCTACAATAAGAGCACTTGTCGTAGGCCTATGCAGTAAAGCGAAGATATGCTGACTGGCCTGGCATGGCATGAATAGCATCATATTTATCTTTTTACTGTTCAAAGCGGTTTTCTTTCCCAAAATACACTCAAAATTTGGAGACAAGTTAAATTTAAATGAATTAAATCTGCCTATAGATTTGTATGCGTATAGTTGTTTCTGCTTTCAAATAACGTTAAGGTTCGCCGACGTGCCATCAACAATAAGGACAAATGAAAATGGTGTGTTTGTGATATGTGGAGCTGAATTGCGGCCACGGGCCCCTTAAACTTCCCACTAGCTGGCATGGTGATTAAGCAGTTTTATATGCTGAAGTAACTTCAATCGTATTTTATATGTAAACCTTAAATTTTCGAAGTCCACATTGATAAATTTTGTCCACTCGTACCAAATGATTCGCAAAAACTGAACTACTGAAAAATTCAAGGAGTCTCTGAAACCATAAAGTAGCATTTACATCGAATTTTATGAAAGTTACTCCATCGCATGAACGATGGTGCGGTGCGGTTAACATTCGATGTTTTTCGAAAGTCTACAATTACTTTTGACTAGAGCAGTGGGTTCAGTGTTCCCTCTAAGGCAGCGTTTCTTAACCTTTTTCTACCTCAGCACCTCTTTTGGTCACACCTAAGCAGTCCAGCCCCCCTACCATTGGCTAACACCTGGTAACTATAAGGATAAAGTAAAGACAAACGTATCCTTTTACCTTTTACCGCCACATATGTAACCTTTCCAGCACCCCCTGGAATTGATTTCAGCACCCCCTGGGGGTGCTAGCACCCCAGGTTAAGAAACCCTGCTCTAAGGTGTGCAAATGCGCAGTACCACCAAACAATTTGCGCAGTGAAATCTCATTCTCGCGCACTTGCAACATTCCAAATTTAGTAACGTGTATGTACCGCATAGCCCTTCTAACGCTTGAAACGCGTCACTGATTGTGTCGACATGGTTGCGCAATTGCATACGCACTAAACCTTTTACTCTGAAAAATTTTCTTAGAGGGAACACTGATTGGGTTCTCTAACTCCATTCCCCATCGAATCATGTGGGTATCAAACATCTCCACGATCCTTCAACTTCCGATATCTCACACTATGTTACGGCAATCAAGTATCGATCATCCATCCCGCACGGAAAACGGATGCTTCTTATTTTCTTCCCAGAGGCGTTTGATCCTCGGTTGCCATCCTCATGACAAGTCCGATTTCAAGGCGGCTAATAGAACGTACTGAGAGATTATTCACTACATTTTTAGTGCAAGCTCGTAAAACCCACCTGCAAGACATCGTGCTGGCTTAGCGAAGTCTTGGTCAACGCCTTTGCCACAAACCTTAAGCCGTTCGATCACAAACAGTTCCACATAAAAATTGTGAAAAAGCGGGGGAGAAACGATCCAATTCTGTAGAGTTTACGCACTGAAAGCGTAATAAAGATCAATGGAAACATAGGCCTAGCCGGGGGCCAGGGGGGATCCTCCCAAAATTAAATTGTGCTTTTGAGAGTCATTTTGTGCTCCCGAACAAAATACTGTTGCTCACTTAGAGTCAACAAAATTTGGCCCCCCAAAATTTTGGGCTGGCTACGCCACTGCGCGGAAGTGGCCAACGGCGGCAATAAGTTTGCCCATCATTGGCAGAGCCGAATATTTGCAAGTGCTTGATCGAACAACTTAACTCAGTGTGTTAACTGCAACGCTAACTGCAACGCTGCTACGATGATGAGTTTTACTTACTCGTGCAGTTGCGATCAAAGGTATTTATCTGGCCCATAGGTGTTTGACTGACAAATACGAGAACGTCATTATCGATGCTGGCAATTTCTTGCGTGAATGCAAGAGGCACCTTCACAGTTATTTGATCTTCCAAACATAACACTTTCGGGGCTTCTGAAAAGAAATGGATGGGAATCACAAAATTGATAAGCAAATGCTACGAAATATCAGAACGTACCTATTTCGCAGTTCTTTCCGAGATAACCTTGGCCGCCTTTGCATAGGTAACCATGAGAATGGTGGCAGGAGGCTTCGCAAACGCACCCGTTCATGCATGGATCATCGTCGCAAGGTGAAGGTGCTAAAGGGGCAAAACCCTGGTATTTACAAGGCGTAAACTACACAGTTCAAAACTTCTTTCAGCGTCAGACTTACTTCGATCACATGATTCGCAGAATCGACCAGAGCAACCAGACATGCATTGGCACTGAGCTTCTCCTTCAACAGTTATGCATAAGCCGCCGTTTAGGCATAGGTTGAGCATGCAAGTGTCCGAGTTCTGACAAGTGGAACATCGAGACCCGTAGCAATTTCCAGTACATCGACAAATGAATGTGTGGTTCTTTCCACTTTCACAGGTACCTCCGTTGAGGCAAATGCCAGGATGTGTTTTGCAGTAGTTATCTTCATCGTGAGGACAAACTTCGCAGTGTCGCCCCTCACAGCCGCTCTGACATTCGCAAGCATATTGCTGAGCTGTTGCGTTCTCAATGCACTTGCCGTTGTTTTGGCAAATAAAGGGATGACGTGCGCAGTAGCCTAAATCCGGTGAACATGTTTGGCATCGTTCTCCAGTGCATTCCAAGCGGCACTTACACAAAAAGCTTCCATCGAGTAGGTCGACACAATGGCCGTTTCCGCAATAGTTCGGTGGAAGGCTTTGGCATGAGCTGCAAATTGAGCAAGTCTCACCTTGGCAATGCGAAGGGCAATTGCAGATAAAACTACTTGGGTCATCGCCGTCGACGCACGTTCCTCCATTATGGCAAACTTCAGCATGAGCTTCGCAAAACGAAGCACACTCGCTACAATCAGGCTGGAAGCAGTTGCGAGGGCAAACGCAAGTTGCCTTGGTTTGAAATTTATCCTCATTTTCAACACTGCAGTTTCCACCGTTTGTACACAAACAATTTTGACAATCGTTACCTCCAAAAGGGAAAGAACATTCGCATCTAGGGCTACCTTCGGTATCTGACACGCAGAATCCTCCATTCCAGCACACTTTGTTAAGGCACGGATCTTTCAAGTCACACTTCAATCCTCTGTAACCTTCGGTGCAGTTGCAGAGTGTTATGTGAGTAGTTTTGTTGTGGACACAAGTGCCACCGTTACTGCATATCGAAGGTTCGTTGCATCCACTGTGGTGCTGGCAAAACTTGCCGTACAGTCCGGGAGTGGCGCAATTACATTGAAAATCGTTGGTGCCTGCAAGAGTTGTGCATGGTTCTCCGTTGCAAGGGTCGGTGCTGCATATGTCTACCAAACAACAAGGCGTATCCTTTAAAATAGCCCACTATTCAACAACATTATCAACCTCTTCTGCATTTCTATTACAAACAACTTTTTGGATTAGATGAAACACCAATTTCTTCGAAACACAACACAACCTATTACGTAATACGTGGTCACAACGTTAATGTTTGAACTACAATTTCATGTGAAATAATTTAAAAGTAATTTTTATGTAGCTTTTAGTGAACAACCAATATTTCAAACAGATTTACGTCTTACCTGGCTCCTCACATTTTTCACATAAATAGCCGAAGCAGTCCTCAAGACACTGACAATAACCCCATCCTTCGTGCTTGAGACACTCCCCTCCGTAAATACATGGATTATCATCATTACATAGATTTGCAGAGCAATTTTTACAAACCATTGCAGAGCAAGCTTCTGAAGAGCAGTTGCACCAAAAAGTACCATTTTTACTTTCGCAGATGCCACCGCTTTTACATGGGTTGGGTAAGCATGGGTCTAGATTCCCACAGGTCTCACAGTGCGGTCCCGAGCAGTGATCCAGGCACTGACAAGTGAAATTTTTTTCAGGATCACTGAGGCATGTTCCGCTATTAAGGCACGTACCAGGGTTTTCCGCGCAATAATCCACCCTGCACGTTTCGCAGTTATACCCTCTGCAAGCATCCGAGCACACACAGGTGTACCTTCCTTCCGGTTCGTTAACGCAAGTTCCGCTGCCGCAAATCAATGGGAAAAGATCGCAGTAATTGTCACAAGTTTCGCACCTGGTCCCGTGACACCGCTTGGTACAATGGCAAGCAGAATTGTTACAAGTTCCACCGTTCATGCAAAAGTCGTTTTGGGCGATGCACTTGTCGCAGATTTGGCAGTGCTCTCCGAAGCAGTGTTCCAGGCAATCACAAACGTAACTTCCGTTCGCAAGATTGTGACAAGATCCGCCGTTCATGCAGGTGTCTGGCAAAACTGAACACGGCGTTTGACAATGTTCGCATTTTCTGCCGTGACAATTGGCGGTGCAGTGGCAAATATAGTTGCCTCTAGTGTCTGTTTCACAAGTACCTCCGTTTTCGCACAAAGAGTCGTTTGCGCAGTAATTGGAGTTAGAAATTTGAATGGTTTCACAGTTTTGCCCTGTGATGCCAGGGGGACACTCGCAAAAGACCGAGAATGATGATACATCTATACAAACACCTCCGTTTTTGCAGTAGTCATTTGGAAGGTCGGTGCACAGCGAACACGTGGCGCATGTTTCTCCTAAACAGTTTGGATGGCAATCACAAGTGAAATTTCCCGAGTTAGAAGGCGAGTCCCTGCAAGTTCCGCCATTGCTGCAAATGTAAGGATGGTTTTCACAAAAATTGCTCACACAGCGACTGCAATCCGATTCGGTGGAACACGACGGTGGGCAGATGCACACGCTCTTTTTTTCTCCAAAGCTGCACACACCGCCATTCTTGCACAAGCACTTTTCGCAGACAAGACCACCGAAAGGAAAAGGGCAACTGCAAGTGAAACTTCCCTTCTCTGCGCTTGCACATTCTCCATTGTTCATGCAAGGATTTTCAAACAGGCAATTTTTAACACGTAGGGAGCCACTTCCTTCGACATTATCTCTTTCATTCACGAGATTAATGCATGTTGTTGTGTGGGTGACTTCGTCATGTGCACAATCATAGCCACTGGGACATAAGAAATAAGTCAAGCATTTATTGACATGCTGGCAATTAACTCCGTATCGACCACTGGATGAGCTACAATGGCACTTATAGCTTGCTTCTCCAAGAACTTCACACATTTCAGCATGACAGGGGTCAGGTATGCAAGGATCTGTGTAACAAGAAACATGGGCCAATGTAACTGTAAAACTGTTTGCTTTAGGCAATGAACAGAAGACATAAGGATTTCAGCAATAAATCGAAAGCTGTCAGAAATTTACTTTCATCTTTTACATTAAATGAGTAGTCAAACATTGCAGACGAAAAATTTGGTTTGCTCTGACCACTAGCTTTGTCAGACTTGTAAAATCGTAAAGAGTAACTACATATCCATCTTCCGCCCGCCCACACCCGGAACTGTTTGAACACCATACCTTTGCATGGCATTATCCTTGCAGTCCTTGCAGAACTGTTTTGAAATGCACCAGGCACTGCACCAAACAATCTCATGTTTTTGTCATTGGTAAATTGCATGTAATATGATCAGGGGCGAAACGAGGTTAGGTGGCGCCCGGGGCAAGAAGTTTGGCGCCCCCATGTTGGAACTTGGGCTTTCGGATGCAAATGTACTGTAAGTGAAGAAAGTACATTGTTGGGACTTTTCAGCGCCCCCTGCAGTCCTTCGGCGCCCTCCGCAAAGATTTAGCGCCCCCATAGTGATTCCGCGCCCTGGCAATTGTGCCCACTTGCCCCCCCCTCGTTACGCCCCTGAATATGATAAAACATTGTTCTGAGGAAACCTGCTTGAACAGGTGAGTGAAACGCCGACAAAACAAAATACACTAAAAGTAATCACCCTAAGACTTCATTTGTTTAAAATTAAGCCTGGTGGTAACTGCTACGAACTAATATAAGTAGCAGAAAGAAAATTTCTCATGACCGAAGTTTGAAACAGATGTTTTTAAAAGCCCTTTAACGACCGCGCGCGCCAATAAATTGGCGCGAGGTTTTTTGGTCTTAACTCGCCAGCCGCTATAGCTAGAGAGTTGTTCAAACCCTCTACGGATGCGGCAAGACTTCTTGGTTCTATTAAAAAAAATTTTTTGATTTGGGTGAGGGGTTCGCCTGGGCGAGGCTCGCAAAGTGGGGGTGTTTCGGTTTTTTGACCAACTTTGATAGGCTCTGGACGCCAATCCAATGGGCCAAAATTTTGGCTCAAACGTTTCTTGAAAACTAGATGATCTCCCGCGTCGATAGAGCCCTTGCTTGACCTTCCAGCATGTCTGGAACCATAGTTATGGCGCAAAAACCTCATTTTACCCCCTAAAATCAGAAATGGCCCAAAAACCTCATTTTAACCCCTAAATCAGCATTTTGGTAAAATGAGGTTTTTGGGCCATAACTTTGGTTCCAAACATGCTAGAAGGTCAAGCAAGGGCTCTATCGATGCGGGAGATCATCCAGTTTTCAAAAAACGTTTGAGCCAAAATTTTGGCCCATTGGATTGGCGTCCGAGCCTGTCAAAGTTGGTCAAAAAAACGAAACACCCCCACTTTGCGAGCCTTTCCCAGGCGAACCTCTCACCCAAATCAAAAAAAATTTTTTGTAATAGAACCAAGAAGTCTTGCCGCATCCGTAGAGAGTTTGAACAACTAACTAGCTATAGCGGCTGGCGAGTTATAACCAAAAAAACTCGCGCCAATTTATTGGCGCGCGCGGTCGTTAAAGAGAACGCGTTACAAATGAGATTCTTAACAGTAATGAGCGTGAACTAATAATTGGCAAGTCGATTTAGTTTCAAGGCAACAACTCACAACAGAAACAAATATCGTAGACTTAATTTAAATCAAAGCATCTCTAAAATTGTACTGTACTTGACTGGAGTATTTTACAAAATACAGTCAGACCTGTTTATCCGGACTACTTTGTTTCGTCAAACAATGTCGGTTTAGCGAGGTATCCGGATAATCGGAATCAAAGTATAAAGAGCGAAATTCTTTCCAGAGCAAATGCGAACAATATAAACGAAGGTGACGATGTGCAGTACAGTAGAGCTCGCCTAAGCGAACGCTCAAAGGATAACAAAAACCTGTAGACTTAGACGAACTGTCAACTTAAGCAATGTATGTAGACTGATTGTGGTAGATGACTAACTGAAACACTTACTGCTTTTGTTTATCGGCATGTCCGATCGATATACGTAAACGCGAGCAAGAACTGTACAAGAGACATAACTGTGTCCTGCAAATTCTACCACTGTTACGCTCATTGTGCGTAGAAAATTGACTTTCACACTTCCATTGTGATTTAATAAACAACTAAATAACAGTTGGCGTAATCCGGTTTAGCGTTTTTTTATATTGATTGGACATATCCGTTCCTAAATTTCCGTGTCGGAGTCGGACATCGATGTTTCTGGATTAAAGGGGTTTAATGCATTGGGGGAAACCCGTTCCTACCAGTTTTGTGTCGGATAGCGGGAATTCCGTTTTTTCGGAGTTCGGATAAACGAGGCCTTACTATATTCTGATACTTACGCCATGATAAACAATATCACTGATTTTTTTATTGCGTCATCTTTATCGCACACTCGCCACAAGTCCGAGGTCAACAAACGCTACTATGAGCTTTCTGAATGCTTATTTCTAAGTTGTCATATCTTTTATAGCACTAAAGTTTGCTGAGATATTTCTAATGATTTCTTGATTTTAGTTAAAATTTACTAGTTGACCCCAGGCTTCTGTAGCAGCTCGAGTTCAGTACAATGTGGATTACATTATACTTGTTAAAATGATACATTTGGTTAACCGCCATATCATATCTGCATTTTTATGACATTTCTATTGTTTCCCTGCTGATTAAAGTTGATAAGCCGATTTTGTTATAGTTTCTTGAGCTTGCCTCTCACATGTTATGTCATTATGACGTTATACATTACATATATTTTGTAGCACTAGCAACAAACGACGTGTGAATTACGTTCGAGTAAAGTAAAAATCCTTCGTAATGCTGATTGCTAACTGGGCAATAATATTTAGCAATTGTTGACACCATTTGAACAAGGTTGTGGCACTGACGATGCGTAGTGTTACGTGAAATCGATTTCCTATTAAAAAACTTGTTGGTTGATACGACTCTTCAACTGGGTGGAGACTAGTTACTTGAGCAATTATATAAGTAAACGCAACAAATCAAGAACATGTCCTTCATACAAATTACTTTTTGTGAAACGCTACGCTCTCACTGCACAGATATATACACCCGTGTGGCGTGACCTGAAGGATAACGTTAACTCGCATCGAGGTATTTAGAAACACTGATCCTAAAAATGTTTAGAGCAGAGATCACCAACAGTGCCCGCGGGCACCAGGTCACCCGCGGCTTATTCTGACAATAGCATAAACATGATCAGTGTCTTCGCATTGATGCATATCCTTGATTTTTATTAATGATAACATAATTGAAGACAAATTGAGCAAATTTTTATTTCAGAAGTGTGTGTATCAAACTGGTAGCCTTGGTACCAAGAAGTAGCTCTCAGTATCGAAAAGGTTGGTGACTCCTCGTTTAGAGAATAGTGTAACCCAAAAACGGACACTGAAGTGCAACTGGTAATATTGCTGCAGCTCTTTAGTTGGGAGTTCTTAGCAAGCATTTTTCGCAGGTCCACCCTGGTCCGAAGTGGTGTCGCCTTACAGGGCTCCAGCTATGCAACAGATAGGACGAAAGTCTTTTAATTTCCAAGGAGCTCTTTAGTTGGGAGTTCTTAGCAAGCATTTTTCGCAGGTCCACCCTGGTCCGAAGTGGTGTCGCCTTACAGGGCTCCAGCTATGCAACAGATAGGACTAAAGTCTTTTAATTTCCAAGGGAAGACGATTTCTGCAGCCACGCAAAGGAATTAGTAGGTATAACCGATATCAAGTTAGAAACATTTCTCACTGTGGCAGCCCCTGCAATTGAACCCATGCGCTCTCCTCAACGTATTGAGCAAACCTTTACTCCGTTATCTCTGGGAGGATGCTAACTATGATCTGTCGATTGTGGAAACTTCGTGACTCCAACCTTTGCACGATGTCGATAAGGAATTTCTTAAAAACAATCATCCTCCACTAGACGTTTTGCCTCAAACATAGATGGCCATAAAGGCAAGAACGACGTATAATCATCCAACTCCTAAAGAAATATTACTAATGCATGATGCCAGAAATTTGTACGAGTATATTGTATAATTTGTTTGCTTCCCAGCTACACAACATACAGTACATGTTCCAACAGCTTGCGCAACTGATTAAAAAACGGTTTCTTCCTATGACGTTTGTTCTTTCCATGATTTGACATGAGGGGAAGTATCACTACCAGCTGTGACGGATTTACGCATAGGCCAAATAGGCCATACGTCGGCCCCGCGCTTTTGGAGCCCTGCGCAACTCTTTCCTATGACGACTCATTGCTACCTTAAAATTTGCAAAACTGTGCAGAGGCTTACTCCAAAATTTACTTTGAAACGAGCGAAAATAGAAACGTCTAAAATTAGAGCCCAGTCACTGCAGCACAGTGGTCTCTAATACAGTAGTAAGCGATTTTTCAATAACACTGCTTCTGAAAAACGAGCCTTAGTAGAGGCAAATTTGTAGCGTGTTTGATGA
>JGI24021J15306_10005676_pt1 | contig 14858 bp, 5 predicted proteins | sample Ectturendosymbi1_FD_15306 | JGI IMG/M metagenome (IMG submission 15306)
AGCAGACAAAATAAAGACAATTGATTCGGATAAAGTGAACTATCGCGGAACACAATCTTAAACATGCGTAGTGGATGGAGGGTCTGCAAAAAGTGCTAATGTGGTTTCTGGATGCAGTCGATAGCCCGAATTCCCACCAAAACATAATTATTACATGTGGTATTTGCGTTACATCGACAAGTTAACAAGCAACAAGTATGCGAAAACACTTAATCTCCGTTGCGCAGGTAATAAAGTTTTGTAAAACATGAAGCTCAAAGGGGGGGGTTTAACCCCAAACCCCTTGCGTACGCCCTTGCCAGGCCTGCAAAACTCAAAAAGCTCGAAGGGTCAAATTATCAACATAAATTTATCGCGGGTCGAAAAGTCTATTTCATTTCGATGTGAGGTTTCTTTGTAGTAGGGTAGAAATTCTGAAGCGACAATTACTTATGCGAGGTCGAGAATTTGCAACATTTTCTGCAATTGATGAAGCTCTCGCGGGCCGTATGCTGTGTAGGCCTGTCCTTTACCTTGAGAAAGGTCGCGGCTAAATGCCATATAGTGGAAATGCTAATATGAGTTTGAAATAAAGTGATATCTCGATTTTATCCCTGGTTTGGCGTATCATTGTGGCAAGAAGTTAGATGATGCACTTCTGAACCCAGTTTTTGTATTTATGGCTAACATAAATTTTTGGAGCAAGGCTGCTTTACGCATACGCACGGATATAAATCGATTGGAAACTGGCCACTGTACATCTAATATGATTTATGATTCGACTGGAAACTGACCGTTGTATTTCTGTGGTTTATTAATCGATTGAAATCAGCTTCTGCATATCTATGATTTGTGAATGGGTTGGAAACCGGCCATCGGTATATCTACGATTTAGGAATCGATTGGACACCGGCTGTAGTATTTTCTCTTGGATAGTCATACATTTATATACGAAATATTTCAAAAGAAAACAGCTGAATATTACTAGGTAGGTTATTTTGCTGGACGACTGAACAAAAATCAATTCACTGCACCAGCAGAAAAAGGCAGGAGAGCCGGCAGGTGCGAAAGCAGGACCGCTTCAAGTACCACATTTGCAGGGAAGTCCCGCTGAGTTAATCCGGCTAGAATCCTGATTGACGTCCTGTCGGGAGTCACTAGTAAGTACGTCCCTGGACGAATTTTTTCCGAAAAGTAACAACTTTTCATGTCCTTCCATTATGTACTTCTTTTCCATGTAATTCTTCAATTTTCGAACTCAATACGGCATGACTCTAGTACAGATTGCCAAAAAAGGTTGTTGACGGAATTTCGTTTTTTTTCGTGTATTTTTAGTGCAATTTCTGTACCTACCATACGCGTTTCTTCGGCGAGGACCTGCGTTTGTTTTTTGTCATCAAATTTTTTTCGACATTCAACAAGTTACTTTTTCAAGATCAGATATGTTAGAGAAGACATTCTGAACTGATTTAAAGCCTGCTTATGGCCTGGAAACGCCCCAGTAAGCCATGCTAAGGTGAGAATGCGACTTGGCCTTGTGCGCCTGCGATTACCAACCGCTTTGCAAAAAACACGTTACCTAAACTGGGCCGCACAAAAGATTCGCTTGGGCCGTATGCGGTCATGCCAAGCACTACAGAGATTGCATCACTTGAGTGAATAAAACATGGCATCTCTCGGTAAATCTGTACCTATTGCAACGCAGGTTTAGCGCCATAGAATGGTTTACTGAAGTGATCCGTTTACGTTCGCCATTTATTCACGATTGCTGTTATGTATTGGGTACATAAAACAAGACAAATGCACGTTACCGGAGGATCAGTGGTGTGCAGAAGGGGGGGGCGAACGGGGCGACGGACCCGGTAATCAAAGGCAGGGGAAATCCAAAGCGTGAAATTACAAAAATAAAAATGTTGTAACTGGATGATTTTTCTTATTGTCAGGCTACCAGCACATGCTGCATGGAGTGCTTTTTTCTAAACTTGTTATTTTTGTCAGCACTAGTTTCTACGTATTCAAACGCCAGTAATTCTCATATCATTCAATAACAGGGACGTTTAGGTGTGATAGTGGCGTGAATTTTTCCAGATTTTTCGATCAAGAGAAAATCACAAAGAAAGATTGAAAGATAATTATACGGACGTTTGATTGATTTTCAGAGACATATTTTCAAAATGTCTTATTTCAACTTGCTTGGTTCAGCTGATTTCTTGATGTATCACCGGATTCCGTTTCGTTTTTTGATTTAACAACCCTGGGTGTGCGCTAATATAGCCACACACCTGTGCTGTGCTTGCAATATGTGCACCATTTCGAGCTTCGTCATTAATTGGCAGTTCAGGCGGATTGATCAAAACAGCTCACACAAGCCCGTATCTGCTCTGCCCCCAGTAGTTGTATATATAACAGCCACATAGGAGAAAACGAAAGTTTCTTTGCGTACTTTATACGGAGTCTCAATTCTTGTCTAGTTTAGCAAGTTTCAAACTGGCAACTCTGGGTGTCCGCTATCCCAGCCGCATACCTTCTCTGCTCGGCTGCTATTCGTCGAGACATTCAAACAGCATGACATTTTTGCAGTTGTGAACTGCTCTGTCGTAGCGTTGTTTGTTTTACTCCTCTGTTTTAATGCTCAGCCTTATAATTTTGTAGTGGGAACTTCCCTGTCGTAGCGCTGAGTTTGTTTTACTCAGCCCTTTAAATGCGCAGCCTCACATTTTTGCAGTTGTGAACTGCACTGACGTAACACTGTGTGTGTTCTACTCCCCTGTTTTCACGCGTTGCCGGATATTTTTGCAGTTATGAACTGCTCTTTCGTGGCGTTGAGTGCTGTGTAGTGCTCTCACTTAGGGATTTTGTCCCTAGGTTGGAACTTTTGACTCTTTGTAAAGATTTAGGGATTTTCGGAAAAGTTTGAAAATGTGTAAAATGAATCATTTCAGTTTATTTTGCAAATAATGGTTGATTCTATTTTTAGCAGTTACCATGTCGCTCCAATTTTATGCTGCACCACCTCAGATTTAGGTATTGTTTTATGTAAAATAGAGATTTTTGGTGCTGCTCTTGGGATTTTTGGAGTTGCATTTGTTAAAGCCCTGTGGTACTGTGTTTTGCTCAGGCCTCGTAACTTGGAGCGCTGATATTTTATGTTCATTACAGCGACACATTTTACAACAACAAGTAAGGAGAGTGCGTGTAGAATAATATGCATGTTGTGTCATCAAACATCGCCAAAACATTGGTTTCCAAGCGTGAATGTGACGTCATATTGTGACGTCACATTGTGACGTCACAAACAGCGTATATCCAGTAACAATGACCACCAAAGGCCATTGCTCAATACTAGAATCTCGTAGGGGGGCATACAATCAAACAGTCGTCCCGGGCATCACTAGAACTCTGCACGCCACTGCGGAGGATACAAAAAATTAGGAACAGGATTTTCATTCACCCTTTCTTCCTTCATTCGCCCTTGCAAAAATTTCATTCACCTTGAGTGAACCATTCACCCGGTTAAGAAGTATTTCTCTACAGCAGGGGTTCCCAACCTGGGGTACATGTACCCCTGGGGGTACATTTAAGGTTAGCAATAGAAGGTAAAAATATATTTACATGTTGTTTATTTTCAAATCTTTGTACATATATCACTTAAATTAATTTCAAAAGTCGTTATATGTATGTTGTTAAATATATCTGTGAAAAATCATGAGAAAATATTTTGTCACAAAGAGTTTTCGCGGGACATGTTCATCTGTCAAAAGTCTGAAGGGTTACATCCTTATCTGTTGAAATGCTATAGAGGTACATGCTCATTTGTCGGAATGCTGAAGGGGTACATGGTAAGGAACAGGTTGGGAACCTCTGCTCTAAAGCTTCCAGCAAGCATAGAACTTTTAATTGTCATATTACTAAACATTTCTGTGCATAACTGCCATTTCATTCCCTCTTACAAACATTTAGTCGTTATTTGTGATCTCGTGTCTGGTCGTTAGTACAACACCAGAAATATTTGGTGCATTGTTCACAATGGTAAGATTTTGATAAGAGAATTTTAGCGCATTTAGAATAATACTTATTCAAATAATTTGTAGGAACAGAATTAACATGATTACTCTGTAGGTAACCACTTACACAATGTACTTAATCTATATTAAAATAAGATTGCAACACAGTTATCAAACAAGCTAATACGAGAAAAAATAGCTGCCGATAACTTTCATCTTAGTTGTTCAACACAAGTTGTAAAGCAAAATCGGGACTGATGTGACCCATTGCGTAAAACAGAATAATCGATAGTCCTGATTCTGGCCATTGCATACACAATGTTTAGCGCAGTCCAAATACTGGGTTTTTATATGAACGATCTTCAAACTTTTAAATTTCATCACGAAGAAACTTATGGCCTGTGGAACATTTTTATTATAAATAACTAATTTGGAAGAAGACGCCCAAACGCCTAATAGTGAAGATTAAGATTTTTGCCTTAACGGTTTCTATTATAGATTCTCTTCTTGTACAGTGAAAGGTACATCAAGGAGGAACTTCTGTTTCCAACAGTCAGCGCCTGCAAGTGGTTTGACTGACGGCTGCGTCAAAATATGCTTTCAGTTAGGGTTGCGAACTTTCCGACTTCGCTCTCATTCTGTAGTTGCGTCACAATGGGCAGGAATCCAGCGTTCACTGTGTAATGTGTATGCAGTATGAGTATGCCACTGCGCATGCTTTTTGAAAAACCAGCGATGAAACTTACGGTACGCTGTTACGACAACAGTTCTGATGTTTCGGAAAATATTTTAGCTTTGATGTTTTGACAACCTTCAGGTTGAAATGGATGTGATTTGGTTCTGAAGCTAGTTATGATGATTTTTATTTGTGGGGTATTTAAATAAATGCTGACTACTTTTGTAATATTCTAATTGCAACTGTGGAATAGCGTTGAGTACATTAGCTTTAATTGTGAGGTTTTCAGTTACTACTACATGTGTTTTATATTAATTCGACCTATAAACTGATCACATGATTGTTGAAATTCAGGTCACAAAATTGCTAACCTGGAACTTCTCAAGGAGCGTCATTGGCCTTTGATATTTCCTAGACGAATAGCCTACATGTGACACATTAAAATTATATCAGTTTTTGACGAAATAATAGATAAATTTGCAGCAAAGGCAAAACAAGTTTGTCTTTGAAGTTAGATAATAATTACAAGTAAAGCATTGCATTGCAATATTTCTTTTATTTTCTATTAACTTTTCAGGGTATTATATGCAAATAAATGTTTGAAGATTTTGCAATGTAATACTTGTCTAGTAGTTTTGTATGAAATCATTTGACTTTAGTTTTTCATATGCATTCTTTTGTCTGTCCTTCTCTTTTATGTATTCGTGAGTCTGCCCACAGACGGTCCTTTATGACGTTCTGAAACTGAACCTATCGGAGTACACGCTCCAGAACCCCCTACAGCTCGCACCAACGGTTACTGTGACCAGACCTGACAAGAGAGGGAACGAGCGTGGCTATGCTTCATTCGGGATCTTCAAAAAGCTCTGACAAACCTGTGCTTTAGAGAACAAAGTACAACTCTGGCCAATTTTTGTGCTGTATTATCAGAAGATTACTGCGCCCATAAAATTCTGTCATTAGAACTCATGCAGATTTACGCAGATGATCAGGGAATTTTTGTCTAGTTTCTGCAGTTTCATTAACTAGTTATTACAATTCGAATGTTTTACCGCAGTCTGGAATATCGCAATAGAACAGTGTGAATGTTCAATCGTGACCGAAATTTCAAAGTGGGGACAGCTTCACGCAAAACGATTAGATTCTCAACTCTAGGATTGTTTATGATTTCCAATATTCAAAGATCCTGACGTCGATTCCGTGATGTCACAGTCATATGAAGCTTTCTGATGGGTCTGGAAACAACTGTATGTGGGGCCCGAGTCAGCTTTCGCCACCCTTTTACTCTCAACTCACTCTTCGCATCTATGCTGTCAGAAAAGGGCTGGTTGGGGGCGCGCAAACTGACATTGTCCCCGGGCGCAGGAAACCATAGGTACGTACGCCACTGAACATAAGATGCCTAAAAGNCTTTATTTCTACTTGATCTTAGAGAAAACANANCTACGGTTAACTCGCTTCTGGCAATCAAGACACAAACCACACATGTGAAGAATTNATCAAATATTTATTACCACACTCGATTATCATGCAGACCTGTAGCTACGGGGGTCAGTGCCAGNATACTTTTTTATAACCCCGCCCTGAAAAAATTTGTTTCAAACACATAATAAAAACAAAAATATTGTCCCCCTAAAAATGTACTTTGCCCCCCCAAACCTTGAAACCTGTATACGTGCCTGCTATCATGCACCATATCGTTTGTATCAAGAAAAGAACAACACGCATTTCAAAAACCTTTGCTCATTAAAGTCATTTTAAAGTCAATTGGAACCAAAAATAGAATGTTCGAAAATAAATTAAAAGCAGTAATTCTTGCATAATTGAACAATACAAAATATATCGTAGCAAACAGGGGAGGATCCAGCCAGTAAGGTTAGGGGGGCGATTTCAGTAATATTTGGTAGTCAAGTCTCACAACGGCTTCGCTACTGTAAGAGAAATGTATGATCCACAACACTGCTGTAACAAAACAATGGACGACAAAATGGCCTTTATTTGCAAATTTTGTTTTCTGAATTGTACAAAATCATGGTGAATAAAGTTACTTTTGTAGTTTTTAGAGGGGGCGATTGGGGCAATCGCCCCCAACTGGATTCGCCTCTAGTAGCAAATTGACACATGTGAAACAATTATCCAAACAAAACTACTTTAAATCTATGTTAAACAAATACAGTGAAAATGCTAAGAAAATTGGGGAACTTTTTGATAACATAATAAGACTGAAGAAGACTCCAAACACAACACATGACAAAATAGTGGACCAAACTGCAAGACTAAATATGAATAATTGAATGCATTCTTGTCAAATGAAGGTAAAATAGTATTTTCCAAGATGATTTGACTCGACATTGATTCGAGCCTTTTGCTCAATGTAAGCTAAGTAAAAACATCTTTCTCGTCACGATTTTTGAAAAAATGAATGAAGCGGTGACATTTCATTTTTTAAGAGAGTTGCCAGTTAAAATGTTTTAACTAATTCTGGTCTTCTTCACGCATCATACTTTTTGCACATGCGCAGTTGCATTTCCCATTCTCAAACTCCTCGAACATTGATTTCACCTTTTTTTGCTGCAGAAATTTTTTAATGCTATGGTTTAGATTAGTGATCGGCAAACTTTCACTATGATGGCCCAAATCGCCCTTTTAGTCGTGTAGGCCCATACTTGTTTTCGAAGGACCAATTTCGAACTAATGCTGTATTCAGTTGTGTCTTACGTATGAATTCTGTGTTTATGTCATAAAACAGGGGTTTCCAACCTTTCTCGAATTCCTGTATGTACCCCTTCAGCATTTCGATAGATAAGCATGTACCCCTAAAATTTCTTATGACAAAAAGACTGAGTAAACTAAAAAAAGCACTGAAATTTTATAATAGAAATAAATGATATATAAATATTTTTTCCCTTCTAGTGCTTACATTAAATTCACACCTTCAGAGAAGCAAATGTACCCCCCTAGGCACACATGTACCCCAGGTTGGGAACCACTATCATAAACCGTATAATGACAACAACAATGCTTGTTAACGTCAAATAGTTTTTGATATAACTTTGATTATTGATTATGATCAAAGTTCTGGTGTTGTTACATGACCAATGTTTTTCAACTTTTAGAAAGAGGTTCGTACACTTATGTTGTCTGTTCTGCTGAAGATTAATTCGCCCAAACAACTAAAGTTACTGAAGGCCTGTGTAGTCAAGTGGCTTCAAACCCTTCAGGATAATTTTACAGATATCGTCTTCCAAAATTTGAATCAGATGCTGGAACGATATGATGAGGTTTCGAATGTGTCGATTCCACAAGATATAGAGTGAAACGCAGCATGTTAAGCAGGTTAAATATGTCAACGAAATGGGACAATTTCGATATTTAAGAACTTAATGATCTTCTGGTCCGTTGAACCGCTCAAGAAGTTTCTGTCGCAAATTAAAATGAAGGAAGATCATGTTTAGTGCTTATTAAGGTATAAGAAATAATAAAGCATCTTGAACGTCAGATCAGAATCAAACACTCACAAAAATTGAAATGGGTTTCGTTTTCATTCTCAATTGTATTATGGGTCTTGCTTTTTCTGCTTGTTCGCCACCTTTCTCATCAATACTTTTCCTGTTTTTTTTCTGCCTTTCCATATGCATTTATGGACTCGGCATATTTCGTTAAATTTCCTTCCGTTTTGCCTTTCAGTCTGCGGTAAGCTGCATAGCTGCATCACTTAGCTTTATTCGTTTACTCATTCAAAGCATCACACTAAAACACAAACAAATTAAGAGAAGTGGTGGTGGCATGCCTGTTTCACAGGTATAAACATTTTATAAGCATACATTATGCACATTATTATTTCGTGCAGTATTCCCCATCTTTAACTAAAACAAAGTATATATACTGCACATAGTAGGATATAATATTGAATTTAGTAATATATTCTAAGCAGGGCTTCCGAGAGAAATAGTACCAGATGGTACGAAGAATGATACCGGTCCCCCCAGCTTCTGGGGCCCTCGTTGAGACTTGCATAAAAGCAGTAACAAAAGAGTCTGTATAACTTTGACTGGGTAGTGAATAGCTAAGAACATATGAAAAATAAATGGAGGCCTATCCACATAGACGACAGCAAAATTTGAAAGAAATCCAACTTGTTCCCCACTTCCATTACCACTGTTTGATAACGTTATTAACAGAGCTCAGGAGAACATGCATTGATGCTTTATATTGTGTATTTATGTCCTGTGACTGAGCAATTGGCCAGTATTTAAGGGAACCTAATTGGGCTCCTCCTTACAACTAGAGAAAATGTGCAGTGCGCCATGGTCCGTCACCACTGATACGGGGCCTTCTTAAGGTGTGGGACCTAATTAGATAAAATTTGTCAAATAGTCTTAAATCTGGGTCTCGTTAAGAAACGCTGGCTTGCAGCCTCCATCATGACCTGCAAACTTGATCTTGATGTTGGGTTGGGCTTCTTCCAATTACGCGTGCATAGTGTTATGCCTCGCTTCATTCATTAACAACAGACTTCTATTTCGAAACTAAAACAAAACTCTACCAACCATGACATCCGCTATTTTATTGCTCGTCACAACGTCTTGAGTTCAAAGCTATAATGGCACTGAACAACTTTATTCAGTAACTGCTTTGGCTAACGTACCTCATTAACAAAAAACTTTCGTCACAATCACAGCTAAAGCGCGCTTAATGACTAGGCTATAGTTGGTGGCACTTGCCTATTGAAAATCTTTCACTGAGCATTAAAAAATAACATGAAACGTGCCAAGAAATATTCGTCGTCTATGCCGATAGGTGTTAGGCAGGGGTATAGGGGTAAAGAAAAAAGTGTGGGAAATCACCCAAAAAACTTGCCATTTTCAACAGCACTTCAATCTCATTTCAAAATAAGTTTTTAATGAATTATTCACTTTCATTACACTACAAACGAAAACACAATAAGATGTGGAACGCGTTCCCGCCCCATTATATCCCTGGTGTTAGGTAATGTAATGAGGTGACGTTGGGACGTTGCTGAGAATCGAACGGAAAGAGAGGAAGGATTAAGCTAGGTGTGACCATTTTTGCGTGATTTCATGCAGTTTTTTTTCAGATTTTTAGTGGATAGACAATACAAACTCCGAACTACCTGAACAACGATGTTTGTTATCCTGCTGCCGACTGTCATCTCAGTCTTTGTTCAATGGACTTGTGACTGGGGTGGGCAAAAATGGCTTTGGCTGGGGAGGAAGGAGTTGGGCAACAAGTGCACTCCAAGTAAGGATGTTAAAAAGCCCTGATGTCAAGACGAACACAACGGTACGTTACACCCTGGATTTGACCCATACTTTCGAGTAAACTTTTTATCAATTTACTTATTCAGCAATCATGTTTGATATTTCCTAGTTTTTTAGGCAACCAGTCTAGCGTTTCTAAACACAAAAACTGAAGAGGAAAATTAATTTTTAATCAACAACTTGCCGCTCCCAGAAGATTCCGTCAGCGACCCGGAGTCCCCAGAACCCCACTTGCTACGACACTGCCATCACTTCTCATTTCTCTGATCAGTTCATCCATTTGGATAAGGATTGAGGATGCGTAATTTTAAGTGATATTGATTTCCTAATAAAAATTTGCTGATCAATTCCTTGCTTACATCCATTGTGGAGAGTACTTGCTTGAAGCTCATCAAATTCGCAACTAGTCTTAGGGCTACTCAGTATTTGATTCACAATTTTGGTCAAAAGAACAGGTAGTGCGAACGCAATATGACCGTTTGGCAATTACATTGTTTGGTACCGTTAGAGTAAACGCATTGATATGAAAGTTTTTCATACACTTTGGATAATGTAGGCAGAAGATAAATATGTCTGTATTCTCATTAAGAATAGGAATTTCAAATTTTAGGAACTCGAGTGATGCAAGCAATTTTGAGAGGATCAGAAAAAAATCTCATTAATACACCTATTGAAGAGTTCAGCAAATCATTTAGAGACAACAGTATTAGCTAGCTTGGAGAATTTGGATAGAATGTCATTGGATCGACAGCAATGTTTCATTTTCCGTTGCCTAATACAATGAGTTACTTTATTTGCATCAGTGGGAGATAGAAACAGGGGCTATGAGAGGGGGTCCAGCAGGAACATTGTTCCAGGGCCCGGCAGCTACGGAGGGGCCGAAGACTGAAGGAACATTTGAGTGTTTGTTACTAACAAACTTGGAAAATTATAGCGAAATTAATCCCGGTGATGAAACATGATTTGGCCTAAAGGGTTTGGTAAGGTCATGTGATCAGGGGCGTATTTAGGGTATGGCAGGCATGGCACGTGCCATGGGCGTCACTTTGACTGGGGGCGCAAAAATTGCTTGGCAAAAGTCAAATCTATGTTTACCGCTTCTTGAACCTCTATTTTGCGCCCATGCATTCATAAACTGCAAAGCTTCATCAACACCGCGACCTTACCGAAAGCATCAAGTCAGGCGTGTTACGCTAGCACCACCAAGCATTATGACAAAACTGTGGTAATGTGACATAACACGAGGGTCAAACATTGTGACAGAACAAGAACGCTCGCATGCCAATCTACGAGACCTCGTCCTTCTTGGGCTATAAGAAAGGATAAGTCAGTCCGTACAGCTGCATTTCAGGCAAGAAGATATTACCGGTAGTTAGAATCTGGTTGAGATGAGTTTAAATCCGTGGCTGCGAGAATCTGACTGTTATGCAAATAACTGCTGTTGAGGTTGTACAGATTTTAAGAAATTACTTAAACTGCCGCAGCCCACTCCGACTTCACGAAACGTTTTCGATGGCCACTAGTGCCCGATAAATAGGCTGAATACAATGCCCCAGTCCAGAAACTAAGGTTGAGAAACATTAGTTAGTCCTCAAAAATTAGCAGTTAGTAGCGTTGCCATACCACGTTGAGCAAAAAAGTTAACTCATGAAAAACCTTTATTAACCTTGTTCAGAGCTAGCTTTTTCTATCCGAAGTTGGCTTTCTGTTCGATGTCCAAGGCCTTGTGAAAAGGTTCTGACTGTGAAAAACTAAAATCTACGTGTGACAATTTAGGAGCTGTGTACAGTTCAGATGTAGATGGTAAGCAATTACACGTAGAACCATTGCCAGAAGATCTTCAATACAGGGGCTTTACGTTTGAGCAAGGGGCAGTGCCGGATGTACCTATAGGCATGGGTGGCGGAACCTTTTTCACAGTGGGCGGGTACAAGTGCACGTCGAAAAACTATAGAACATTTTTGTGGTTTGAATTGGCTTCTGTGACGTCACAAGCATCGAAATATGACGTCATTACCTATGCACTATACGAAGGTCTAAATTACTATTTTAGACAAAATTACACCACTATGAAAACGCATCGGTGAAACACCTGAAATTCAAATAGGCTGTTATAGAGGCGACTCAGGTCATCAGCGTCACTCGGGCTCATCATACGATTTATTCTGACTGAATAAAACCGTTCGACGTTTGCGTCACTAAAATTTCCATTGGCTTTCATTCTGGGCGGTATTACTGTTGCTCTTTGTGACGTTATGTTGTGCAACAATCAATGAGAAATTCTCGTGATAACTTTTCCATTGTTAGAGCAACTGATAATGCCAGTAAGTCCTCTGTTTACTAGGCTTATTCATATTAACCAAGTTATTGGACAATTTATCGTTTATTTTAAACTATTCTCGAAATGGTAACTGTCCATTGGATTGAACTTCAAATCCAACGTTCCATACAAGTCCATTGCTTCCAAATACATTCAGTGCGATATTATCTTTTAAAAAATGCTTAACTACATAGGACAGCTCGGACTCTAATGGATGAGCCCGAGTAAAGCGCGAGCGAACGAAGTGAGAACGCCTACTACGAACAATATTGTTGTATTCAAGTCACAACATGAACGCGAAAGGCCAGACATGGAACAAAAATATGTGAACATTGACAAGGTCCAAAGGAAAGAGCCCGAGTTAACAACTTAGTGAAGTGGGACCGTGGGTGGTGGCACAATCACAAACATACAAAGCAAGCAAGCATGCGTTCCCCGATATAAATCGTAATCGAAGACTCGGGCGAAGAGCGAGGAGCCCGTATGCCGGAGTAGCCACTGGGTGTTAAAAACGCCAACAGCACAGCTTAAAAAACAGGAAAAAATGAAGCAGCATTGACATTTGTCTTAAACGCATTCAAAATCACATCTTTTCCACATCTTGAACACAGAACTATCATGAATGAATACTCATTCAACAACTGCATTCGATACCGGAATACAAAGACAAGACAAAGCATACGTAGCAGCTAGCAAGTTGTCCGTAAGGTTGCTAATTGTGTTGCCAATGCAGAAATAAAATGTAGCTATTTAGCCTTCCACTGCAAAAACAAAAGCACAACTGGAATTGAACTTTCAATTATTTCATTTTGCGTATAGGATTCAGCAAAAAACATAATTTAGAATGGTGTTGAAACGCTTGAAATTTCCCCAATTTTTTAATGGTGTGGCACGAACTTTTCCTACACACAAGCATGGTTGTCGGAAGAGGGGCAAGAATTTGAAAATATCAGAAAAAAATGTTTTCTTAGTTGCGAGTGTTAAAAAAACAAATTTCACAACTTTGGTCTCCCCTAGAAAAACTTTTGGAAAAATCCACTAGTGGCTCCCCTGGAAAAATTCCTTCCGACGCCCATCGTCAGTAATTTGAAAATGATAAACAAAATGTCGACCTTCCCCCATGGAAGAATTTCTGCGGACGCCCATTAATGATTGTGCTTTCTCGATTTCATTTTTTCGTGCTTTCACTCATTACGAATTGTTTCTTTACTTCCATTCTCTTAATTTCGGTTGCAAAATAAACAGAATCAACACGCTTCTTGTTATTATTCCATCANAATTACCGTACCTGCAATAACAAATGTTATGCACAAACTACTATGGATGTTGCAGACTATTCCAAACGACAATTAAAAACTATAGGGTTCCCCATTTCAAGAGCACCGATCTAAACCGCATCCAAGTGACTATACTCTCACTTGCTGCAACATACAATGTTCGGGCCACAAGTGTTGTGCACTGTGCTGGCTACTGCCACCTGTAATTGTGATGTAACAAACGTAACCTACACAGAGAATAAGTATTATGTCGTCACGTGAACTGTTTCTTTCGAGGCATCTGCGCCGACGCTAGTGACTCCGTCCGATCGCTGTCATGTGCCACATTGCTTGTTGGTTCCGTAGCGGTGTCGTGTTAAAGTTTGACTAGTTTTATCACTCAAGCTTCTAAACCAAGCTTAGACTTGTTTCCTCGTAAATGTACGTTTGCGAAAGTGATTGATTTACGCAATATGGTCCTGTGAAGCATTGGATTGCAAATCGACGTCGCATAACCCCCACCAAATCATCCTGTGTCCGCTACTGTTCTTATGGTTTAAGTAGATTGTTGCTTTTTTTGCGTTTTTCGGAGTGTTTTCCGGTGATTTCGCGTTTTTGNATAGCCGTTCAATACCGGTTTTGCTATTTTTTCTCAAATATTTTCTGAGTGTTAGTGGGCTCTCTTCAGCTACGTGNCCCCNTGGCTCAAACCTCTAGTTACGTCACTGCACCTGATCAAAGCAAGATTGTACTGCAGATAAGAGCTATGTGTAGGGCTAGCAACAGTATCATACAATAAAAACATAGTTGTTTCTTAGGTGACTGAGCAATACTGTAGTTTTGTCAGCGTTTGTATCGCGTGAAACTCGATTGGTATTTTTAGATATGATTTTTTTCCATTTCAATTTTCTTCAGTAAAGTCATTCAGAAATCAGATTGCTATTGCGTACTTGCGCAAGTTTGTACTGCTCCCATGCTAAGCAAATCAGAAAAGATCTTGATATGCTTGAACAGCAAGCAAAAGCCACTTTGCCCACTGGCAACCGCAGAACTCTTCCCCAAGGAGACAGGGAAACGTAAAAAAATAACAAAAGCACATTTGGGTTGGATGCCTTAGATTAGTGGTTCTTAGTTTATGCAACTATGCGAAGCCCTATGTCTTAGCTTGATGGTCACTAACTGCTTAGGCGAAAGGTCCTTTACAAGATTCAAAATAAAAAATGAATGCAATGTTCCAGGAGAGGTTGTCCACACTAAGCATTCGGTACATTAAAAGCGACAAACTTAGGCAAATAAATTGTAATGAATTCTTAGATAATTTTGTTATGAAGAAGGCAGGAC
>JGI24021J15306_10005679_pt1 | contig 14857 bp, 12 predicted proteins | sample Ectturendosymbi1_FD_15306 | JGI IMG/M metagenome (IMG submission 15306)
CACTTAAGAAACTATACACATTAACTGTCCGCCGGTGTATTCGTGCTATCGCTACGATTCCGTTTGCCGTGACGGTTTGCTTGTAAGAGAGAGTGAGTGATGTCACATTGCTTAGTTGGCCAAACAAGCATGCATGGGTTGCTCCAAGAGCCTCCTGAAGAGCATCCGTCCCTGTCCATTCTCTCATTTCTAAATTTCTACTTCTGCAGTAGCATCTGTCTGTACCTTGCGCAATTATCTGTAAAGTTAGTGATATGTCGGCTAAGCTCTATTTGCTACCACTGCCTCGAATATGTTAGATGATACACTAGCAATTCGCAAACGCTTGTGCTGCCTTTTACGAGTATATGTAGAAACTGTTGTTTCAATTTTGTTTTGGTGATTTAACAAAGGTATTTTGCTTTTGGTATCGACCAACAACCATGTAGTGTGGCTGTGAGATAATTCTACGATCTGTATTGCTACTGCAGTGCATTTTGTTTGTCTGCGATGTTGAGAAAAATTCTGTTGATAATATTTCGTGACAAATAATAGCCGACTAAGACAACAGAATTTGCTGGAAGTGGTATGAAGTAATACTACTATATAACATAAGAGTGCTTTTAAAAACAATATCTCGGGATACTGAGCATGTTACAAATGTCAAAATTTCGCAGAGAAGTGCCACACTACATCGTATCGTACTTTAACAGACTAACAAAATCACGGTAACGGGGTAAAAGGGCAAAGAAAAACAGACGTCGCGGCTGGACCTGGTCAAGAAAAGTGTTAATGTGTAAACATTGAAATAGCATATATGACATAAATGTTATAGTAAATAAGGTAGCCTGTACTTTAGTGAGAGCAAAATATTTTTCTCAAAATTTCAGCCCCCCCCTAGAAAATTCCTGCGTGCACCCCTGGCTACTACTAAACATTGTAAAACGTGAACAACCAAAAAAAACGTGAATAACCAAATGTCCAAAACAGTTTCAAGTTTGCAAATTAAAAAAATGCACATCAATTTAAACACAAATACAAGAACAACAAAAACCCCAAATTTATTTCGGCAACAGATTACAAAGACAACGAAAAGACACAAGTTAATTAAGCTTTTATTGCTAAAGCACAGTTTCTCACTGCACCTTATAGTGGGCCTACTGACGCATGAAAACCAAAGCGTGACTTAAAAAAAAATATTTTCGGAAGCACGTCATTGTGAATCGTGATGAAATGAAACAATATTGACAAAACAGTGATTAACTAGTATGAATAATAAACAGATAATCCAAAATTTTCATATTTTTGAATGCAACAAGTTTTACAGATTTCTTCGAAAAGTCCATGTGGCCGTTTTTAAAACCCAATGTCGGTTAGGTAATAGCAAAACATACGGATTTCGGCTTCGGGAATATGCTGGTTGGAAATACTAACCTGGCATTAAAATGTTACAGTTTTACACATTATCCGTAAATGAGTTGAGGTACCATTCAAGCAAAATCCTGAACGCAAACACAATACTTCAGTTGGTACTTGTTACCCACGAAATGGCGACCATCATTACCATGCATTTCTAATACTCTCCAAAGCTTTTCTTGCGGAATTCAGCTGGATTGTTTTAAAACATGGCGAACTTGAGGTCTTAGACTGTTTTTCAAATTTCAGGGTTTCTCTGATGTTTAGCGATGAGATAAAATTTGGTTTTCTGTGCTACACTACCGCAACGATGACAACACAAAGCACCCGCAAGTTTCGGGTCTGGTATGCGCCAGCATCTGTTGGCAGCGACCTTTGCAAAGTTTGCATACACATGTCCAGGAAGGCTTGGTGAAATCACCCACAAATAGAAACATTTTTTCTTTCCCCCTTCCCCAACAAAGGTCATCTAAGTTTGCTTAATTCTGCGCTATGTGGGTGACGACAGTTGGCGGCTGGCCCAGAACCGTCGCCAGAAAGTTTCAATGGGGGGGCTTTGTGTTTCTGCGGGGGGCTTGACATTCTAAAAATTAACAAAAACGCAACTGATTTATAGTGTTTCGTGTTTCAATTTGGGGGGGGCTTGGAGCATTGTTTGGGAGGGGCTTAGTCCCCCAAAAGCTCCTCCGTGGCGACGGGACTGGGCTGGCCGAAGCATGAAATTTGATTTTGTCTCGGGCGGTTGCACTGAACGAACTTAACCAAGGTGGGCGGCGGCGACACTCAATGGCCGTGGATAGAGAACATTCTATCCCTGATGAAGCTACCCCTCCAGATTTTCTGCTGTCGTTCCGTTTCTCCAAACCACATGACACGCGTTGGTCAGCAAAAGAAATGTATAATGTGGAATTTTTTTTTTAATGGAACTAAAAATTATTTTGCCAATTGCCCCCCCTAACAACTTTTAGTCGTATTGCATGCATGTGTGTGTATGTGTTGCAGGACAAAAAGGTATTTTCGAATTTTTTGAAAGACACATGGTTTCGTTTTGCTACTAACGAAAACCATCCCATGAAAGAAGATTGCCTGACAGTCAATGTTTTTTCACCTACACACCCATCAAAAGCACTCGAGGCAAAAGCTTTGCCCGTAAGTTTTTGCATGTTTTTCTTTTATTTTTACTCAAGTTTCATTTCTTTGTATGACTAGACTAGACCGGCAGTTATTCAAATTCCAACCTTTCGGTCGTTTCCAAAAATTCATACAATGCAAGGCTGCTTCATTCTTTCTAGTCAAATCTTATTCATTGTGGTTCTCAGTATGAGGTTGTATTGTTCAATAAATACAATCATAAATCTGGATTCTAATGCTTAATGATCGCTTTGTAGAAAATAGTTTCCACATCAACTTTAATCCGAACCAGTTGATAAAATCATAATCGTGGACATCTTGCCTAAACTTCTCTTTTAATGTAGGTTATAGTGTGGATTCATGGGGGCTCCCTGCAAAAGTCGAGTACTTCAAACAAAATGTGGATGATGCCAGCTTTTGAAAATGTTGTTCTTGTTTCAATCCAGTATCGATTGGGCATATTCGGCTTTTACACGTTAGATGATGACGTTGCTCCAGGAAACATGGGTCTTTTAGATCAAGTTAAAGCTTTGGAATGGATAAGGCAAGTGATTTAAATGCGTATTTAAACACAAACAAATCAGTCATGTCCGCTTTCTATACGCAGTCGACACTGTCATGTCGATTTGTCATGTCCAAATACGGTATGTAAACATGGAATCGCACCGGCTAACTGGTACATTTGGTTGAAAACGCGCCAACAAAGATGGTAGGCTAGGTTCGATTCCCGGTTGAGTCATACCAAGCAGGGTTGCGGAGTTGGATTCCTAACAACGCTGGGAGTCGGAGTCGGATTTTTTTGTGCGACTCCGACTCCAGTTAGATCATTTTTTACATCGCACTCCTAATGGGGAATTTCTTTTGAAATGGCACAGTCTCTTTTGACACTTTTGTTGAAACAGAGATTTCTTGCTATGTAACACGATTTCCATTGATTTTAACAGCCAGATTTCATTCCCTTTATGTAAACGGGAATTGGAGTCGGAAATTTTGGAAACTCGGAGTCGGAAACTTTGGAAAGTCGGATTCGGATATTTTACCTCCGACTCCGCAACCCTGATACCAAGCTTGCGGCTTGTCCAGCCTCGTGTTTGGCGTTGATGTTTGGATGCAAGAAAACTGTTCACGCGGAATATGTTGCCATTGATTCGCTACCAGTGCAGCATTCACTGCGAACACAGCTGCGTGGCCCATAGTGCAAGCTAACGGAGATTGGCGCCCGCAGACCAGTCGTGACAAACGCGTGGAAACAGTGATAGATGGCAATGTGGTTTGATCCTTTTGTTGCAATTGCATCTCACGCCGGCCACGAAAAGACAAATTTGGCATGTTTAGCGAAATCCGCAACCGACAACAAAATGCTAAGCTCATTGGTTTTATATCATTGCGCTTGCATCGTATAAATTCGAGCAGAAAAACAAGCTTCTGGTGCAAATTTTAACTTTTTTTACTGGAAACTGTTGGCGGAGATTCGTGATTGAAATTGGTTAAAGACTGATTCTCACCTGTGTTTGCTGCCCTGGATTGAAACAGAAACGGCGCCTTTGGTGCGTCTTTAAAGCTTGTTTGGGGGACTTCGTAGTAGTATACAATGAATTGGAAAATGAGTGTATCGAAGAGACCAGAGATTGAGTTTGGAGACACTGATTATGAATTTGGGCCTCAACCCACCTGCCCCCGTTTGTTGAACAGTGTCACAACTTTTTTTCGAAACCTGGACTTGTGGCATTAATGCGTTTTTCTTTAAATCAGCAGTCCAAAGTCGAAATATGGAGACAGTATGGAAACATTTGATTAAAATTCTACCTTAATTAGTGGCGTTCAATGTATTTTACGGCAATATGCTTTCAGGCCCATGTGAATCTACCATGCGATTATCAGACGGCTTTTTACGATAGCTAGCAGAGCTACCTAAATTGGGAGCAATGTCACAGCAAATGCCTTTTATTCATGTTTTGTTTTGAATTGTCACTTCAGCAATGAATATGTTTTCCGTATACATGTAACCAGGGTTACGGAGTCGGAGATAAAATATCCGACTCCAACCTTTGCAAAATTTCCGGCTCCGACTCCCGACCCGAATTTCCGACTCCCGACTCCGCCCTTTCCAAAATTTCCGACTCCGACTCCTTAACATAAAAGGAATGAAATTTGGCTGTTAAAATCAATGGAAATCGTGGTGCAGAGCAGGAAATCTCTGTTTCAACAAAAGTTTCAAAAAAAATTGTACCATTTCAACAGGAACTCCCAATTTAGGAGTGTGATGTAAGAAATTATCCAATTGGACTCCCAGTGTTGTTAAGAACCCGACTCCGACTCCACCCAAAAACCTCCGACTCCTTACCAGTCCCGTCGCCACGGGGGGGGATTTGGTGGGCTTAGACCCCCAAACAAAGCTCCAAGCCCCTCAAATTGAAACGTGAAACACTATAAATATAATGAGTTTTGGTTAATTTTGTAATCTCAAGCCCCTCAAACAAACGCAAAGTCCTCTGCAGAACTGTCAATCCCCCCTAATGAAAACTTTCTGGCGGCGGTTCTGCTCCTTACGACTCCGACTCCGGCTCCGATTCTGCAACCCTGCATGTAACTGCACAAACTTCGTCTGGAAAACTGATTGTCATTTACCTATTTACTTGACTCTTAGCGTGGAACTTGAAGTGTCACTTTCAAGTGCAAGAAGAACCGTTCTGCTTCTGAGCAAGTCGGGAGTACATTTCGGACATTGTTTTTCTCATCTACGGATAGCCAAAACAGTGTCAAACACTAGCGCGCAGCATGCTTTAGGGCAGGATATCCGCATCTTTTGGGCCATATAAGCTATGACACAAAAGTTCGAGGGCAGGGCATCTTACGTAACGTTATTGTTCAGGATGTGTTACATTCTACCAAATCAGCAAGTAGCCTATTTCGTAAATATATGAGTTTTTCATTATTGAGAAAATCTCTTTGCGGCTGGATGGAAATGGTTTGCGGGCCGATTTTGGCCCACGGGCCGTAGTTTGTATATTTTTAAAGTAATTTTTGTAGGTATAAAAGATTGTTTGGACACCAGCAGTGTTCTCAGTTTTGTGTAGCTTGTGGAAAATGAAGCCCATCTTATGGGAACCACTTTAACGATTTTTTTAAATAATGATATAAAGCTCTTTCACATTGTGTTTGGGGACTTTTCATCACTCGTCATTTCATCACGCGACAATTAATCCCTGACATTTAACCACCAGATAGTTAATAACGCATCCAATTAATCACTTACACGGTTTGGTGACTGACATTTAATCACGTAACCATACATCACGCGATACTCAATCACTAGTCAGTTCACTACATTATAACTTGGACACTTCTTGTCATTTTTTATTTATACGACAAGTACGCAATACTACGCAAAGCCCAAAACCTAAAGCCTTAAACCTAAAGCCCTAAACGCAAAAACCCTAAATCCAAAAATCCTAAATCCAAAAATCCTAGACCCAAAAACCCTAAACCCAAAAACCCCAAATCCAAAAATCCTAAACCCAAAAATCCTAAACCAAAAAATCCTTAACCAAAAAACCCTAAACCCAAAAAAACTTGAACCTAAAAACCCTAAATCTAAACCCTCAGCCTAAAAACGGTGAAGTGTTTGAGTAATGAAGAATTTGCGTGTTGATCTGTCTAGGTCAGCTATGTCCAATCCAAATGGCTTACTGAGCCAAAAATTATGACTATCTTGACCAGGGCCGCACATTGAATGACATATTATTGAGGGCCACACATTGAATGACATATTATTGAGGGCCGGACATTGAATGCCTTACTGTGATCTTAGCAAAATTTAGCTAATATACTGAAAGTGTTCGAATGCTAACTAAAATGAGAACAGACGTGATAAAGAGGCACTGAGAAGCACATGCATCAAAAATTTCAAATTCAAGATTATCAAAACAAGGACAGGTTGTCAGTTGTAGGATACTTTTACTATAGCGAAAACCTTAATTGGGCCGCATAAAACCCTCGACTGGGCCGCGGGTTGGACATAGCTGGTCTAGTGATACTGTGTCTAAGGGATTAAATGTCAGGGTGTTTAATTGTCTGCGTGATTAACTGTCTAGTGATTAAATGTCAGTGATGAATTTTCATGTGATTAAATGACGTGTGATTAAATGTCTGTACACCTTGAAATTGCGGTTATTCCCTGCAAGATCGCATAGTTCTACTAACAAGAAAAGCCACTTTGTTGGCCTGCAAAAGATTACCAATTTCGTGTGATACCCAATGATTGTCACAGACAACCCTGGGTATTTAAACAAGTGAATACCTTTTCGGCGCCCCCTATTTGACTGCCCTCCCCCAAACGCCTGGCCTGGATTCGCCACTGGTATAACCGAACTGAAAGTAGGAAAAGCAGAAGATGCATTTCTCTTTATCAGAATTTCAAAACTCCATGTTGATATTAATCAAACTTAGTTGTTTGTTTGATTGAATTGTCTTTCTTAGTAATCAGAATGTCAAGAAAAACTTAATCACCAAAAAGTTCAAACGAAGCTATATCCGGCTTTGTGTTTAAGTTAAGACTGAAATGCACGACTAGGAAAATTTGTCATGCTCTCATGTTCGACACGACTGTACAGTGTACACCATTCAAGGCCCGCAGAAGGCACGATCGTGGCTTTTAATGTTATTATTGGTCATCACTCGAGGACGGATTGCGCTAAAAAGTCACTGAAGACATCCACGGATTTGGAAGAAAGGAATCTTTCCGCTAAGATTAAAAAAGGCACCTTAACATTTGAAAATTTTGAGAAAATGGAAATTTTTGATTTTCCAGAAGCGATTTCTGAGCAATTTTGGAAAATTCAAAATATCCTTCACGATTGCCTGTTACTTTTTTCGAATTCTTTTGGTTTGGACTACGTCAAAGGACCCCAACAAACCAAAAATGCCAACCAAAATAATTATCACTGATTTCGGGGGAAATATTTGGTTGAAAAAAAAGGATTTTTGGAATTTTAAAGAAAATTCCATTTTTATATTTTACGCTTTAAGATGGCGTGAAGTAAGAGATTCATCTTAAAGCTTTTCGTCTGACACTCTTCAAGGGACATCGTCAGAATGGAGTGGAGGTACAACCGAACTGGTTTATAAAAAGGAAAGCAGAGTTCTCATTGGTTGAAACAGTAGCCAATAAGAAAGGGTTTAGGAGATCGGAAAAGAAGAGTTCTCACTGGTTGAAACAATTAGCCATTGGAAAGAGTTTAAAAGGTTTAGGAGATCTTCAAGGAGTAAACGAATTATTTTTGTTTGCAGAGAAGGGGATTCCGAGATTTGATGAAAGTCGCTTCTAGGGCGGAGAGATGAAATGGAGTGCGAGCTCGAGCGAGAACAGAGAACTTGTCTTGATTGTAATGCAAGACGCATTGGGCGTTGTCAAGAAAATGTTGACCGATGGCGGTTGGTGAAATTGTGGGGGACTGGTGGCCTTACCGGGGCTGGGAAAGCTTTGACGGATGTGTGGAGTGGGAGGATTGGCAATCGACTTTAGAATGTGTTGTTTAATTCGTTCTTCTAAGCGCTGAGACGTGCGACCAACGTACCGACTGTCGCAGTGGCACACAGATTGGTAAATTAAGTTGCTTTGATGATGGGAAGGTAGCATTTCTTTCTTTGTTGCTGGTAAGAGCTGTCTGGTCGTAAAAACAACACGTGGTTCGACGGAAAAGAAGCAGCGTTTCACGGCAGACGTGATCTGATTTTCGAACTTCGTCGAAACGTTTCCGATCCATGGAACGTGTAGGTAGACTGGGCATTTTTTCACTGTGTGGACCGGCTTCGAGTTATGTTGTTGAAGTTTTCGTTTGAGAGTAGAGTTGATTGAATGTTCCGGGTAGCTATTTTTAAATAGGATTAAGCGGATTTTGTCAAGCTTATTAAACAACACATTCCAAAGTCGAATTAAGCAACACATTCCAAAGTCGATTAAACAACACGTTCCAAAGTCGATCATTTTGGAAGACTTTATTGCACACGCTGAAAATGATGTTAGTGTATGAAACAGTTATGCTCTCCTAAACAAGGTCATGCATGTTTACCTACATGACAACAAAAAACTACTGCTGCAACAGTACTGCAACAATTCACTGTGCATTGTGTATACTTTCTTACAACACAGAGGTTTGCACAAGTAAACCTGTTGCAGAGATTCTTTGGGTCAACCGTGACCGATTCATTTCTGCATCGTTTCTGCAAACGTGTTCCAATCGATGTTGGACGTTTATATCAAAAGGTATGCAGAACTATCGACGTATCACCAGCTGGTTCTCTGCAAGTTACGCCTGAAAAAGCAACATGCCTACACAGACATCCAGGACTAGGAGGTACTATCAAATAAAGTTGGATAAGGATGTAAGAAAGACCTTGGATAAGGATGTAAGAAAGACCTTTGCAGGCAGCGTGCCGTCTTTGTTCCGAGATCTCCCGAAATGCACAGCAGACGCAAATGAGAAGCGGCGGCTGTTCAAACTAGCTGTCATTTCATAAGCTGCTCAAATATATTGACATAAACAACTTGGTACGGCGACAGTTGGCAAAGTAGCAACCCCTTGGTGGAACCAAGAGCTGAAAGATGTTATTCAAGCAAAGAAATTAGCCAGTAAGGCCTGGCTTAAGAACAAAGCTGAACCATTATTGCATTCGCGATAGACTGAGACGCGAAATTCCGCAGATCAAGTGGCAAAAAGTCCAAAATACAATCGAAAAAACAATACAATGGACTAAAAAACTGGCGTGAGCCCATGCACATCAGAAAGAGAGACAGGAGAGTTTGCACAAACTACCGGAGATTTTTTCTAATTAGGCTCCCTGTAAAAGAGTATGCCAGATGCCTTGAAAAAAGATGGCTCAAGATTATGGAACCTGAGTTGTGCAATATCCAGTGCGGTTTTTTTCCTGACTGTAGCATTACAGACCAAATTTTACTCTCCAGCAAATTTTTGGGAAATCTTGAGAGTAGGCTAAAGAAAACCGTGAGGTAATTATACCCCTCCCAGGGCTGATGTCCCTGCAACCCTCCCAAAAGAAAAATCTGTGTGAAAAGTGAAATGAGAATAGCCACAGGTATTTCTTCTGGGCATGTGAAAATGGATCTCAAACGTTTTCCAGTGTATGGCGCACTGATATCACCTTGTAGCAATTATGCTACCTTCTATCAGTAAGACATTATGCTGTTTTTCAAATATTGGGCATTTTGTATAACTTCGCAGATAAACTTCAGAACGTAAATATTTCAAAGAGGCTGGGAAAAATAGAAGACAAAAATCATTTTCAAACAACCATTGTTCAACTTCGTACTTTGTCCATTTGGTGTATTGTACATCACGTTTTGAACTTTCGCAAGCAGTCACATTTTTCAGTAAAGAATTAAAGGTAAGAACACTGGCGTTAATGATAACTTTCGATGTCAAAAAAACAATCTGTAGTTAAAAGTTCTTATCAGACACACCACAAGAGGAAGGCCCGGGTTTAACAAGTGCGGGGCCCGATAGGAAGCCCTTTCGCGGGACTCCATTCAGTGGCGTGCGCAGAAATTTTTGAGGAGGGTCATCACATCATAATGGTAGAAATCATGAATGATGTGAAAAAGCGAGGCCCGAAGGGATAATGTCAAGTTAGGGGTGTCTGGAGGCATGCCACCCAGTTTCACCTCTCAAGCAGAGAGTTTCTATGTCCGTTCCATGGACATCTCCGTAACCAGGGCCTTCAATAGAAATTTTTTTAGGCGGAGCAAAACCCATTTGAGGCTCCTAAGACTTGCAAAATTATTTTGAAACAAATAGAAATTGAGGCTAATTAATGTGCATTAAATACAAGTTTTTCATCTCAAACCATTTATGAAAAACCTCTAGCTTTAGCTAATTGCTGGCAGAATCACAGAGTTTTACAAGCTCATAGCTGAACATGTCAATTTTTAAAAAACTTAAAACTTAAGTACATGTACAAGTATTTTAAGTTTTGCAGTAACTGAATCTGGTTATAAAGTAACAGGTTCACATTGTGGTCTCTTAAACTTCAACAAAAAGTGCTCGTTTATTGACCATATGAAACATTATGTTAAAACATACCGGCATTCAAGTAATGTGACAAGGGCGAGGGTGTCAAAACCGCGCAATTTACTTTGGTTTTCGTTGGCAACGGGTCCCATGCTTAAAAAATACTGCATGTGTATCGCGCGCCGGCACTACATAAGCAACTTTAATAGAAAGTGTAAATTTGTATAGATTAATAGGCGGAGCGCGGGACCCAATTTGGAGCAGAGCCCGATTGGAAGCAATCGGTCCAATCGGCTAAGGGTCGGCCCCAGGGGAAGATCTTGCCAGTAAGTTTAGGGGGGGCNATTTCAGTAATATTTGGTAGTCAAGTCACATAACAGCGTCACTACTGTAAGAGAGATGAAGTATANTTTACGAAACTGCTGTGAAAAAACAACGGGCGACAGCCAGACTAGCCTTACATTGCGAATGTTGTATTCGGAATTGTACAAAATCATGGTGAATAAAGTTACTTTTTTAGGTTTTAGGGAGAGCGATGGCCCAAATCGCCTCCCCCCTGGATCCGCCCCTTGCAGGCCCTGACAAATAGAAATACTTGCCATGGTAAGGTAGATCAGTTTTGACTCGAGTCTGGGATTAACAAATATGGGAAAATGAACTCCACAAAAGATTTGCAGCCACTGCTAAGAACCACGGCATTTTTTACCTTAGTTTTATGTTATTTTATATGTGTTTAATTGAAAGGTTAGAATCTCCTGTGACCCTGAAACTGTATAAAAACTAACCAATTATATATTGTGTCCACAGTGAGCTAATAACTATATTAATGTATCACCAATATCCACAGTTGCTGGCATAAAGAGATAAGCGCTGCACCTATACTGTTAGTGTTACTGAAATTATACAAATGCGTGCTTCGTTCTTAAAGGTCTGTTTTTGCGTTTCTTTAAAAATCCACAAAAATATATCTTTGTGTTTCATGGTTTTTGTGTTTCATAGTCTTCATTGAAATATTTTTATGCATCTTTCGTATTCTGTACAGAGATAACATAAGAAATTTTGGAGGTGACCCTGGATCAGTGACTGTAACTGGAGGCTCAGCTGGCGCATTTTGCGTCAGTGTCCATACTCTATCCCCTCTGAGTCGAGGTCTTTTTCATGGAGCTGTTCTTATGAGTGGAGTTGCTTCCTTGCCGCCCATGATACAACGCAATCAAGGGATAAAAGGATTGGAGTGAGTGCTCAAAACCTCATCAATTTGTCGAACGTTTCACCGTAACTTACAGACGTGCATTCCGCTACCCATTGGGTTAAGGACAACTTTAAAGCACTTGCCTAGCTTGAAACTTTTTTTAACATTTCACGAATGATAAAATAAATATTGTTGTAGATGCAATGCAAAGATTCGCAATACTGCACACAGCAGATTAAGGCTCGGATAACTTTGCATCGATACTACGTTGTATCAAACTTACGTGTTACAGGAGTCAGAAAAACGTTTTGCAAACTCAGTTTATCTCCACATTACCTTGCAGCTGCTGACTAGTCGGATAAACGACTACCCTCTGCAAAGATTTACGCATTCAAAGTTGTTTAAATAACGTTTTTTTGCACCAAACTTTACAACACTTACTCCATGTCAAACTCAAATATTTCTTGTATCATGCATGTTCGTCCTCGAAATACTTGAGCTGGGGCATCTCTGCGGGTGTGAACCAGGCCCGTCGCCAAGATTTCGCAGCAGAGGGGGGGACAAAAACTACAAGAGGGTGCCACATTTTTAAAACATAATATTGGATGTATGCAGCAACGGGGCGCAAAACATGAAATGGGGAGAACATATTTTAAATGGGGAGACCAGGCACCACTGGCACCCCCTTTGGCGACGGCCCCGGTGTGAACTGGCGCTGACCTCATGCGCGCCTTGCTATTTGAGATTACTGTTTGTCAACAGGGTTGCGAAACAAGCAAACTGTTCGTTTTGGGAAAATATTTACAGCGTGACGTGCCTTCGAAATCACGTGACCTCAAGTGAACTGATAAAGTTTGCAAATGAGAAGGAAGTGGTAATGTTTGAGTACATACCATTTTATGCGTACAGTTACAAATGCAAATACTGCGAAAGAGGATAAAAATATTTGGCACAAATGGGTTTATTAGAACTGCTTTCATAAAACCGCTACGTTTTAACTTAAAACTTGCGAGTAGTGCGTGTTGTGTGTTTGTCTAATCACTCTAGTCTAATGAGACTTGTGTAAATGGGTGTGCGGTTTAACTTCCACTAAACTTGGATGTTCAGATATTTTATCCAACCGTCGACAAGAAATTTCTTCCATCTTCCATTGACGTTCTGTTAATGGAAAGAACCTTCAATACATCGGTCCCAGTTATGGTCGGTGGCGTGCCGGGCGAGGTCGACTTCACGTTAGGGAGATTGCTAATTCCTGGTTATCACGCAGGTAGAAAAGAAAATTTTTGTTCATTGCTTGGGACCGGAGGCTGTGATCCGCTTCGTGTTTGAACTTTTGGCATGTAAAAGTGTATCTAAACTTTAAAAAATGATTATACAAAACATTATTTTTATCGTTTTTTCCGTTTCTTATCTTTTGGTAAACATACTGGGTATTGCTGAGCATAAGCTTCATGTTTTTTCCAGAACATGCTCAGGAATGTAATGCCAGGTATATATGGGTATAGGTGGTGAAATTTTTGTAAACCTTATCATATACCTTCCTGAACTTCTGTTCTCATCAGCGCATACCTTTTAAACTTCAAATGCGGGGTATGACGTAATCTAGTAATATAGAGTGATTGTATGTATTTTTTGCAAAATTACCGATGAAAAATTCTGTTATCAATCTACTTGCTAATATTTCTGAGCTTTTGCGTTGGTCTTTCATATAACTTTGTCCCCTGCCATCATTTATTCCTGTGTCATTCGCTGGGCGTTTAGCAAAAAAGCAACGTTTACAGAACTTTAGTTAGACTTAATGGGTTTGAAGTCTTTACAAAACAAATGGATCGAAATCTAATAAACCTGCCGAAAGCTACAAGGTGTTAAAGATTTTCTAAGTGATAATACCTAATAATACCTAGGTTTTATTTATTTGCTCACGATAGGTGCTTTCTCCCAGATTTGCATTTTTACTATTTGTTCAGCGGTTCTTTTGACTACAGAAAAAATTGAAAGAGACAGCTTTGTTACCATACCGAACCACCGAAGGCGCTTGCGCAAAGAGTTGCAAGAAATACAATCCACCACATCTATGAACAAGGGCGTACGCAAGGGGTTTGGGGTTAACCTCCCCCCCCCTTGAGCTTGATGTTTTACAAAAACTTTATTACTTGCACAAAGGAGATTAATTGTTTTCGCACACTTTTTGCTTGTTAATTTGTCGACTTAATACAAATACCACGGAATGAGTTTGCATGGAAATTTCAAGGAACATTGTAAATGGGCCAAAAAGTAAAAATTAGGTTTTGATGGGAATCTGGGTCATCGTCTGTGTCAAAAATCCATCTCACCACTTTTGCAGACCTTTCGTCCACTACGCATGTTTACGATTGTTCCGCGATAGTTCACTTTATCCGAAACAATTGTCTTTATTTTGTCTGCTAAGGCTGATCAGCGCAAGCTGACCGCATTGGCTACTTTACCAATTTCTGTAGCAGGGTAGAACTGTTGCACGAGCTCAAAAACAGCAGTTTTTAGCAGAGAAGTATTCAGGCATTTGATAATGTCACAACAGGAAAAAAGGAAAACTTAAAGTTTGCTGGATTTCTATACATAACAAAAAATCTAAAGTTGTTTTGGGTACTGTATGCGCATTCTCAATTCTTGTGTAGCTTAGCAAGATTCGAACTTGCAAACTGGGGTGTACGCCAGCCAGACCAGCTGCACACTTTCTATGCTCGACTGTTCGTATTCGACAAGACATTAGCGCAGCCTCATTTTGCAGTTGTAAATTGCTCGGACGCAGTGATGAGTGTGTTTTACTTCCCTGTTTTAACGCGCATCCTAATATTTTTGCAGTTATGAACTGCTGTGTCGTAGCGTTGAGTTTATTTTCCTCCGATATCCTGACCTGGAGTGCTGATAGTTTATATTCAATGCAATGACACATAAAATAGGGGAGTGCGTGGGGAATAATATGCATATTATGTCAACAAACTTTGCCAAAACTTTGTTTGAAAACATGAGCATGACGTCAAATTGTGACGTCACAAACAGCGCACACCAAATACAAATGACCACCATATGCCACTGAATGAACCCCCCATGAAAATTTTCTGCGTACGCCACT
>JGI24021J15306_10005682_pt1 | contig 14855 bp, 9 predicted proteins | sample Ectturendosymbi1_FD_15306 | JGI IMG/M metagenome (IMG submission 15306)
AAGGATTTTTGCCCGAATTTCCCCAAACTTGCCCGAAAAGTTATTGTGGGCTTTTTGCCCACAATTTTTCTCCCACAAAGAACATGAAGACCTGTTTTGGTGTGACCTCCAAAATAAGATCTTAATTGTACTTTTCTGCAAACGTTGGGCACCATTTTTTGAAGTGAAACAACATTGAGCGCCATTTTTGCCCGGATTTTCAGGAATTTTACCCATATTTTCGGTGGTTTTGCCCAACTTTTCAACAATTCAAAACTTTTGGGGGTGCGCTTCCACCCCCTGCACCCCTGCTTCCTACACCACTGGGAAATGACACCGTTTCTTGGACGATCGCCATTTCACTGTAGTCACAGCTCACAAGACGGTTTCGCTTTTAATATCTGCTAGTGCACGAAAATAAAGTATAAGAAAATTCAGTTTTTCGCTTAGAGAGTGGACATCGTTTTCATATGATATTAAGTATCGCCCTGGCGGAGAAAACAACGTCACCGACGCGCTCAGGCGAGCGTTCTGTTCTTCAGTGCCAGGTTGCAACTTGGAAATATTGCACTGTGGCTTGTGCCACTCCGGTACGCGGCTGCTTCACTTTCTGCGGTCGAAAAACTTGCCTTTCTCAGGCGATGACGTGAAAAGAGTTTGCTCATCGTGCGACGTTTGCGCTGAATTTAAACCGCAAATTCTATTGTCCTGAAATGGGAACTTCAATTAAGGCTACCAAGTCCTTTGAGCGTCTCAGTTTAGATTTGAAATGTCCACTACCATCTCAGACGTCAAACACTTACCTTCTGGTTGTTGTCGACCAATATCCCCGTTTTCCATTTTCTTTTCCGTGTCGGAACATGTTGTCATCAAATGTAATCCAATGTTTAGACCAGCTATGTCCAACCAAAATGGCTTACTGAGCCAAAAATTATGTCACTATCTTAACCAGGGCGCACATTGAATGACACATTAATGAGGGGCGCACATTGCATGGCTTACTTTGATCTTAGCAAACTAAATTTAGCTTAAGCTAATATACTGAAAGTTTTCAAATCCTAACTGCAATGGTAACAGACGTGATAAAATGACACTGAGCACAACCTGCATCAAAATAAGGACAGGTTGTCAGTATGTAGGATACTTATATTACAGAGAAAACCGAAACTGGGCCGCACAAGACCTTCGACTGGGCCGCATGCAGCCCGCGGGTTGGACATAGCTGGTTTAGACCATTTGTTTGCCTTGTGCGGTATGCCTCATTGCGTTCATTCTGATTTGGGTAGATCGTTCGCTTCACACGAACCTAAAAATTATTTGCGACGGCGAGGCGTGGCGAGTGTTCACTCCACGCAGTATCATCTTCTTGGCCAATTCAATGTAAGCTAGTGCACTGCATAAAGACGGCCCAGAGCAAAACGTTTGTCTCAGCGCTGTAGCATCTAATGTAACAAGCACGTGACCCGGTGTTAAGTGCGTTCGCTTCGGTGCTGGTAGGTTTGGAGATCGACTCACAGCGGGGTCATTGCCAAGGCCCACGACCTTGTGAATACTGTATTCCATGGCCTAAAATACGTACAAATTGGGCGGCAAAATTGCCGCCCAGTTGTAAAAATTTGCCGCCCAGTGCCCCCGAATTTTAGCCACTGGCCGGCACTGAAATTTTTGACTGCACTTCAAAACTTTACTATTTTTTCTGGTTATGTCTGAAAACCTTCCGACGCGTGGAAGCGCAGAAGTCACGCATTCCTTCAAACTGATATCGACACTTTGGCAATGCACGTTTAGTGATGCAACAAAGGCCATTGTCTGTCTTCAAATCTTAGCTTCTATCCTATCATGTTTAAAAATCAGGCCTGCATAACCAACGGCCCGAGAGAGCTTTCGCATTTGCAGAAAATGTTTCAACAGCCCAACTTCGGTTATATAATTAATTGTCGTTCCAGAATTTATTTAAAACTACAACAAAATGAAATAGATTTTGCGGCCCGCAGCAAATTTGTGTTGGTCAATTTTGCCTTTCAAGCTTTCTGAGTAGTGCAGGCCTGTGTAAAATCAAGAAAGGGGCCAGAGATGCTGACAATTTTATTGTGCAGGGTGTAGTAGGTAGCAAGTTGTATTTGCTTCAGTCCTCGAGTGTAAGATGTCTTACAAGCAGCTAAATCAAAGAAACATTAGTGATTTTTGTTGAAAGGTACCATGAATAAATTGTAGAAGCAGTCTGAAAGGGCAAATATTGATTTAAGAGCAAAGCGTGCGCCTCCAGACTGTTACTACAATGTTAACTATGCATCACGACTCATTCCAAGTGATGCATCTGGACTTAGTCATTCCAACATAAAGCTTTTCAGGTTTTAACATCAAACGTTTCCGGTATAAACATCAAAAAACGACACAAGCATGGGCGTCCGCAGAAATTTTTTCAGGGGGGAAAAGTCGACATTTTGCCTATCTTTTTCAGTTTGTTGGCGATGCAACGCGAATGGACGTACACAAAAAGAAAAATGTCCAATGTTGCAGCAACAGTTACACACAGTGTTTTCCCTATAAGAAAATTCCGCACTGAGAAAATGTTTATTTTAGTGAGAATGGATATTTCAAGCCTGAGTTAGCAGAGTTCTAAATGAATTACAGACTTTGTGAATTATTAGAATAAGCACAAAATCTTATCAAAATACGAGCAAAATACACAGTTAATTCAAATAGCTTCTCCTTGTTTTCGTGTTTTTCCAATGTTTTGGAAGGTTGCAAGTGCGCGAGAATGAGATTTCACTGTGCAAATGGTCTGGTGGTACTGCACAGTTTCGCACTTTAGAGGCAGGGCGGATCCAGCTAGTAACGTTAGGGTGGGATATTTCAGTGGTAATCAGTTTCATAACGGCTTCGCGCTGTAAGAAGAAATGATGTATACTTCACTACACTGCTGTAACAAAACAATGGACGACGGAATTGCCTTATATCGCGAACAATAAGGCAATTCGAACATGACGAAAGTATAAAACTATGGTGAATAGAGTTACTTTCTTAGATTTTAAGGTGGGCAATCGCCCCCCCAGAATCCGCCCTGTTTAGAGGGAGTATTGGTTTCAGAAATGCGCTTTTTTGGCAGCAGTGCCTAGTTTTCACACATGCTTCTTTCAGGCACGTAACCAGCTTAGGACACCAGGGGGTGCGGGGAATTTTCTGAGAGGGGTCAAAAAATTTTGAACCATGTCCAATAGTTTTAAACTTTGTCCAACACGTTTTTCCAGGGGAGGTGAAAAATTTACCAAGGGGGGCTTCTCCCCCTGCGACCCTAGTAACGGTCCTGGCTTCTTTACACATAGTACAAACCAGGGGTGGGAAAACTTGTTCAATGGTAGAGTCATTTGCAGAAAACCAAAAACACCGGCGAGTCGCAAAACCAGTTCACAGTTTCAATACAAATACTATAAAGAATGCAAGTCTTACATTGCCAATATTAAGCTTTGCTTGATTTTCTAGTCCCCGAAAATCTGGACAGTACGTTGTTAGATGTGCGAATTAATTCTCCCAAATGTTCATTTTTCAGGGCTTAATAATGGTTTGATTTTTCTAACTTCATTACAGAGAAACAAAATTCGTAGCAATAATGTCGTGCTGTATATAGAAATGAGTTGTGCACTGGTCTTTTATATTCTGGGTATTTACTTTCCGGAACCTGTTGCCAGAAATTAACTGCGGAGTGGCATTGACTAAAGCTTTTTTTGGAGGCAGATTTTTTTGCATTTCGGCCAGTTTAACTTCTGCAGCAGTCAAGTGTGTGACAAACGGTTGGTGAACTGGACAGCCATCACCGACTACATCAACATTGAATGGTTTTACAAGGAACGCAAAGCATGATTTTCACTCTTGGAAATGCTCATATCTGGCTTGGAACTCCTCCAGTAGTCTTAAAAATTTTTTTTGTATTCTTCCACTTTGTGGTCAGCAATTGCATCTTCGCGAAAAGCATTCGTTCTCATTCTCACATTNGAAGAATGACAGAACGCTTTTGACAATATGTGTCTTCGAAAAATTTTAATTTTCCACTGGGAACTTAAGCAGCCTAATTTGTGATTCAGTTTAACTGTCGTTGTTATCAAATAGCGCAGACTCCTTGGTCACTAACTTCACGAACTTGTTTAAACACTTTGACAAATGAAGCAAACGTTAACCACTATCACCAGTTGCTGTCTCGCAGCATTGCCTGCCAAGAAGTCTGCGTTCAATAGTTTCATGCGGCTAAATCTCTTGCAGTAACAGACCGTAACTTGAAGTGCATCTTCGAAGATTTGTTGCCATGTTATTGTTACGCAACAAACGCCAATAATAGAACAATTTGTTCCTTTTAAGGTAAGTGCCATTTCGGCAAACAAACTGTTACTGCAAGAGTTAACCCAACTGATCAGAATTAAAATGCTGATTTCACGTTTTCTAGAAGTTTTTGCTTCTTAGTTCCAATTTCCAGGGGAGCAAATGCAATGCCCGTTTCCCTCCCCACTGCGGACGCCCATGGACACAAATCTGTGTCCTTTCTTTTCCAAACTTTCTTTATATAACCTACAGAAAAAGACATAATTTTGTTTAATTTAGAAAATAGAACATACAGATGTAATTGCAAAGTTCCTTTTCAAAACTCTTTGTCACAAAAAAGAACTCTTTCTATTGAATTATTCGACTTCTTCAAACTGAGACCGAAACTTTGACATTGCAAGTTTGGTGATGCAAAAAAGAGCATTGCCTGTCTTCAGTTATTAGCTTCAATATCTTGCAGAACACGTGTAAATTGGAGGTATAAACGTTAACAGCTATTTTGTCATTCATTTGTCCTTAAGAACTACGCGCATTTGTTTACTATGCTTTTAACGCGTCTCATGTCCGATTTCCGTTTTCAGGTCGAAAGTTGTGGTAGTTGATATTTTTAGAAAGGAGAGGCTGCGGACAGTGGAGTAAGCGATGGGGGAAGGGAGCGAACCACCCCCTGGCAAGCTAAATGTAAAAACAGGGATTTGGTATTCTTTTGGTTTTCAGTAGGTTATTTTTTGCGTTTTTCGTAGTATGTTCCGTTGATTTCAGGTTTTAGTATAGATATCAACATCCGGATTCACTATCATTTCTCAACTTTTTTAGATTGTTGGCTAGTGGGCCCCATGGCTCAAGCCTTTAGTTACGTCAATGGTTGAAGAATACGCTGAAGACACCGTAGACTTGTTCATTGAGGAAGGAGCGAGACAATTTGGAGTAAGTGACTTAGTCATTGCTAAGTATTTTGAGCTGAAAAGAAGTCGATGAGAGGATCAGTAGCCTACTCAACAAGCTTGTTCAGCGTTGTTTATTTGTTGTCCTCATGATTGCAGAACGAGCTGTGAAGGCAAACGGTAAAGTCGTAAATCAAAGACTGCTCATAGTTCTCAATGGCACAGGAACTGCCAATGATTCCAGACCCACACAGTCTCCACGTCACTGGAAGCTTTGGTAGGATTAGGCCACCCCCCAAGCAAAGCTCCAACCAAATAAATAAGTGGAGTTTTTATCAAATTTTCAGAATGTCAAGCTACCCTGCACAAACGACAAGTCCCCCTACAGATGACTTTCTGTCGACGGTTCGGGACCAGCAGTTTGTAAGTTTCTTACCACGAAGAATAGAAGACTCAGCAACAGTGCTTTGGGTCCATCTATCCAAACAATGTGACTTTATCAAAACCTTTTTCCAAAGAGAAAGCAATGTGTGAAATTCCGGAATGTTAGGGTTTTTTTTCAAATGAACAAATTTCAGTAAAAAAAGGATTTTGTTTTTTGGCTTTCACGACATCAACACAAAACCAAAAAATGCATCGCTGCGTAATCTAGTTGAAAGACCATCGGATTGTCGAGTCAGGTGGACCAAAGAGCAACCAAATCAAGAAATTTACAGGAAAATCGGTAGGCTTCAATTTTGTAGCTTTCATAAGGTTTCTCGGGATGATTTCTCTAACGTAGAAACCAACCGGGATGTTCGCGGGACATGTTTCTATTTCTAAATGACAAAAACTAGTGGTTTAAAGCACACTTTCTAGAAATCTTCCTTGCAGTTAGACACCTATTCATTAGGTACGAAATTGCCATGAAAGTATAGAAAAATCGTGCCGCAAGTTGCACGAATATGTAACCTCGATTGATCATCACCGGCAGCACTGCAGTTCTTCCAGCCAACTACAATTCCTAATTTCTCTTGCGATTGCCGCCCAGTGAAAATTTCTTAGTTTAGGCTATGTGTATCCTGTTTATCAGAAGATCTGCAGGAAACTACCCAGAACGCCACAAAACGAGTCTACTTGTAAGAGACCTTGGAGGCAGTAAGTTGAAGCTCTAAAGACGACTGTAACTGTAGAGTCTTCACGCTGCAAGGACAATTCGGCCTGGACCTTTAAACGCGCCGCCTTCAACTATCTGAATACACTCTCGCTATATACAACCTTTAGGTTATTAAAGCACAGCTGACAGCGCATACTTAGAGCGAGTTCAAACATAGGAGCCCTGCGTACAGTTCAAATCTGTTCGTACTGGGCCAGGTTCGCCAAAGAATGAGAATGGCACAACTGAAACCTGAAGCGGCCGTTTAGGGAACGCGAAACACGTCAAATTAATCTACGTGCCTAGAGAGAGGCAATGAGCGCTTTGAAGGGATTTCGCGATGTTACACACCGCTTCACAATGGGCGAATAGAACAATGACGACATTAATATCATAAAGAAAAAACATCCCGCCTTCCATAACCACTTCACACCGCGCATTCAATTCTTAAAGCGCACAGCCTTGCTGCATTGGCGTAAATATGAAAAAAAACAGAAAAGCCTTCTATCGATGCACGCCAACTATACCGTTGCCTCATTACTGCGACGCACATCAAAAAGCAAAACAACGAACTGGCAACTTGATGGCAGTCACTAACAGTCAGTCACTGCGAACCTCTTTCGCCACGGTACACCAGTGATAACTTGGAGATCGGTCGAAGCAGTTGTCCTACAGAAGTTTTAGCGTCAATTGACGCACAAGTCCGCATCGGTCGGCAGGGCCTTAGCCACGGGGGGACATTCGGGTGCAGTGACCCCCCAATTTCTTTTGTGACCCCCAAATTTTGTTGCGCCCAGAAAAATTTGTTTTAAACATATAACAAAAGTAAAAATCTTTCCCCCCTAAAAATATATTGTACCCACCAAACCTTGAAACCTGGCTACGGGCCTGTCGGTCGGGGAGTACACCGTTGATGCGACCAACGATTTCTTGGCTGACTATCATCAACCAGAAGCACCATCGCCTTCAAATTGTTTCGGCATGAATTCCACGTCTGACGCGGTCGAATGGTAGACAAGTGTTCGCGTCGCCGTCGTCGCCAGTATTGATATACTGCGTACTGTATCCGAGCCGACCGACGTCTTCCGTAGCAGACTTCTTTCGAAAGCACTTCGGGAGGCAACTGTGCACAGCCCTTCTTTGCATACGCTTGTGCAGAGGCATCACTGAAGTAATGGAGATGACATTGGCAGGCTGTGAAGTTCTACGAAGGTTTCACACATCTGGGGGCACGAACGTCGTGCAGTTGTTCGAGCTTATTTACCCATATGTTTCACTCCGTCTTTTCATCTTCTGGTACAGGTTTATTCCAAGATGAAACACGTCTGCAAGCTCATGCATAAACATTCGCGGTTATCATCACAGGAGCAAAAAACTGAAGGATCGTACAAGGAGCAAATCGTTGAAAGTACAGTCCTTCTCGTGACATTACCGTTCTCAACATATAAATCCAAAGGCATTTCTGTCTACTTTCCAATGCACACCAAGTACACGTTCACACAGGTCTGAACCGGAATTAAACTCTAACTCGACAGGTCTTGACCTCTCGGCTTCTGGAATAGTTCGCAAAACATTTTGGCCGTTACTAAGCCAAGTCGTCAGTTGGATCCACACTTTACAAGTATTTGGATCCACACTGTACAAGTATAACTTATCTGCGGTACAAACTTAATTGCTGTTTCATCATCACAAAACGAAACCAGGCGATCCTCCACGTAGACGTCGTTGAGCACAATGGATGCTGCATCTGGATCGAATTCGCAACTTGTCTTTCGCGACCCTTTTAAGGCAAAAGTTAGTAAAACCAAACAAATGCACTACAATTTGGCAGTCAACACGATCTTTCGTGAGGTCACTTTTTGGCCAACCTACAAACCGTAGCGCAATGCAGTCGCGTTGTTGTGCTCCCACTTGATGAAACATCTCTTGCACGTCCGCCACCACTGCAACAGGGTGCATCCTAAACCTCGTTAACACGCCGGCAAGTGAGTTCGCAATGTCAGGACCATGTAGCAGCACGTCAATGAGAGATCAACATTACCATTTTGCGACGCAGTCAAACACAACTCTGACCTTACCCGGCTTACGTGGGTTGATCACATGATGTGGCAAGTGCCACTTAATAGCCCTTTTCAATGTAGCTCTGAACAGCATTGACATAACCTTTGCGAAAGATCGTCGCGTTGTAAACGTCTCAACGAAGTTAAACGGCGTATAGCCAACTCACAATTCTGTGGTAAAGACGGCGCTTCTGGACGCCGCAGTAGCGGCAACTCGTAATGACCGTCGTTGAACTTCACACAGCCTTCCATTAAATCAAGGGCATGCCTGTCTTCCTTCGACATTTGCGGGCCATCTTGAAAATTTGTATCTCTGAAATTGGCCTTCCACTTGTCTTCCAACTGCTGTTGCAGCGAGTTGGTTTGCACAAGGCTCACCTGCAAAGAGATTTGTGCGTTCCAAACACTTGGCCCAAACAAGGACCATCCGAGTGGTAGTTTCACTCAGTGGCGTAGCTAAGGGGGGGCGGTCCGACCCTGGTGGCACTTTTATGGGGGCAGCACTATGGGCTATGCTGTAGGCTATAAACCTGCAAAGGCTGTATTGAAATAAAAGTGGTTTTGATGTCGGGACACTACTCGCAGTTGAAAGACGTTTTTGATATTGAGTAATTTAAACGATGGCATGTGTATTTAAGCGATTGTTATCTTAGCCAAACAATAAACAATCGTGTACCAGGGATGTTGTATCAATAGGATTTTTTACATGAAGCTGCAACACGGTTCTCAAAACGATTATCAACTCACTTGGTGTCAAATTTTACTGATTCACTACACGGTTGGTTGTTCGGGTGTTGGGTCATTGTCAACGTTTGATCGTAGTCCTTATATGACGTTATAGAACTTAGTAGGAATGCAGTGGATGACTGTGGGCAAACGTGTGGCTGTGGTGAGCTCTAAACTTTGTAGGTGCTCTTTATGTTTTGTACCTGCGAGTAAAAGCGCATAGTTGGGTCTAAAAAACGTTTATGTGTAAATCTAATAAATATGAAGTGGGATTTGTGCTCGTCAAAATAGATTTCCGTGTGTGTGGATAAATATAATCTAGCTCAGTATTCTTCAACAGGGGTTCCGTGGAACCCTAGTGTTCCGCAAAGCATGTAGTGGGGTTACGTGAGTTTTAAGGGTTCCATGAGGGTTCCTCGTTATTTTAGGGGAAATTACTTTTTGCTTCAGTATGTTGATGCGTCATTATGAAAATTTTAGATCACCGTGCTGCATTCAGATTCCAAGTAGGCCAGTTAGTTGCACAGGGTTGAGTTCAGTTAATAGCCGAAAAAGAAGTATTGAAAGTTGTTGCGTCGCTTGTTGTTCATTGTTGTGCAATTACGTAGAACGTTGTTGTTGCATCATGGTTATACGATGTTGCCGATATCAGAGGCGGATCCAAGGGGAGCGATTGGGGCGATTGGTCCCCCTAAAATCTTACGAAAGTAAGTTTATTCACCATGATTTTTGCAATTCGGAAAACAGCATTCGAAATATAAGGCCATTTTGCCGTCCATTGTTTTGTTACAGCAGTGTTGTGAAGTATAATTCATCCCTCTTACAGAAGTGAAGCCGTCATGAGTTCTGACTACCAAATATTACTGAAATCGCCCCCTTCCCCCTTAAGTTACTGGCTGGATCCGCCCCTGGCCGATGTACAGATCCGCCCCTGGCCACAGTAGAGAAAGAGGGCCCCTTTGAACTTTTGCAGTTTATTCAAAAGTATAACCTTGGTAACTCTGTTTTAAATGTAGAAATAATGCTACGGGTTTTCCTCACATTTGCCGTTAGTGTTGCTACCTCTGAGAGGAGTTTTTCGAAACTAAAACTGATCAAGAATTACTGAAGATCTAGTATGAGCACCTTGCGGTTGAGAAATCTTGTCACGCTCTCTATAGAGCAACAATTGACAGATAATATAAATTTTGACATTGCCATTGAAGAATTTGCCAACAAAAGGCAAGAAAAGCTTCTTTGTAGAAGATCGCAGTTTTCGTTTCAGAAACAAAGATAGCCCTAATTTTTTACACTTTTTTTACTATTTTTCCCTATATGTCATTTTTGCCTTTTGTTTAACTGTTACTTACAATGTTTGCATTTTTTGTGTGTCTCTAAAAATACCTTATTTGAGCATGTGAGAGTACTGTAATATTATAATGGTGCACAAACTAGTTAATATATATACAAAGCTTTAAGAGGGAGTCGCTGTGCAATACATATTTTTATTGGCTTCGGGGGCGCCAAACTCAAAGGCCGCCCCGGGCAGCCCACACTCTAGCTACGCCACTGGCTTCACTGCAATAGGCTGCTTCCCTTTTCCTTTGCGGATGTCTTCGATGCTGCAAAACGCTTCTGGCGCCTTCGCTCCAACAAGAAGCGAAACTTTTTCGTCGAAACTGGGAAGATTCAAATTTCGCAAATGAACATGTCGCTGCAATTGGTCATGAGGCACAGAAACTGTTCGTATAGCTATTTTATCGATGGCATACACTTCAGGAAGTTCTGCTGACACAGAACAGTATTGTATTGTCTGTGTAACGTCTTCACTTCCACACACAAGGCTAGACTTCAAACATGCATTGCAGCGAAAGGTACACACAAATACATGAAAGAACACGAAGATATATACGTGGCGGTAGCATAGAGTGTATAAGCTGGAAGGAGCTTATACATTTGCTTTGATGACACACAAGCTTTCAAGATAAACGCATGAATTACGCCTTCATGATTATTAAAATGTAGTACTGCGATGACTTCCAAGTACATCGATTTATAAAGTGCATGAGGGAGTGGGAGGCTGCGAAGGACCAAGGGTTATTTAGGCTGCAGACCTCCCAAGGACGAAGCTGCTTATAGTGTAAAGGGAACAGTGCGTAATAGTTAGTAAACGTCTTTTGCTCTGATTATAATATGTAATATGTGCAATGCGGCTATACGGTTTTTTGAAGTAAAAAATTCATTGCAGGCAAGGTCAAACCACCAGAAGAAAATGTTTCAAAGTTGTCAAATTAAAATTTACTGTTTTCACACATTCAAAAATATTCGTGAATGCTAGAGAGGAAATGCCTCAAAAGCTATAGACCGCTGCAGCACCGCAATGGTGTCACGAGATTTAAGCAGGTTGGGAACCAGTCGCGCAGTCATGCTTTGCGGAAGAGAACTCGCTGTCAATGCATGCATGAGAATGGAATTCTCTTGATATGTGTCTGCAGACTAAGGCATCCCACTACTTGATACACTGGTTTGATGCGACCAATTTTTGTGAATGCAACAGAAACCAAATGATGTAATACGGAGATACTGCATGATTTGATAGTTTCCACTGTAACGACGTTAAGTGAATAAATTAAACCACTTGGTTTATGTACACCAATCAATAATAACGCGAAGTCTGTTTCTAGCAGCCAAGTAATACATGTTTCGTATATTCTGCCGAATAAGTGCCAAACACGTTCTATTTTTATTTCTAAAGGATTTCTTGACCAAATTTCTTTTGCACTATATTTTATCATTTTAGCACCTGAGTTTGAACGTGCTTTTCGTAAAGTAAATTGTCGAGCTTTTATTTGTCTTGTATTTTATAAATGAACCTCTGAAATGAGTTTAAAATAATTGTTGAACGTAGCAGGTAGCTAAGACTTAGTGTATTTGTACATGAATTTGCTCACTTCAAGAGTGCAAATATCTTTTAATTGGAGATTTTTTTTGCTTTTATGAATGGAAGTCACTTTGTTGTTCAAAAGGTTATTTGCGTTTAAAAGCATCATTGGCTGTAAATGACATGAAGCTGCTCTTCCCCAAGCAATAAACCATACTGTGCTCGTGAGTTTATTAAGCTGTGATATAACATACGTAATGCTTGGTTATTAACATAGTGTTTAACTTTATACATTACACCAACACATTTGGATATAATAGAACACAGCTCTTTACAATAGTCTTTCCCAGTCTGTTTTTCATCTACAATTACTCCAAGGTACTTATAAGTCAAAGCTCTTTCAATACGATTGCGGTTTGCATTTATTACGAATGATTCAGTGCTTGCATGTTTGTTTGTGATCAACATATATTTTATTTTGGAGATATTTGGTGAGAGTTTGTTTGCAGTTAGCCAATCCCTTACTTTTTTCATTTCATGATTCACCGAGTTTTGTAATTTTTCCAGATTGTTGTCGCTTCGAAGTAAAACTGTATCATCAGCAAGAAGTATGGTTTTCAAAAAATTTGACTTTGGTAAGTCGTTTATAAATGTTAAAAAAGCAATGGGCCTAAAATAGACCCCTGGGGAACCTCAGAAATAATTGAATTTAAAGATAATTTAGCTTTTCCCCCTTGAACGTACTGTTTTCTATTGGAGAGATAAGTCTGTATTAGTTTAAGCGCATTTCCTTCTACGCCGTAAAGCTCAAGTTTTGTTAGCAAAATGGAGCGATTCACTGAGTCCAATGCTTTTATTAGATCTTAGAAAACCGCCCATGACAAAAGTTTTTATCGAGGTTCTTAGGAAGATTTTTTTAAAAGCCTGTAATAGCCAGGGATGTGGAATGGTTATTGCGAAAACCGTATTGTTGCTGACTTAACAAGTTGTTTTTGGTAAAATAATCGTTCAATCTTGTGTACAGTACTGTTTCAAGTAATTTTGAAAAGTATATTAGAACTGATATCGGTCTGTAGTTAGTTGGAATTTCGCTGTCTCCCGACTAAAAAATTGGTGCTACTTTAGCGATTTTAGATTGTCCGGAAAGACAACATCACATAAGGATGTTTGGAGCAATAAATCTGCGCTTTTCCACTCGCAGATTTATGGGTAGGTAAAGAATGTGGGCTAGGCTTAAAAAACGCATACGTCGCTTATCACAGACGACAAAAGCGCGCAACTAAATCACTCAAAGAACACGCAACCGTTTTTCGAGATAATAATAATTTTTGACAACACACTGAAAAGCTCTCCATAGTCTATTACTAAGTTTGGACCCACAGTTTGTAAAATGTTGAGTTCTTTGCTTGCATTCTTTCAGACAACACCACCCATCGACATGGAACACTATAGGCTTGGATCTGCCGAAGCGAAGACAGTATTTATGTTTCTAGATGACCTGACAGTACTCGTGGTCAGATCTTGACGTCTGTTGTGTTCAAGCCATGGGCAAAAAGAATGCCTGCAATAAAACACAAGAAAAAAACTTTAGAAAATGTCGCTTCCTTTTGTAAAGTTCCAAATAAAGAAAAAAAATTGTCTCTGTCAAAATTGCAGTATCGTGGTACGTAAGTAAGCAAAAAACGCTGTTGATAGTGTAGTAACATGTACGTTTCTTGATGGGAATTAAATTCCCGTGGAAACTCTAAGGGATACTGTACTTGCAATTTGTTCCATGTCCAATCGATAGACGTTTTAAGTCATATAGTAGGAATTTCTTAGAGTTGAATACCATTATGATGTGCTCACAGCGCATTACTTTTTAGACCTTAGGATTTAGTACCGTGCAGTGATGCGAAGTCCCGAAAACAAAGTTGTTTGGTCTTCTTTCGTGTGATAACTGAAAATGTCACACAATTTCCATTGGGCGCCCTAAGTGGACGTCTTTGTTTATTTTAACAAAGGGCTTGTAGAGGTTGGACTTTAGACACGAAAAAATTTCCAGTATGCTTGTTTCGTACTCCTTCTAGTGTGTCACCAGTGGTGTGTAGGAACCTCTCTCCGTTTAATCTGAGCCGTCGAAGGCAATGATATAATCGAAGGTGATATAATCGAACGTCGAAGGCACTGATATAGCCGTCCAATCGAAGGCAATAATATAATACACTTCGTGTTACCAGTTTCGTAGGAATCCCTCCGTCACAACTTGCCGTGGGATAAACTTGGAAAAAAGATCTTCCATGGACAAGGGTAGTTAAATTATGTAGCTAAATTTAGCAAAAAAAATATTTATTGTCAATTTCTTATCAGTCTTTCCAAATTCGTTGCTTTTTCAATTTAAAGATAGCATATTCATTACAACGTGCTGTGCAAATGACCACGAAATACAAAAAGTGTTGATGTGAGTAGTAGATATTATTCAGAAATGCATTTAGGAGTTCAAAACCGGATAGCATTTGAGTAGTGAGTTTTTCTACTGTATAGTATGAAATTCAGTTGATTATCCTTGCAAATAGTTTAGGGCAAACAGCAAATAATTTAGGTCAAAAAGTCAAACATAATTTTGGTTGAATTAGATCAAAATTTCCTGTAGGTTCGGCGCAAAAATTTCAAACTATTAAATTATTTTTCTGTCACAAGAGAAGTTACATTCACACACAGGCATGTTTGCTATGCAGCTTCTGCGCTTTGAGCAAAAAGCTAACTGAAGTAAAAACAACTTGCTGAAGTCGTGCACTTTGGTAGGCCTATATGATATATATTTGGCAATCACGAACATTTTTGAATGTATAAACACAGTACATGTTTAACGTGACAAATTTCAACCGTTTTCTTCTGGTGGCTTTCCTTGCCTGCAA
>JGI24021J15306_10005683_pt1 | contig 14854 bp, 13 predicted proteins | sample Ectturendosymbi1_FD_15306 | JGI IMG/M metagenome (IMG submission 15306)
GCGATGCATGAATGTTTACGACTGCACTGATATACCATTTGACAGATTTCCGGAAAAGAGCATAAAAGCGGTTTTCAAACAACAAAGGAATTTTACTTAGTATGTCTCTTTGCTTCAGATTGGTTTCGCGTCTAGCAGCTAAATCCTGCGTCCAAAATCTGAAAATGGTTTGTAGCATACTGTCTGAAGTATGACTGAATTAACAGTGTGTTGGTTAACTAGGAAATAGCCTAAGAAACAAACATTCCTGACCCACTAGCTATGCCACGAGACTTTTCTGTAAACCTTGCAAGCAGAGAACTTCCAAAGTGCGTCTGAACTTCGCAGCAAACGGTTTCGTTTTTGGACGCATAAATCGTGATTATGCGCCCATATCTTTTTCTGTAAACCTTACAAGCAGAGAACTTCCAAAATGTGTGTGAACTTCAAAGCAAAAACCTTCGTGTTGGGGCGCATAAATCGTGAAAATTCGTACAGAACTTTCTCCGTATGCCTTGGAGGCGGAGGACGTCCAAAATGCGTCTGAATTTCACGGCAAACAGCTTTGTTTGTGGACGCAAAAAATGTGAAAATGCGCTCAGAAATGTTTTATAAAGCCTGCACGGAGAAAACTTCCAAAATGCGTCTCAACTTCACAGCAAACAGCTTCGTTTTTAGACGCACAAATCGTGAAATTTCACCCATAACTTTTTCTATAAACCTTGCAAGCGGAAAAGTTCCAACATGCGTCTGAACATCACGGCAAACTGTTACGTTTTTGGACGCAGCAATCGTGAAATTGCACCCAGAACTTTTTCATAAAGCTTGCATGGAGAAAACTTCCAAAATCCGTCTGAACTTCACAGCAAACAGCTTCGTTTTTGAACGCATAAATCGTTATAATGTGCCCAGAACCTTTTCTGCAAAACTTGCAGGCAAAGAACTTCAAAAATGCGTCTGAACTTCACGGCAAACAGCTTCGTTTTTGGACGCAAAAATCGTTATAATGCATCCAGAACCTTTTCTGCAAAACTTGCAGGTAAAGAGCTTCAAAAATGCGTCTGAACTTCACGGCAAACAGCTTCGTTTTTGGAGGCAAAAATAGTGAAAATGCGCCCAAAACTTTTTATATTGCTCGCAAAGCCAAAACTTCCAAAATGCGTCTGAACTTCACGTCAATTAAACAGCTTAATTTTTGGACGCAAAAATCGTGAATATGCGCCCAGAACCTTTTCTGCAAAACTTGCAGGCAAAGAACTTCCAAAATGCCTCTGAACTCCAAGGCAAATAGCTTTGCTTTTGGACGCAAACGTCGTGATAATGCGCCCATATCTTTTTTATGAAGCTTGCACGGGGAAAACGTCCAAAATCCGTCTGAATTTCACGGCAAACAGCTTCGTTTTTGGACGCAAAAATGGTGAAAATGCGCCCTGAAATCTTTTTATAAACCTTGAATGCGGAGAACTTCCAAAATGCGTCTGAACTTCACAGCAAACAGCTTCGTTTTTGGACGCGAAAATCGTGAATATGCGCCCAGAACCTTTTCTGCAAAACTTGCAGGCAAAGAACTTCCAAAATGCGTCCGAACTTCGCAGGAAACAACTTCGTTTTTGGACACATAAATCGTAAAAATGCGCCCAAAACCTTTTCTGTAAATCTTGCAGGCAGAGAACTTCCAAAATGCGTCTGGACTCAACAGCAAAAAGCTTCGTTTTTTGGACGCATAAATCGTTAAATTGCGCCAAAAACTTTCTTCATAAACCTGGCAAAGCCACAATTTCCAAAATGCGTCTGAACTCAACAGCAAACAGCTTCATTTTTGGACGCAAAAATTGAGAAAATGCGCCCATAACTTTTGTATAAAGCTTGCACGGAGAAAACTTCCAAAATCCGTCTGAACTTCATGGCAAACCGCTTCGTTTGTGGACGCAAAAATCGTGATAATGCGCCCAGAACTTTTGTTATATACCTTGCAAGGTGAAAACTTCCAAAATACGTCTAAACTTCGCATGAAACAGCGTTATTTTTTGACGCATAAATTGTGAAAATTCCCCCAAAACTTTCTCCATAAACCTCATCAGGCGAAAACTTCATAAATGCGTCTGAACTTAACAGCAAACAGCTTCATTTTTGGACGCATCAATCGTGAAATCGCGCCCGGAACATTTTTACTACAAACTTGCAAGCGGAGAATTTATAAACTGCGTATGAACTTTTTTTCACCGCTCACTGCTGTTTATCCATGCTGTGACCTGAGAACGGCTTAAATTGTGAAAATGTGTAAAAAAAAATATATATTTTCGAAAAAATAACAAAATTTTGTTTTGTGAAATTTTCTTCTGTGCAAGAAATTGCGTCCAAATTTGCAAATGCTGATTTTCAAAAGTTTTGTCAGTTGGCATCCAAAAAATATGCCGAAAGTGCCAGTTTTTTCAGCTTAGAGGGTACACTGCTGTTATTATGAATCAAAATATGTTTTAAAACTACTGTGCCTACAGTCAACAGCCTACATGTTTGATGGAATTTAGATGCTAGTTTTACTCTATGTCTGCTGTTTTTGTTGAAACACTGCAGTGACTTTTGTCACCGAAACATTTCAGTCATTTGTCCCATTCAATGTAACAGCATTCACTATTCTATATTTTCAGACATTGCGACTGAATTGACCTAAAAATTCTTTCAGTCATAAAAAAATTCAGTCTACAACTGAACAATGACTGAAAAAATCTAGTTTTATGCCAGTCTACATGTTCAAACTTGTGGCATTCTAACAGTACTGACTTCTCAGTTTGCAAGTGTTAGTGATTTCAGTCCACATGTCATTTTTGCAGTTAGTTGTCATAGAATCTGTTACCCCACAGAAGCTATAATTGATAAAACTTCAATTGCTTTGAACTTGTGTTGTCATAAGAACTCTGCTTTCTATACTCATAAGCAAAAGCCTATTAGAATGCTAATTAAATGTGTCATAAAAATCACACAAAGCTTCAAAATTACACATAATTTTTTTAAATTTTTATTGCTTGATTTAAATCAGTTAACCCTGTCCTAAGGTGACCAATTAAAATACCAAGTCAGAGTGAGACAGTATTTGTAAATTATGCCATCTAAGTCCTGAAACTATGGACATCACAGGGAGAATTGCAAAATAGCATTTAAAGCCTAACAAGCTGATATGTATGCAAACCTAATTCTGACAAAGAACTTAACTGTATGTGAACATTAATTGAATTTAGTTTCAGTGGAATGAAATTTGCAGTAAAACAAAAATAGAAAAGGGTAATGATGGAATTGTACACTAGACAGTAGTTTACAAGAGGCTTGTACGCTGACAGTAAGATTGACAAAGAAAAATTGCAAAAATCAAAGCAAAGACATAATACGCATATGCAAAGAAAAACAAAGGTTGTTGATCAGAGGTTTTTACTGGCAAAAGTGGATCGGTAGAACGTAAAATGCATAAAATTTTACAGTGAAATAGTTTTCTGTATTTGCATAGACCTAGGCCAAAGTTCCTTCCATTTTTTTGTTTATTGAATGTAATGCATCGTCTTTCAATGTGTCTGAACAGTTGCATTTTTCCTCATTTGCTGTGGTCCAAACTTTCAGAAGTTACTCATATGTTTCTCAAATTTGTTTGTTTGTGTCTCATACGTTTGTCTCAAACTCAAATTGCTCTGAGGGCCACTTGAGAACTTACTATAAAGTAATGCATCATGACGTTGACACAACAATGGCGCTAACTGAACCTTACTAGAACCAGCTTTAACAACTTATTTCTTGCAAAAGGTACTGTAAGTCATTGGCAAATCATTTCTAGTTGTCTCTACGTTTGTTTTAAAGGATCTTGTTTGTTTGCTAGCTGAGCACTTTCAAACACTGGTGAATAACTTAAATACTGATTATTTGAAAATTCCCAAGCATCAGGGACCACACAAAATGCCGTCGTGGGCCACATGTTGGAGATCTCTGGCTTAAAGTATTTTATTGCATTGACATAGAATTTCAGTACAAGCTACAATGATTATAAAGTGTAAAAGCTCCATTCTGATAAAAGTTGTTGTCAAAACTAATCAAAAAACTGAAATACTTCATCTGCTTGAAAGTTATTGCTGAAAACATTTCTTCATATGTTTCAGGACAGTGGAGATTATCCACTGATTGCAGCTGGTTCCCATTTTAGGAAGTTTCGATCCAGTTTTTGTGACTTTGTTCAGGTAAGATAGCTTTCTAGCTTGTAACTGAATTGTGCATGCTTTATTGTTCTAGTACTGATGTTATTTGGTGAACATGATTCTAACAGAGATATGGAGCTTGGTACTCCCTGTGACTTCCAATATATTTAGCATGGTTTACATAAGACAGGGTAAAAGTATTACCCCATTGCTCTGGTCCATCTCAGCAGGTTTTATCTGGGAATTATTTGAATTTTGCATATAAGTTGCTGTTTTTGTTTAACAAAAAAAGAAGCTCGCATGTTTATTCAGCACCATGTAAATCATGCAACTGTTGTGTTTCCCTAAATTTTGTGAAAGTACATGGAATATTTTTTCCTCTAAAATTTCGTGCTTAATCAACGTTTTTGAGACGGTTACTTGCGGTACGTCTCTCATGCTTTATAAAAACAATAGTAACGTTTTTTTATTTTGATTAATCTCTGCTTTTTATGTTCGCTGATGTTTTCCATTGTCTGCCAAAAATCTGCAAGAATGGTCAAATCAATTCGTGTTTATGAAAATCATGTTTTAATCATTTACAAGTGATTTGATGCCAAATAGGTTGTTTGAAACTAATATTTATTATATTTTTGTGATTGCAGTAAGAATTAGTCAAAAATTCCGGCTATTTTGAACGTTGAAGTTTAAAATTTTATTTTATTCTTAACTTTAGCCTAAACATATTCAACCACCAAGTTGTTCCTCAGGTTTCCTTTTAGGCATTCGGTTATCGCACGAGCTGTCAACTGTATTTTTACTGTTAAACACCCTGTTGATAATTACCTTCTTTTTATTGCCACAGTCAGGGTTGATTGATATGTGTCCCTCTGCAAAGATCATAAAAAGGCTCCTAATTTTCAGAAATTGTCACAAAGTGCAAGGTCTTCAATTTTGAAGTGCCATTTCGTACATTGTACAACCATAAAATATCAAAAAACTTTACAAAAGTTTTTAATGCTTCACAAATTTCCGACAAAATGGTATGCTCATAGGATGCAGGATCCCCTAAGGAAGGCGAGCAGGTCAAGTAGCATCCATGTTCAGTGTTTTCAAACTGTTCATGATGTAGATGCACGAAAATCCATGCATTACAAACTACCGTGCTCTTTTAACAGGCCTTGGTACGTCAGTGTCAGTACCAGATCATCTATGATCAATTCATGATGGACAACATTTTAACTCTTTTGACAGAGTTGAGTAATTCCCAGGTTCGAGCTTTCCGACACACATCAACGTTGGCTGGTGAGCGTAGAAAGACGAATGTTAACGTTATTGATTTGGATCATGGAGATGGCTAGGTCTTCATATGAACAATTGATACAATTTTTGATTAGTTTGCTTAGCGTTTTGTATGATATACGTATAACTTAAAACACTCATCCGCATACATATTGTAAAGTCAGGCTGACCACTCAATACCTTAATAATTAAATTTTACTAGAGCTATAGAGCTTATTTGAAGTTCAGAGCTTTGGGGATTTGTGGTTTTTGCCAACACGTTAATTTTGACACGAATTTAGTTGGTTCAGTCATGATTATGAGAAGATAAGCTAGTTTTTGAAAAGATGTGCTTTCAATTATTGGTAGGCAGGAGTTACGAAAACGCGTCAGACATAGAACAGTTTTACAACAAAACTTCGTCTTTGATTGACAATTGACAAGTTCAGATTTGTTGAGCTTTCAATCAGCCGACTAGGATCTACTTCACTTTGCGATGATTCAAACTTGCACATTTCTGTATTCAAGTAACTAGTCTCCACGAAGGCGACTGAGCTGAATCCATCAAAAATTTTTTTTTAAAATTGTAATGAGATTTCAGAACTGAATAAAATCCTATTTGAATGAGATTTCAGGACTGAATAAGATCCTATTTGAATGAGATTTCAGGACTGAGGATGCGCAGTGTTATGTGAAATCGATTTCCTAGCTGATCGATTCAACTCCGTCGTCTTTGTGAAGAATATTTTATTTTCTTTGATATTTTTCTCCGCAAGTATGTCTTTCAAAGCAGGAAGAGTTAAACTAAGTACACCCCATCAACTGTTTTGTTCAAAGTCGCCAATAAAAACGCTGTTCAATAGAATCAATGCATTGATTAGTGGCTGACTTTACCTGAAGACAAAGGACATATGATTAGAATTACTATCCGCCCCAGTGCATGTTGAGGCCAGACATTCTGATCTACGGCAGACTTTGTTTGTCATCAACAACCTGCTGAGACAATCGTTCAATAGCTTTCACTTTTTATTGATTGGCGAGATGCTTAATTTTGCATACATCAGTTTCCCTGGTCCGATTGAATTTGAGAAGCGCTGATGTAACGAATGCAATTTGCTAGTAATTAGTTATTAAGTTACTTCTGCAGTTATGTTGTTTTATTTAGTTAGTGCAACAGAAGTTAACCAAGGTGGCTTGGTCAGAGGTGCCTGGACACAGACTTCCCCGCCATCTGCTTTATCATGAGCTTCCCAAGGGCCGACACATGGTGGGGTCAGAGGAAGCGTATCAAGGACCACATTTAAAGTCGACCTTAAGTAAATGTAGGATTCCTTACGCCAGACTGGAGGCATTGGTCAGGGACTGAGACGAATGGCGTGTAGTTTGCGACAAGGGGCTGGCAACATTTAAACAGCAATAAATTGATGTGGCAAAAGAAAAGCGTGTGCGCAGACACTAGAGCAACCCACCCCCATCAACTAGACGGAGGCATCCGTCTGTACAGTACGTGGCCGTGTTTGCGCAACAGCCTTCGGGCCAAGGAACAACATGCGCCGACTCAAAGGAATGCGTTGAGCAGCGTCATCGTCGATCGACGGACAAGTAAGCGAGAGACAACAGAAAAGAGAGTGTCTATTGCGTGATTTTTGTCATATTTCAGCCTATGCAAATTTTTTTTCATTTTGTTAGTTGCCAACTTAAATATATTTTCCCTGTATTTTGGTTGACTTGAAGCACAAATGACCGCACACGCAGTGCATGACTAACCTGATAACGTTTGTAGAAAACGGGAGCGGTGACGTCAGTGCTCATTTAGAACATGTGCGTGCTGTGCTCTCTGGGAGTTGTCACCAAGGCTGTGGAGCCGGCATTCAAATTTTAGATGTTGGAGCCGGAGCCTGAAATTTGAATGCCGGCTCCACAGCCTTGGTGACAACTCCCAAAGTTTTTGGCTCCAGCCATCCAAAATCGCTTAGGCTCCGGTTCCACAGCCCTGGATGTCACACGTAGCACTGTCGACACAAATTGTTGTTTTTTTAAGCGCTGCACCCGCGATTCATTTGCTTACTTAGTAGCCTTTAACTTGTTCATCGTTTGAAGGTAAGTGCAGGCGGTTTAAGCAGTACGCATCTCTTGTGATTTTCGTTTTTTTGGAAGTTGGTGGTAATTCCAATATTTTCTGTTTCAGCCATGAAGCTCATGACAGGATTGGTCAATGTTGCCTTGCAACTAAGTGTCAGTCTGGATAATACCCAGCGTCAGTATGATGCTGAAAGAAACAAGGCGATGAGTAAACGGGCGTCAGAAAAGCTTGACATTTTACTTCAGAAACGGAAAGAGGTGCTTTCTGGTGTTTTTACTTTTAGCTGTTCAACGTGGTTGAAACTTCAAATGTTTTGGTGAATTTTAGCAGCTTCTTAATCTTTAGTTGTGTTGCAATGTGCCGTTGACGTCTATTTTGAAACCAGCGATATTATTCTTAATTGTATGACAACTTTGCAGTGTCTTTTGTTTGTACTAAGTACGTTAAGTCCTTTTTCAGCTCGAGGAACAACAAAGCGAAATTGAAAGCATGCTGAACGGAATATTCAAGGTTTGTTTATTGCTCTACTGATCTGGCTGTCTTGTGGTCCCTCCTCCCACTTTGTAAAGCGATGAAAATATAATATTGCTGTTAAACTGGACTGGTCTATATTTGGTGTTGGGGTGTTTTTTAATAAATGACGTAACGTGTTAGAGATTGACCAAATAGTGACCACTGGATTTTCTAAAGCACGATTTTGCCTTCTGCGCACTTGAACGTTTTGCATTGCATTTAAAGCACTTGCGTCAATAATGTTTTGTTTAGCTGTTCGGGCAATCAGAGGTGTAAAAATATTTGGTAAATATGTGAGGCTTGAATAGCTGCATTGAAAGGTGCCCGTGTGCTTAAGTTTTAGTTAGCTATCATTCTTAAAGTGCTTTAAAGCTGGTGAAACTACGTTTCAGGGTATTTTCGTTCATCGCTACCGAGATTACATCGCCGACATACGAGCGCTGTGTATGGAGGAGATTGGAATTTGGATGAAAATGTTTCCTAAAGTATTTTTAACGGACAGTTATCTGAAATATGTTGGCTGGACGTTGCACGACAAGGTAAGTCCGTGTACAAACCGACACGTTCCCACCGATGCGCAGTTGTTTCTATCACAGTGTTAAAATCAATATTTTACTGAGCAAAAGCTCTTTTCAATCTACCCATGAAAAAAATGCACGTAGCTGGCGTGTAGCCCTGGTGTTTCTTGCTTTCTGTTGCTGAAGTTGACTACATTTGTGTTTTTGCAGCAAAAGGAAGTTCGATCTAAATGCCTGAACACCCTAATCGGCCTTTACAGCGACACAGAAATGACAAGAGACCTGAAACTGTTTACCAGCAGATTTAAAGATCGCATAGTGTCAATGACTCTAGACAAGGAGTATGATGTTGCGGTGCTGGCCATAAAGCTGCTTGTCTTGATACTGGTGTAAGTTTAAGCTAATTTTTAAAATTTTGTGTCAAGGATCGTGCAAACCAGCGTTCTTATTCAACAAACACTCAAATTTAATCCTAAAGCGTTGCTTCGGCATTTTTGGCCGTTGTGTGGCCATCTTTTTCTTCCGATAATTCGAGTTGTGAATCTTTAGACAAATTGTCGGCACTTAAGTTGAAGTGAGTCGGTTGACAATTGTAATGGCGATTTGTAAACTCGCGGTTTCGCCGTCTTCTTAAGTTTAGATAATTTTGCTCAAACATTTTAAAACAACCCTGATGCAAAGCACCAGATAAACTGCATTTACTTCAGCATAGTTTTGTGTTTATTTCGCTGCAAGCGAATTATGCAAACGTGAAGGTCTGAACGAAAAGTCAGTGGAAATAATTTTTTGAGCTAAAGCGTAAAATGTCATCTCATTTGCGACATTGGCAGCTTGTTAAAAACAGCGTTTGATCTTGTTTGTGCTTCTGTTTGGATCCCAACGTCGGAAGAGTCAACGTCTTACAAGATAAACATGCTGTTTGACTGGTGCCAATTGTAGAAGCAACTGACAAGAACAAATGCGCTTTTTCACTGAAGCATCTCTTGCTTTCCTCAAACTTTTTGCTTGCAACTGCGCTGTTGTCATATAAGTTTCCATATGACCATTGATGTGCGTTGTGTAAGGCAGTGTCGCGTCAGACATGTTTGTCTTAAAGGCGCCTCGCTTCTTCATCAGCTGTTTTTTCTCTTAGAAATTGTGGCTACGACACCCCGGTGTTGACGACCAGCGATTGTGAAAGTGTTTATCAGCTTGTCTTCTCGTGCCATCGCCCTGTTGCTTTGGCAGCGGCTGAATTTCTCAACAAGCAGTTATTCATGGACAAGGTATTTTCATTCGTTTTTCTTATTTATTTTGATAATTTTAAACCTCAGTGGGAAACTGTTTAGGATCGCTTTTTTGTGTTTTTCAAGACCTTGAAAAAGTATTATATTTGGTTGAAATGTACATAAAATATTGGGAAACTATGGAAATTCTAAATTCAACCATTTGTTCATTCAAATTTTGTTCTTCACCACTGATGACAGTTCTGCAGATGTTTTTACATTGTGTTCCATGAGTAATATTTTCAAAAAATGAAGCTAAATGATGGCGTTAAAATCTTTTAATTTAGTATTGGAAAGGTATTGAAAAAAGTAAAAAAGTAAAAGTTTATAGAATTCCGACGTCAAGAATTTCCCGACGGCGGAATCCGAGCCTGGTCGGGAAGAAGTCCGAGTCCGGTCGAACGATTCTGAAAGATCCCGATGATGAACCAAAATGGTGTCTTAACTGCTGGACTGGTGCGGCGAGAAAAGTGATGACTCTTTTAGTCACCACCCTTTTGCAGAAAGTTCTTGTCTCGGTGCGACCTCCACACCCGCCACGCATTTCCTGCACTGACCATTTTTCAAACCGGAAATTCCAAAAGCATCGTGATTTTTGGAAATGACCTCTAAGCTCTCTAGGGCCGTTATGCGAAAACGTTCATAAATGTCGTGCGTGCTCTGCCACAGTGTCTGTTATCTGCTTTCTGGGATGTACTCGACGCATGGTTTACATTAACAGGAAGTCACGCCTGGTTATACCAAGCGTGGGAGAAGACGAAGCCCAAACGCTCCGCTTATTGCCGATCTGGTCATGTTCTTCATCGAGAGTGAGGTGCGCAGTGTCGAGAGTTCATGAAAAGTTCGTTTTGCGTCATTGCAATCACAATGACGACGCCAAAAGCAATTTCAGTTTGCTGTGGTTCTGCCTGGTACTGTATAATGGAAATCGTTCGCAAACTTCCTTTTCTTTTTCAGTTGCACGAACACGCGACATACCTGGTCGATTCATTGTGGGATGTCGCCAGCGGCATGCTTAAGGACTGGGAGTGCATGTCTGACATGTTGCTCGAAGAACCGGCGAATGATCGCGATGCTCTCGACGAGCGACAGGAAAGCGCGTTGGTCGACATCATGGTCTGTTCAGTGAAGCAAGCAGCAGAAGGTGCACCGCCGTCCGGACGACAGGGTTACAGCAAAGTAAGAGCTTGCAACTGTTTAGGAATATTGCAGCGGGTTGCGACCTGTTCCGCCGCTTTTTGGTCGGTCATTGTAATAAAAAATGCCTCAGTTTCTCCTCCTGCCAATGCAAAGAAGCACCGCCAGTGGCCGGTGAAGGAAGTAAAGTGAAGTAGTGAAGGAAGGGCGGTGAAAAGAATAGAGTGGAGCAATGAAGGGAGTAGGTGGGACAAGGGAGAGCGAAACTACGTCTAAAATAAGGTGGTGCAGTGAAGAAAGTACAGCAAGATGAATGGTGCGGCTTCTGACGGGAGTAAGATGGGGCTATGAGGAGCGAAACTACATATAGCGCAAGGTTGGGTGTAGGGATGTTCATTATGGAACATTTAGAGGTTCTCGAATATTCCGGAGTTTTTATTTCGAATCCAGAATATCGAATCCTAATCCGAAATAACTTGTTAGGAGCAAAATGAGCTGATCGCGCAGAGGTTTAGAACGCCGATCAGCGATGCTAATTAGCTCGTTACGTCACTACGCAGTGCCGTGAACTTGTTGAGTGTTTCTTTCTATCTCTTCTTCAGAAGCGCAGAGTGCCACCGCAAAATATATTGCGACAGCAAAACTTCTTTGTTTTGCCAGCTTTGCAATTTTTCACGTTCATTTAATCCGAATTTATTTCGAATTTAAATATTCGAAAAAACTTTGATTTTTGGATTCGAAGCCATAGGATTCGATATTCCATTATATGCATCCCTAATTAAATGTTAAAAGGGGTAAGGCGGGGGCGATCCTTCAGCACTATATGACGCTTAAGTCATGTGAAAGAAAAATGCACTAATTTTTCAGTGGTTTAACAGGTAGTTGTTCGGGTTAGCAAAGTTTCTACCATTAGAATAACAATGAATGTTTCTGTGAAAAGCTTTACCTCCCCTCCAAGTCTTCTCTCATATTTTATCGTCGTATAAATGACTGAAAGCTCACTTGAAACTGCATTAAGAGTTCTTGACAAAAACAGGATCATGTATTTCACTGAGCATCTTTGAATAATATGACTGAAGAAGTATTGTCAGTATTGAAAACGTTGGTTTTAAATTAACCGTAGAATTAAAATGCATGTCTTTCATTATATTATAAACCAGTTTGTTGTGTGTGATAACGAATGGCATTTTTTCAGATTAAGTGCCAGCGTACCCACAAAAGTCATAATTGCTCTGCGGGAAATGCAGAAGAACGCTCGATGTTGCTGACATTTTGCCTTAGTCTTTTCTGAAAAGCGTTTTTTTTCGTCGCAGAAAAGTGCGTCAAAAGATCGCAAAACTGCAATCGAAGACAAAGTTCGTCTCACGGAGCATTTCATCGTCGCTCTGCCAAATCTTCTCAAGAAATATCACGTCGACAAAGAAAAAGTGGCGTGTCTTTTGCAGATACCCAGATATTTTGATCTGGAATTCTACACGACCAGCCGGTACGTCTACTGAACTGTGAACAAAGCAGCACCAGCAATTACAGACGCACAGTTCGCACTTCAAGCGATCAGCTCGTTCGCGCCAGCTGCAATCAATCACAGAGGCCGTGAATGATTAGCTTTGTTTCAATGTGACTCGTGCCAGATTTATTTAAGCATTAAAGGAACATTTCGCAGCATGTCAAAACCACCCGATTGATTAGTTATCTAGCATAAATTATCTCTGTAGTCTGCGTATTTTTCCCAATTCAATTGCATTTAAAAGTAACTAAACAGGAACCATAGATTTTAATAGAAGCATGTTGGTCGTTTCGAAAACACCGCTGTATCTGGCAGGCATTGCGTTCCGGTGGCTTATGCGTAGCTTCGTTCTTGTAAAGATTTTCTGTGTCACAGTGTATGTGTCGAACTTTCGCTTTCTCGCTTTTAGTTAGTTCCGTTTACGTGTTGTTTGTTTGGCGCCCATTGCCTGAATTGGCAAAAAAGATTAAGTTTAACCGATTTCCAATCACTTCGTTTGTAGTTGACGTGAAGGGTTGTCCCAAAAGTAGAACCAATAGTTTTTATCAAATCCTACAAAGGTTGGACCGCAAATTTAAGGGTTTTTTCTCGACTTAAAATTCAGTCTGTGTACGATCATTCCTCCAGGTTTCAGTTACCTTGTCGCTTTGCGCGAAAGTCACGTTCTTTCTAAAAAGGCTCCGCGGCGTTGAAGGCAAGCTTGCATACGTCGCACAAAATTGTAAATTACTCGAACTCTTTGGGGATTCCCCATGGTTTCAGCTATGATCGCTGCCTTCGGTTCACCAATCGTTGAGGATTGTAGAGTTACCTTTGTCCTTGATAGCACCATAGACAAAAATCTAGGGCTGAAAGCAGTTCCTACTCAACGTCGTTCTTGCTGATCACTCTCTCTTAAAGTTGCTCTCTCATCCAGGCCAGGGAGTTGTTTGATGTGTAGGAGTTGGCCACGTCTTGCTGGAACCACTGTTCAATTCGATATATCCCGAGAACGACGGCACTAAAACTTCTGAAATTTGCTTGAACTGCAGTGTATGATTTGCTGGAGAAATAAGTTTCCACGCAAAATGTTGTTTCATTAGTTGTTCAAGACATGTTGGGAGGACTGTCAATTCAATATTTCACGCACACTACTTGTATAACCTGGAAAAGATAAGGAGAAAAAGTAATAAAATTGTAGGTTTTTTCTAGAATTTGTGGTCCTGCTTTTCTAGGACCCCTTTTTCAAGCGAACGTTTCCCTTACATTTTATCAGGCTGGAAAAACATCTGGACGACCTTCTGGCGCAAATGGCCATCGTGATTGACAAGCACGCCGACTCTGAGGTATCTGCGATGAGATATTTATTTTTGTTTGTTTGTTTCATCCAGGCAGATAATGATCAGCCAAAGAAGCGTTAAGTCATGATTTATGTTTGCCATGCCGTGTTGTTAGAGTGATACAAGTTGTTTTTTTTTTCTGATATCTGGTTTGTACGGAAATCCTCCAGTGTGACCGAGAGAACGCTTCTTTCTCATAGTTTTCTGTAACAGTAAATGTTTAAGTTCGAAAATCGAAGTAACTGCAAAATGTGACAGGTATTAGCGGTTCGTTTTATGCTTTGGTAAATACAGCATTATACAATCATCACATTTTTTTAGAAAACTTGCTCTTCAGTTTTGCGTCTTCCAAGCGCCGTAATGGTGTGTGCGCCTAAAAATTATTGCAAAGTATAAGAAGTGTGTTAGCATTGTTCCACATGCAGTCACGGAATGCGCAGCTTGCGTTAAGGCGAAAACGATTTGTATTTATGAACAGGTGCTTGAACAAGCGTCTCGCACGTATTACCATTTATGCGATGACGACTACACCATCTACAGCAAAGTCGCTGTTGCGAAACGGTCTGTGATCGACACCTGGTCTGAAAACTTTCGCTTGGCTCTGGACATTTTCAAAGAAGCTGTAAGTGAAAGTGTGTTAGCGATCACAGCAGCGCTGAGCCGTTGTTCTTTGCCGTTTGCCTCCGTCCAGACACGTAGACTGGATGTTGGGAAATAAAACCGAACTTGTGTTGGAGAAAGTCTCCCGGTTTTCAAAATAGCTTGACCTGTCATTAAGTTTACGGTGATGTTCTATTATCACGTTGCTTGGATGCAAAATCAAAGTTTTATACCAGTGGTTCCAAAAGTGGGCGGTACTGCCCCCCTGGGGGCGGTGAGAAATTCTAGGGGGCCGGTGAAGCAGAAATGGCTGGTTGGGGGGCGATAGGAGACCCAGTTAATATTTCTGTTGTCTTACTAATTTGAGCGACCAAATGTCATAAAAAGCAGTATGATCAACAAACATGTATGCATGTACTTTGTAAACACAAACTTAGCGTTTTGGAAACAAAACAGCGGTGAAATGCTAGGAGATAAATTGATGAACTGCAGTTTCCA
>JGI24021J15306_10005685_pt1 | contig 14852 bp, 10 predicted proteins | sample Ectturendosymbi1_FD_15306 | JGI IMG/M metagenome (IMG submission 15306)
TTTTCACCTGTTTGCATAATTCGTCACTTCGCCTAATTCGTCACTTTTTTCTAATCCCCTTGAGGTGACGAATTAGGCAAATTCTACTGTATTTCAATCTCTTTCAATATACAAAACATGAAATAAAACATTGATCCAATATGTTTGAGATTATTGTCTTGACCAACATTCTTTGCTTTGACGAACCTCACCCTGAAAACTGTTGTTACTGTGTGCGTAACACCAGGGGTTCCTAAAGTTTGCCTCAACACTCCCAGGGGGTATTGAGATTAGATGTTGTAATATTCAACAGTTTTGGGAAGTAAAATCCAAATCCGTACTCAAGTCCTCATCCTAAGAATCTGGAATTGCTTCCATCTAGATTGACGTTGACTTGATGTGATGCAGACCTGACATTGACCTTTTTCCTCACTACTGTAGTGAATATTTCTTCAACAGTTCAGTTTATTTCTTACTATTTTTTTGTTATTAAACTTTGTTGAAAAAGGGTATCCAGATTGACAGAAATTTGACTTAGGGGTAGTGAGGCGTTAGAACTGGATCACTGCGTTACACGTTAGGACTTCAGCAACAAACTCAGGCATCTTTCTTTCTACGATAAAGATACAAGGACATATTGGTTTTTCTGGTTTGAGCACGCACTTCAGAACGAGATATTACACATTTTCTGAGTCGAAATTACGTAAAAAAGCTTCCTTCAACGTGTTGCAACAAGTTTTCCAGGGTACGTTGGAAGGACACCCAGTCGCATCGGAATTCTGGAATTCCTTGGGAAGCACATGAAAGCAAGTTTTGCAGCTCCATCGAATGTTCCCAAGTTGTCGGTATGAGGTATTCCAATTTAGCAAACAACCACCTGGATAGAAGGCACAGGTACGTTCCAGAGTCCAATCCCCAGCACCTGAGATATGTATATAAACGTAGTTTTTCAGGCTTGTCTTTCACATGTGCGAGCTTGGCAAGTCTCGAAACTATGTTTTTTGAAAAGCTGTTTTTGTGGAGTTTACAACCACTTTAACCTCTACTGCTGCATACCAAACAAGACACTTTTGTCTGGTTAAAAATTGGCCTAATTTTCCCAAAAAAAGAAAACTTTTTGGCCTGAATAAGATATTTTCTATGCGTTGAGAAATATAAGCTGAAAATAATGCTTGGAAATACGTCCTATACACAAACCTTAAAGATAAGTCTTTCCAAAATAGTTACAATAAACAGCATTTTATGTAGGATTGTTTGCCAGACGTGAAAGTGATCGCCATTCAATTCTTTTCAATATCTTTTTCAGGAATGCTTTCTGTGACGTCAGTGACAATTATTACATCAATAATAATTGCTATCATTTCGCATGTTTCCCTTTACTTTAACTTATTTCTAAGAAATTCGTCACCTTTTTGATGGTCCGCAATGTCCTCTCACTTCTTTGCAGTGTTGTCCAAGCATGGATAAGAACTGTACTCCAAGTAACATCGGTTGGGGACACTCGTTCCAAAACCTACATGAGGCTTTTGACAAGGCTCTGAAAAATGTTCTTAGTGCTTGTACTGTTAATTTTTGAAACCAAAAGCTGGTTTAAAATTGTGTTGCAATGCAAGTAAAAAAGTCCACAAACAATCAGGTAATGGGATTGCTTATTGCCTCTTTGCGAAACGTTTTAATTTCTGATAACAGTTGTTGTGCAAATAAATCTTGACAGTTGAATTCAACAGCAGGGTGAAATAAACATTTACCTTTCGAAAGTACCCAGTTCAGTCTGCGACGGTGTCAAACTGAGAAATGAAGCCACTGTTGTAAAAGCAACTTCGTAATTGTTTGTAATGACGATTTCGTTAGGGTAGATATTGAAAGGTAGGACACTGTAAACAGCATATGCACTTTGAAGACCAACATGCTAAAAACGGTTTGTTGCAAGCAAACGAAAAAATCAAATACTGTATATGTTCATGAGGCATTTCACGGCCTATTTAAGATATCTTAAGTAGATATCTTATATAGATATCTTATCTTATAGCAGATATCTTATCTTAAGTAGATATCTTATCTTATATCTTAAGTAGATATCTTATATCTTAAGATATCTTAAGTAGATATTCCACGGCCTACTTAAGATATCTTAAGTAAGCCGTGGGCATTTCCAGAAAGAGCATCATGCCCATCATTCGTTTATGCGATATGGACACACTTATAAACAAAGCCACTTTTAGGGGCGAATCCAGAAGTTGTTGAGGATGAACAAAATAGTATATTATACTTTCGTTTCTTCAAAAATTTCTGCTGCTGACCTACATCAATTTATACGGCACCAAAACGAAAACCTACTCAATCATAGTAGAATCTAGTAGTCTGCATATTAACTTGCACTGCCTTGAATTTAGAACGATGCGTAGTTTTCTATTTCGTTGCATTATGCCAATTATCATCGCAATTTTTAGTGCTGCGTCCGTTTACGTTCCCTGGCGACGTCGCAGGCAGCAACGTATACGTTGTGATATTTTGTTGTGAAATACGTAATCAGAGTTGTAAACGGGTCTGATTTTGAAGCCCGGACACGGCCCAAGCCCGAAATTGCAAGCCCGTACCCGGCCCGAGCCCGAGACTTATTTTTGAAGCCCGATTTAGGCCCGAAAGCCAAATTTACCGACTGAGTCAAGATATGCGCAACTGCGGGGTGTCAAAAAACGTAGTGTGCTGGTATAGCTGCACGTACACGGTTTTATCACACCATAATAGCAACTGCCTTGACCAAAACATTGGTTACAAGCACAACTTTGCTTGTTAGGCAACGATAATATTGCGGAATGTAATGTTTCTCAAGAAAAAAAGAAACTATCACGAAACTATCCACGATGGCGCTATAGGCGTAAAAGAAAACATCTAGCATAGCGCTATAGACATGAAAAGCCGGTTTGCGGGCCATCATTTTTTGAAACAAGCCAAGAATCACGTACATGATTGATCTTTTCAACGCAATTCCATCGCGTGCTAGTTTCCGCACCCCTATCACCCTCTCAAAAAGAGTGTGAGACTAAACCGAGAAAAGAACAAAAGAACGGAGTTGCATTTGCAAATATAATTATCTGAAGAAAAATCCCAGTCACTTCACTCTCAGAAGTCACCGCGTTGAGCACAACAAATCTACGTCACGAAAAAAATCGTTACTCACAGAATATTATAAAAAAGTTTTGTATACAGGCCTGAAATCGACCCCGGGCCGACCTGAAAAGCCCGGCCCGACTTACAACTCTGTACGTAATAGTTGTTGTCGTCTGGAACTATTCTGTCGTTCGTGCGTTCTCACCTGCTTCCTTGTTTCTGCGTTTGCCTATGTTTTTTTAATGCACCACGTGACTCCATCCTTTCCATTATCATGTGAATTGTGAAGTGATTGTTTAGCTCAGTGGTTTTCAACCTGTTTCATGCAGCAACCCATTTTGCACCCCAATTTAACCGAACGACCCCTTCCGAAAATTTCCAGTCAGGCACAAGAACTGCATTTGTGTTTGCACAATAGAAAATTACAATGACTAAAAAATAACGTTCTGTACGATATCACTATGTTAAACAAAGGCTCATTTATTAATTTTATGCACGCGGCAGCATCAGCGAGAGAAACTCGTGTCGTATACAAATCACTCCACAGCAACTCATTGAAAACAGGAATAACTCCCAAGTTAGCTACCGCAATCACATTTATAATAATTTACAAACACGGCATATTCTTACGTCACAAAGTTATTTGTGCGTTGCCAAACGCAACAGTACTGTAGTGGTCATAATCACTCAATTTTGAATGAAAAAGTAGGCTATCACTGATGTCAGGTGGCAGTGGCGCAACAAGGGGGGCCCTGGGGGCCTCGGGGCCCGGGCGGCACTTTTAGGGGGTCGGCACTTTGGTTATCAAAAATACATTTTTGAAAGAAGTTTAAAAGTTCTAGATTTTGGTTATTATTTTTTAATAAAATTTCAAAAGATTTATAAGTTCCAACTCTTTTCAGTAATTGTGTTTGGAAGCCCTAGACTGGTAGATTAACCTATAAAAACACGTCATGTGGCTGTGGAGTGAGCAAATTGATGAAATGTTTATTCAAAAGTCTGGGTCAAAAATTCAATGTACGAAAATGCCCCAGTGTTTGTCTTGAAATTAGCGTTTTTTTACACTCTTACTTGTGTGGCAATTGCGCCCCATTCCCTACATCTTCTTGGCCAGGCAAGGCCACTTGCGCCTACTCAGTCAAAAGTCCTTTGAACAAAGAAAAGAGATGACTTTCGACTGCGGACTAGCAAACGCAAATAATAAGGCGGCAGTTGCTCGCGGTTGATATTGCCCTTCCTCTCAAAATCTGATAAAAAAGTTTTGCATGAAATCACGGTAAATAGTCAAGGCTAGCTTAACTTTTTATCTCCAATCGTTGGTTCCTCAGTAACTCCCCAACGGCACATCATAACATCACCTGACACCTAGGCAATGGCGAAGAAGATTTTGCTGGGGTGACGATAGCTAAGTAGTAGATTTCCGTCTCTCAGTTGGAAGGTTGTATGTCCAATTCACCGACACTGAGTGTAACGCCGTAGCGCCCCTTGGGCCTTGGACAAGATCGTTCGCTTCAACTACCCCGGTAAGAAGCAATTTCAGGCATTGGTATGCCGCTAATTGTCGTAGCCAAAATTATAAAAAAATTTCTTGACACATCTCATGCTATTTTTTAATGTTAAGTGGGATATTTTCAATTAGTGCCATAACCTGTAGCCTGATCTTTTGGTGGACTTACCAACATTAAATTTTGGCGTTTTTTTTTTCAATAAAACGGCTGTTTTTTTTTCAATAAAACGGCTGTTTTTCTGCCTGACGTAATGGGTTTGGAAAATGACGTTCTTGAAGCGGGGTGGTGCATTTGGTGCGCTTTTGTGAGTAACTTTGAGCTCAGATTGTCGGTTTGAATTGCAAGTTGAGTGAATCAGAGCCAACCGATAGTCCACGTGTGTTTCACAAATGTCTCGATTGTTTAACGATTTACTTAACATCTGCAGTCATAGAAAAATTCATTTCAACAAGATAAGCTTAGAAAAGGTGTTGCTCTCATTTGATGAATTTAGGGCAAGAATCTTAGTCTGAAAACCTAACGCAAGCGTAAACGATATGTTTAGATATGATTGTGGTGAAGGATTTCAGGGGTCGTTAATCAAAACAGTTGTACAATTGGCAATGGCTGTACTGAATAAAGTTGTTCAACTCACTTTCCGTCGAAGGTAATAAGTTGTAATCACGGATGAGCATTAAAATAACGCCTATGTCCCACTTGGCATGGTGTGGCAATACAGTTTTCGAAATAGACGTCTGTTGCTCACCACTCCTGTNGCCACGGGGGCTTAGCCCCCCAAAGTTCAAACGTGAAGTCCCCCAACTGAAGACCTTCTAGCGATGGTTCTGTTGGTAACGTACAACGGCAAGGAATAGCACTATATATGTGTAATAGGAAGAGGTCCAAAACAACAGCTAGACCAATTGCGCAGGTCACGATGAAGACTGCAAGCCAGCGCTTCTCAACCATAGTTTTAAACCTGTTTAAGATATTTTTTCAAAATGGGTCCCCGCACCTGTGGAGGGCTCCGTGGAAGTGCTGACAGAGTTAACGTTAGAAGCCTTTTATACATACTAAGAGGATTAAACCACTACTGAAACCTGAAGTGAACAATGAAACCTTCTTTACATCACTGAGATCAAATTATCAGATAAGTCTGGTGTATGTAGTATATATACTACGTTTCAGTTAAAGGTGGGGATTATATGAGAGGTTTTAACATACATAAATGTTTAAATCTGTAAAGTAGCTGAGCCACCATCACATCCATTAATTTTTTCGTGTGATCCCCTGGAATGAGTAAACTATTAAAGATTCATGCTGTAAGCTTACTGGAGATTAAAACCAACAGGGAAGAAAATTTGACGAAACATGTCGGGTTCGCATATGCATATGTAAAGAAAGCAAAAAATATAAAAATTAATAATAAGGAAGGTGGTGATAAGCAGAAAAAGCAAGACTCATGTTCGAAAATGAAAAACAAGACCCCTTTCAGTTTGTGAGTGTTTGATTGTGATTTTCAAGATGCTTTATTAATCCTTATATCTTTAAATATGCGCAAAACATAATCTTCTCTCATTTCAAAATTTTGTAAGCAAATTTGAGGGGTGGAAAGGACGGCACTTTTATTGTCGGCCCCGGGCGGCACTTAGCCTCGCTACGCCACTGCCAGGTAGTCATATTATTTTGGCTACGACAAAAAGTGGTTCCTTTACGAAATAAAAAATCTAGAAGTAATTATGAATATGTATATCAGAAGCTCCCGCGGCCCCTAGAAAAATGGCAAACGACCCCCACGTAGTCGCTACCCGAGGTTTGAAACCACTGCTTTAGCTGATGCGAGTGTAAATGCGTTTCTGCAAACGCGGGACGTACCGTTCATCGTCCGCGAAAGTTAGCGTTTTCTTCCCTGCGCGTAACTACCGTTCGTTACAATGTCTTCTTTGTTAATTCTGTCTGTTGTCACGCAAGTAATTCGCTGCGTTTTCCGTCGCCATTACTTTATCTGTAAACTAATCACTATTCCTTGGGACAGTTATTTGGGGCCGGTATGTTACATCCTTAAGCAATTCCTCCAGCTGAGTTGCGCATTCCTCACGCGTTGATTAGTGCAGTTCCTGTGAGTTGTAGAAAGCCGTTGGTCACTGGTCGCCACGTTCAATTTGCATTTGCCTTTGGATTGTGATTCTGCGTTGTTAGGTCGAGCAGTCGAATTTCATTTTGCCTGTAAAGTGCTTTTGTTTCTGATCGATTTTGTTTTTGCCAGGAATTTATTCGTAACCGTTTGGTCCTGGTATGGACATTTTTCTAAGTTTGTTTTCCTTAAATTTATGACTGGTTGTATATCGGCTGGCCGTGCTCTATCGACATTTATCTATGAACATAACAACAGTTTCTTTGGATTAGTCGGAGCCTTTTGGAGGCAGGACGTTTTGAGCACCAGGCTTATGTCGAACTTTATCTAAGTAGACACTCCTCTAGCACCCTCCTCGGGTGCTAGAGGAACTAAACCACTACTTAAACGTGAAGTTAACAATGAATCATTCCTTTACATTACTGACAATAGATCGTTAAATTTGTTGTTATAGCCTAAGAAATGTAATGTATATAGAGTACTTTCTTTTAGTTGAAGACGAGGATAGTAAACGAAATATAAACGTAAAATATTTATGCAGTATGTGCGGAGCAGTTATCCTAGCCGCCATCACTTCTCCAATTTGGCCTCGAAATACACATTTTGTGTTTATTTTAGCTCTTTTAGAAGGCGTAAACACAAGTTACGCGGCTCGGTGGTGAAGGAAGCGGGGATGCAAGCGCACCCGCAAAGTTTTGATTTGTCGAAAATCCGGGCAAACCCTGTAAAGTTGGGCAAAATCTGAAAATGTTCGTAAAATACCTGAATCTGGGCAAACTACCTGAAAATACGAGCAAACATTGCGCCCAACGTTGTTTGATTTTGAAAAATTGGCGCCCAAAGTGTGAAGAATCACATGAAGACATTTTTTTGGAGATCATCCCAAANGGTGTTCATGATCTGTGTGGGAGGAAATACTNGCACAAAGAGTTCCACGAAGTTTCGGGCAAGCTTGGGAAAATCGGGCAAAAATCTTTCAAACATCCAAAAGTTTGCCTGTTCCTACACCTATGATGCGGCTGACCGCAGGTTGAAAGCCAGGGAAGAAAATTTAACGAAATATGCAGGGTCCGTGCATGCATATGTAAAGAAGGCAGAAAAAAGAGCAAATGATGAGAAAGGTGACGAATAAGCAGAAACATTAGGACACATATAATCGAGACCCATTTCAGTTGAGTGTTTGATTCTGTCGTTCATAGCATTTTAATATTCCTTGTGTCTTTTAAGCACGAAACATGACCTTTAATTATAAATTCTTGTAAGCAAATTTGAAGGTTGAAAAGGGCAGCATTTTTATGGTTGGTCCCGGCCGACACCAATTTTTGTAAGCAAATTTGAAGGGTGAAAAGGGCAGCATTTTTATGGTTGGTCCCGAGTGACACCTAGCCTAGCCACGCCACGCCACCGCACTCAACTCCACCTCTACCCAAATGTCATTGGTAGGCTCGTGCCAGTCGCAAAAAAACGTTTGACCAAGGACAAGCGTAATTCATGAGTTTCAAGGTACTTTTTACTGCTAATGGAGAGATACATCCTGTCATGAATGTACTTGTTTAATTATCGTATCATTTGGTGCGTAAAGTGTTGTGCTTGATGAACGCGCTTGGGGCATCACGCAGACGCGTGGACTCCCATATCATACCGGTTTCAGACCAGGGCCGGCCTTAAGCCAATGCAAACGATGCAGTTGCATTGGGCCCCGCGCCTCTGGGAGCCCCGCGCCATAGTGTTTGGCCAAGTTGTTCATTTTTGCCAGATACTCTTTGTGTTCTAGGATTCAGTAGAAACAGATCATGAGGCTCATTTTCAGCAAGCATTGCTCTTGTTTTTAAAGGAACAATCAATTTCCTCTTAAACGAACCTGACCAACCGCACTCAATTCTCATGGCAGAGCGTTGTACTTATGCTACTAAGAAATCTTCAAATGAATAATGAAGTTTTTTTCACTCGTTAATACACAGCTACATGTTAGCTAATAATCTTATGCAAACCAGCGCAAAACTTTGTGAAGAGTATAATCATTTAAATTTTCCTCCTTTCCTTTGTCCACAAAATTGTTCGGCATTATTTGTCGGTCGTGCAAGCAATTTTATCATTTGCCGCTCCACCAAACTTTCATGTGTTTTGCCTGTTTGTGAGCCTAAATAGGTAGAAAATTTACTACTTTAAAGTCCAGGTGCATAAACGTAAAGGACACTTCAAGCTGCACTGCAGCTCTACGCAAGGCAAAAATTGTGAATATCATCCAGCACATTCGTTCCTGTTTATCATTATATTGGGCGGCTATATCTTCTATTTTATCAGTCAAACATGCGCATTATGAACTGCGTTTGATAAGTTGTTTCTACATCTGTGACGTGGTAGTTCTTAAATCTTTGTACAATATACTTCCAGTTCATAAAGAACAATTTGGACTGCTGTCAAAGTCCATACATTAAGAATAACTATAAAATTGGTCTTTGGGGCAACTTGGGGAAAATGCATGGGAAGCTCTCTTGTGAGGTCAGTTTTTTCGTGTACTGCGTCATGAAGCGCGTAGTTGATCATGCGTCCACACTTCTGCTTTATACAAGAATGCGCCTGCGCATGTGGTTATAGCGAAAGCGAGAAAGGTGATCACTTCATGTTAGCAATTTTCAGTGGCGTACGCAGAAAATTTTCATGGCGGGGGTTTCATTCAGTGGCATATGGTGGTCATTTGTATTTGGTGTGCACTTTTTGTGACGTCACAATTTGACGTCATATTCATGTTTTCAAGCGAAGTTTGTTGACATAGCAGGCATATTCTTCCACACGCACTCCCTTTATTTTTGTAAAAATCAAGCTCTATGCACTCCCCTTATAATAAAGTTTTTGTAAAATATCAACCTCAAGGGGGTTAACCCCAACCTACCCCCCTTGCGAACGCCCTTGGCAATTTTCTCCAAGTCAATCGTTCTTCGAACGAAAGTGCCGTTCAACAAGAGTTAAGTAATTGTATTATAATTTCAATTACATTGTCAGTTCGTTTTGAATGAAGTAACTTTGCACTTGCGCTAGCATCTCCATTGCAGAGCTAACTTTCGACTTACTACACTGTCTGATATCCACCACAGCAGCATGCTTTTTCCGCTTTTTTTCATATTCATATAGGCCATTTCGGTAAATATCTTCATTAAAAAGATCGCAGCACGATTGACTGAGCATGATGACGTCATAACGCCACTGCTCAGAGGGGCCCCGCGCCCACATCTTGCATTGGCCTCCACATCTGCTAAGGCCGGCCCTGTTTCAGACCATTGTGAGTCAATACCGACTAGTACGCTGTGGCTTGAACAGTTCGTTGTTGAGTTCGTTCGCTTAATTACTTTTGTTTGTTTCTTCAGCTTTGTCGACTTTTCGGTTTAGTAATAGTCGATAAAGACATGAACTCTCGTAACACATCCCACGAGCTCTTGCAGGATCTGAGCACCTGACCCACCGAGAGAGCGGTTGCGACCCAGCCCTCCCTGCGCAGCTGTGCTGATCATCTGGCCGCTGTTTCCCATGTGTATGCAATACCAAGAGTTGAAACTGGACAGTAACAAGGCTAATTCAACTGCTAAGGGGCATTCGACTCTAACTTTCTGGTTCCTTCAATGCCCTGATGTCTTTGTACGACTTTGTTTTTCTTGTTGGAATACTAATTATTAACTCTGGTATCCGCCCCTAACCACTTTAACATTTAAGACTTCAAAAAAATTTGTTTAAACGTAACGTGACAAGTTTGAATGTTTTAATAAAAGATTGCCGAAGACACACATTCGGAGCAAACTTACGAGAAACAAAAAAACTTACCCCTGCTTCCATAGATTTGCGAAAACTTTGGAAAAACTGTACATAAGCCGTAAGCTCTGCAAAGTTGGGTTAGGTTGCTGTTTGACAAGTTGGGTAAGAGTCCGCAGCTTAACGCATTTTTCGGTAAGAACATTATCTTCACAGAGAGGCATTGCGTCTTCGTATCGATGCACAACATATCTGGCAATTAATATGTTATGTGAGTATTTTTTGTAATATTGGGAAATCGTTTAGAACTATTTGATGCTGTGTGCAAAACCTCTAAACCTCTACCACCCTGAGAAAATTTCAAAAGCAATCTCGGGGAAGAATTAAGAGCTAAGGGAGCCCTTTCAAAGAATTAGTTGCTCCGAAGCTGGAACCCTGTTAGCCGCCATTACAACGAATCAGAGCGAATCTGAGGATAACTATGGCTAAAGATATTCACGGACTGCAGCTTCACCACAGTTGCAGTTCAACGTCATGCCCGTAAACGTTGACAGAGTATTGCGATAATGGGGCAAAGGCTAGCAAAAACAGTCAGTTTTACTGACATTTCATGTTAGTAGTAGCAAAAACAATGTACAGGTTTTTCTGATTAACTATTTTATCATGATTTCTAATCACTACTACGTTCATCAATATTGCCAAACACATTTTGACGTAATCAAAGAAGGAAAAAGTAATGTAAAAAACGTCGGTTTTAGAAACGTGCGAACGATAAGCTTCTTCGCAGCAATTTTACAATGTTCTGAAGCTAGTGACATTTCTATTACTTTTGTTTCAATAGCTTAACGAATGTTCACTTTAATAAAATTTGGCACTCACTGCAAAAATACCTACTTCTCAGCGCCGGTTTTAGGGTGGTTCCTGAAACAAATATTAGTACAAGGACCACTTTATACATTGAAAGCAAGTATAAGGATGTGCCGTTTTAACATCAATCTAATGCAACATTATGCAATAATGATAATTTTCTGGATAGAACAGAAATTACTATTGCAGAACGCAAATCATTGTTTTATTTAAAGATTCACGTATGGCATATCTGTGAATGAAACAACGTTTTTTGCATGAAATCTAAGGTATAAGCTCCAAAACGTTTCGAAGTTCTATCTACTTTGCAAAAATGTAATCATATATTTTACCAAGCATTACAGTAAATAATATCACTAAAAGCTCATACTGTACAACTGATTTCAACTGAAGAATCTAGCACTGTAAATACAATGACAAAATATGTTACTGACCTCACCAGCTTTACCGCTGTCTCTCTATTCTTGCTCCTTAAATCCATTACATCACTTCCGTTACTGCTCATTAAGCATATTCCTAACAAACGAGGTATTCCCGCCCAGCCCTGCATATCAAGCAGTTTATTCAGTTCGTCTACCCCTCGCAGAAACGCTTCTTCACCGAAGTCATAGTTGGTAGTGTATTTGAGCTCAGTCAGAGTTGATATTGGGTCTTGCTCTACTTTTTTTGACGTGATATGTCTCTCAATTACATAGGTAGTTGTAGACACTGAAAGCATCTGGTCAATGTGCAATACACCATTTATGAATCCAGATCCAATAAAATCTTTCGTGAGGAATGGTGTTTTAGTGTTTTTCTCCAGAATATGCAAATCTAAGCAACGAAAGAGGTGACCGTTTTCAAAAGCATGCCTCAAATCGTTGTTTTGAGTTTTTCTGAAGTAAATGTGATTCAGTTTGTTCAAAATCAATGACAACGTTGCATTGTCTTCAAATAAATTCAATGCTGTGCTTTTTGCAAAGAGCCCCGTCTCGGTTTTGGTAGTATTGAAGGCTTCCATGACAGGAACAATTTCGATTATACGGTTTTGTTCCAGTTCCCAGTCGTATTCTGCAAAGGTGAAGAAGTTACTTTCAAGTTTTGTGTGAATTTGTATGTATAATGCATCACTCATAATAACAATGAAAAACAGCAAGCTAAAACGTACAGATCTTTTTCATCACATCTATTGGCCTTATACTGTAAACAAATTTTGGGTAATACAGTTTTGCCTTAAAAAAATAATTTCTTTGTTCACTTCAACAAATATCAGTGATTATTTGTTTGTGATTGTCTCATATCACCCAATAAAAATAGATACACAAGACATACAGCAAATATCCCAAAAATCAAGAAATCTGTTTCAGCCTCATCGCTTGGTATGTTGTACTATTGTTCTTCGCGCACATCCCGTTCGTGGTGAATCACACATTCAACGTAATGCCACCGGAGAGGTTGCAACAACATCCCCTCCTTTTTGCAACGAACCGCACCGATCGCACGTTCTTTGAGTCAAGGCTGAACTCGGCACGACCTCAACATCCTGGTCACAGCACCATTTTGGTGCGATCGAAAAGACCGAGCGGCATGTGCTCAAAGCTTTGCAGCGTGGTAGCAAGCAATAATAGAATTCACGCGCCGCGATCACTCTATTATTGCTTGTTCGCGCCACATATATTTATTATTGTTCTTCGCGCACAACCCGTACGTGGTGAATCACACATTCAACGTAACGCAACCGGTGAGGTTGCAACAGTACCAGAGCAACGATTGCAACAACTGAATGACTTTTTTTAGTCATCTAATTTTCAAAATACTGCACATGAGAAACTGACTGTTTCAAAGCTATATTGTAAACTTGGATAGAACGCGTGCCACTGAAATTCGTTGATCTCACTTTATGGTTTTCTTTTGCTTTTCCACAAACGTGAACAGTCAGTCAAAANAAGTGTCGTTTTCAAACTCTCAGGATANTGTAGCATGCATGCACAAGCAATGCAAGTAGAATATGAAGNTCGAAGGANGGATGAGTTTGAAACAATTTAGAAAATTCNTCACCCCAAAGCTTTCGTTTTACACGGTGATCCAAAGTACGTGTCACTATTATTATCGCTATCATTTCATATCAAATTAACCCAGGCTTTTGTTTTCTGGGTTAGCCATAGTTAAAGCTCCTACGTTATATTACCTAGCTTCAATGGGTCAAACAGCAAGATGTTCCGCTCAGAAGAGGACCAAGATTGTGGAGGCATATTTCGCAACGAAGTTAGTTGTCCAAACTCAACGGACATTTCGGAGTGACTTTCTATGCATAAAGTCTCACAACAAAGCGCCTTCTTGACCATTTCATGGAGACGGGAAGTGTACACAGGAGAAATTAAATGTCGCAGTGGCCAACCACGGTCAGTAAGGATAGAAAATCACATCGCGGCAGTGAGAGAATGTTTGGAGCACTCTCCAAGGAAATCCACAAGATGTTCGTCTCAGGAGACAGGTCTTTCAAGAAGTTCAGTGATGCGCATAATGTACCAGGATCTTCACCTGCTTCCGCATAAGATACTGGTTTTACAACTTTATACAGATGTAAATGAAGCTTAGAGACAGGGAAGTGCATAAGGGGGGGCGGAACGGGGCTACGGCCCCTGGAGAGGTCATCCAAAGAGTGAAATTACAAAAAATACAAATGCTGTAACTGGATGCTTCTTCGTATTGTATGGCTACTATAACATATGCTTCATGGATTTGATGAGAAATTGCCTGAGGGCAGCATGCAAATGTATGTTAAGAGACCCGAGAGAAAGATGAAGCATTGCCATCGTTATTTAAAGCTTTACATCCTAACACCCTATCTCCTTTCCCCCTTTTGTAAGCTGGCCAAACCTTGCTAGCCTATTGTTGATCTATGACTTGCAGTCTTAAAAATATTTATCGCTTCCCTCTAGAGCAGGGGTTCTCAACCGGGGGTAAATTTACCCCTTGGGGGTAAATTTTACCTATCCTGGGGGTAACTATAAATGATGCTGAAGTTAAAATACTTTGTTTTTTTCTACAGCGTTAGTGAGTAAACAAAAAACAGAGGGTAAGTTTTTTGTTAGGTAGCGGGAAAGGGGTAAACGGGAGGAAAAAAGGTTGAGAACCCTTGCTCTGGAGCCTGGTTTCTTAAGCTGGGAAGTGGACCTCCTTAGGCGACTTTCTTTAAAGGGGCATGCAGTCAAGCAGTTGCCACTGGCATCACGAAACCTCTGCAAGCCCCTACTAAGAGACAGGCCTTTGGACAAACCATCAATTAGTGGATCGATGACTATCAATCGCTGACTTGATTTCTTTTGAACATCACTTTTTCAGTGTCGAGCAGAATTTCCGCATTAGTGGTCACGGGGACAAACATAATATGCACTTTGGGGCTCAGGGATTCATTATGAGCATCAATATCCGTATATGAGTGAGGAGAAAGTGACTATTTAGTGCAAGTTTATTCGTAATGGCATTATGGGGCAATACTGGCTCGAGAATGCTGATGGACATAGGCGTACGAGGCGGGNGGTTGGGGG
>JGI24021J15306_10005686_pt1 | contig 14852 bp, 14 predicted proteins | sample Ectturendosymbi1_FD_15306 | JGI IMG/M metagenome (IMG submission 15306)
CCACCCTGATTNTTTATTTGATTTTCTTGCTAATTTTTCGTTTTGTTGAATTTTCCTGCCAACGCATTTTGGGCTTGTTTTTCGGTTAAATTACCTATTTTCGGCTTGTTTTTCAAATTTACTTGCTTGTTCTTGGAAAATAACGTGGCATCACTGATCTGCTGATTGGATACGTCAAGTTTGTCAGCATGAATCTGTTCCTGATGTGGCAAGAGATGGCTCTTTCAGTACTGTTTGCTGCGTACCTGGACTGACGCTGGCTAGCTTAGGCCTACTGTGATCTGTAGTCTAAACTAGTTACAGCAGTCTAGCTCTGTCGATGTGGACTGTAGTCTAACCAACCTAGGTAAAGTGAGCCCGACTTTTCCAGCCGCACTTTTTTCAGTGGATGCGAGGTTTTCGGTGGATCTTCACGCCTATTCTACGTGAGCCTGCATGTACTGGTTGTGAAGTTGTTGGATAATACCATTAACAGGCCAGATAGCTTTTTTCTTTCTTAAACATGATATGCAGAATTGATGTTTTGTGACATTGACTTGTCAGACTGAATTTTTAGTCAGTCATTTCATTCATGTAAGTGACATATCCTAAGACAGTGTATTGTTTTGAATGCTGTTTTGTTTTGGTGTGTAGACTAACATTGCTATGTTGCTAGGTTTGGTTAACTTATTAAAGTGCAATAATCAATGCGTAGGATAATAAATGAAATCCTGTATGTGAAGTCATGGATGGTGTTAAAATCCAACGATTGTTACCAAAGAAATGGCTAATGAAAAGCTTGGCGTGGCAACAGAACCGTCACCAGAAAGTCTTCTATAGGCTAATGGGGCTTTACATTTGGGCAGTGGCACTTGACATTCTGCAATTTGAAAAAACGTCACTGTGCTTCATATTAAAATTTGGGGGGAAGGCTTGGAGCTTTGTTTCGGAGGGGCTCAGCCGCGATGCGGTTGACATCTTTAGTAAGCATATACTTTGGGTAAGCGGAAAGCGAGATTGGAAGAAAGGTGAGATGTTCTGAAAAAACTGAACTTAGCTCTAGGTACGTGCTTCAAGACAGACAATGCATTCAAATGTGGGGAAGCTGTGTATAAGAGTGGCAGAAGATTTAACAAAGAGTGGCTGATAGAGGAAGAGCTCAAGTGGTTTGCAAAACAGTATTCAGCTGGTGCTGTGTAGAGCAATTCCACGATGAAGGTACTCCAGGGCTAAAAAAAATAAAACCAAAAAATTGTAGCAAAAAAAGTGTTAAATAACTTTTCATACATCAGTCTTTATGAAAACATTGTTTACAAGAACAACAGATGCCAAAAACGTATATTTTTTTAAATGCAAACATATGTACCTAACACGAAAAAAATTGTTAAATTTGCAGATGTTTTTTAGGTGCATTAAAATGAGCTCAAATTGTTTTTTTCTCTGGTCAAGTAATCTTTTGGTTAGAAGCATTGGTAAACTAATCATTTCCATAATGAAATTACTTGTAAAAAGTTTCATCACTAGGAATTTTAGCATCTGAATAATATTAAAAGAGATGTCCCATTAGTCTTATTTTTTTTTGTTAAACGTTTTTATCTGTAAAACCTAGTAAGGCTTTCTACACAACACCTTAGATTAATTAATAATTTACTATGTACTTTTTAATTAAACCAGATAATTTTGTCAAAACTGATGGTTTCTTTCTTTATAGCAAAAAAGATTTTGTTCCGTTAGTCACAATGTCCCATTAGTCACAATATGTTTTGTTAAGAAGAATATGTTTTAGAAATGAAACACCAAGTTATTCGTTTAGGTAAAGGACAAGGTAGTTTCTTTTTACATATATTGGTGTTGGTGATTGTGTTGAATAGAGAAAAATGGATTTCAAAGGTTGTCTGCGCTACATATTTGTACAGCCCACCTCTAAGTCTTACTATACTTTCTTATGTTAACCCCGATCGTATCTACATTTGTCCTTTACACTATGCTTTATTGCCGTACTACCCACCTTGTTGGTGAAGTAGCAGTTCATACGAAAGGCCTCTTGTTACAATTGATGCACCATGTAGCAACATGGCAATAATTCTTTTAATTAACACTTTAGCAATTTAATGCTGTTTTCTTCACGTTTGCATATAAATAATTGACTTAATTGTGCATCTTTCTGCTTAGAGTTAGCTGACATGCTTGTTGCTTTTAGAACAGCGTGGTCTCACTTAGTAACTACTTTTAACCTACGGGCCATTTTACAAAAACGTGACAACTCTTGGCCCGTTTTAAAAAAATGATGCATGAAACAACAGATTTGCAGTATTTAAAACTAAAAATGGGAAGATCCGTAAATGTGTCATTGAAATTATTACACAATAACACATAGCAATTTATTACAAATCACTATCAGTGGGAAGCCTGTGGTCGAGGCTTCTCTGACACTATTGTTCCTTCATCAACACCAGTGTTAGTGGTGCAACTCAGAGACAATCGCCCAGTCATTCCTCTGCCATTAGATTTCTGTTTTTAGATTTGACTTGTTTCATCGTAGAAAATGTACCCTTACACACATGTGTTTTCAAATTAAGAGCATTTTTGTGTGAAATGTTTCAGTTTGAGAAATCTTTCTTTGCTGACTACATTCCAAAAGCTCTCTGCAGTCTCTAATGCTATTAGTATTTTAAATTTTTAGTAAAATGCTTGTTCTAATGAAAATTGCCTATTACAGGGATAAACAATTAATTTGGCTTGAGGGCAGCTTTGAGAAAGCTGCATTCAGCAGATAGATAGACATATTTATTTGGCGGTACTGAGTTCATTGGGCCACATGTACTCCTCAAGATAAGGAACACCCAAAAAATAGAGGTTATCTAGTCAGGGGATTAGTGGAGGACCGCAAACCTTCAGATTTGATCACAAAATAAATATATAAAACAAAATGTTACACAAAGGGTATTGCTCTTGTGAAAATGCACTTTGTCCAAATGTGACCTCACATGCTTTTCAACAAATATCAGATTTGAAGATTTTTGAATGCTTCCGGGGGCCACTGAAAACTGAATGCTTCTGAGGGCTACTGAAAACACTGTGGCACGCCACATGCAGCCCGTGGGCCTGTAGTTGGACCACATTGTTTCAGATAGTAATATCAAAATGGCTAAATCTGCAGTTGAAAGGAAAAAAGTATATTAAAAAATCGAAGAAAGAAAATATGAAAAATATTTACAAAAGCAAAGAAAGCAGATGAAAAACTGTAGGCCTAAAGAAAAATCCAAAATCTGACTAGTCTTTTTTATTGTGAATGTTTTATGATCGCAACTGTTGTTCCATGTTATTAAGTTGTGCTGATATTTCATTTGAAAGTTTGAGGTGTTACTTTGTTAAGTGTTCTTTTTTCTTGTTTTATTTAATCTAGTTTTTTATTTGGCAGTACAAGTTACTCTTTGTGACATTATTTCCTATAGTGGTATTCATTGCTATGGCAGTAATTAAAAAATGCTGCTGAATTGAAGTATTAAACCATTTTTGATTGCATGGAGATGAAGCTGCAGTGGTGTATTTAATTTTTTTAACTTCATGATTGGTTATTCCAGTATTCTTAATTACTGACAATTTTAAGAGCCTGTGTTTTTGTGGTTATCATTCAGCATTTGCCAAGCTGTTGTAAAATAATGTTTGACTATCTCAATTTGTGCAGCAATGGATTTTTCATGTTTGGTATTTTTTGCTTTTTGAGTGAAATTTTCAACCAACAAATTTTCAAGTTCTCTTTTAGATTTGGATTCATTTGCTTGCATGCATAGCATAGGAAACATTTACATCGCCATGGTCTTTTACAGATATGTTCATTTAATTTTATTACAAACTTTGCATTCAGCCAAAATTGGTTGCTTATTAGTTCTTGTTAGTTGAATTTATAATTTTGAAATGCAGGACAAGTTCTAATGGATGCTGACTTCTGAACAGTTAAAAGTGATTTTGAACAAGGTTTTTTAGTTAACTCATTGAATTCTCAGCCTTGTGTCAGAATAATCGGTTAGTCACAGACAGCATGTCCCGTTAGTCACAAGAACATGCTCTGCAAATGTCTCCGTTGCCAAACAGTAACTAGCAAATATTGAAAACTAATGTATGGATTAAAAACCTTGATATATTGTATACACAATATTTTCAAATCAAGAGTATCTGTGCAGTCAATGAGCAGACTTTGGAATTTGAATTTTTATTTTTGTTACATTTGTCCCCTGTCCCGTTAGTCACAAACAAATATTCAAATGACCAAAAAATTAAAAGGCAGATGAACTTTTCCAAACATGCAAACAGTAAGTATTAGTCACTAAGAAATGCTACTGGTTTTAGTTTTCTATATTTCATGTTTGCTATAGAAATGAAAAAGTAGTCAGAATGTCCAGTTAGTCACATTTGGAATTGCCCTGTATACCTTTTGCTAACTGTGCAAAAACTAAGATAATTGCCAGCTATTGTACTGTAGAGCATAATACAGTGTAATGTTCTAGACCACAAAGAAAAGAAATGAAAATGTACTGTGTTGGAAGGATGAATTTTCTAGTGAGTAGTGGCTAATAAATCTGTCACTCTACTCACTGGCTGCTAAACTAAGAAAGTAGGAATTGAGCTTGCAGCATCTCTATGGATATGATGGCAGTGCACAACGTAACTGTTAATAATTTATGTAAAACAATGACAAGGCATTGAAAAAGTAGCGTTAAATTATGTTTTTGTTATATATATATAAATTTAGTATATTTTTAGATTTGGTATATTTGTTGTAAGATATGTTGGCAACACTGGATGCAACATTGCTGTAGATGTGATGGCAGAAGAAGCCTAGGCTCACATGGGAATGGCAAATCCGAAATATGTAGACATAGAGGTTACTAGTTTGTTTGGTTTGTTTGTACTGTGTGTTGCAATTGCAGACAAGCAAAATCAAATGATACAACCAAAGTAGCCTAGATTGGTTGCATGGGTTTGATTCAGTGACTACGAATACGCCTGTGGATCTTGAAATTGGAAAACGTATTAATACGCCAATTATGACATAACAGTAACGCACGAGAAGGCAGTAGGCTTGGTAGAAACAAACTTAAATGTGAAAGATAAACCCAAAACCTAACCTTAACCCTAACGGTAGCCCCAACCTAACACGTAAGCCTGAAAAAAAGTAAAGAAAAAAAAACAAAACGAAAGTCGGCAAGGTGAAAGTCGAACTGAAGACCATTGGCATAGTAGCCGTCACGCATAGCTGTTTCGCAACGAGATTCACGCAGTTTGAATCACAAACTCACCCTTTTATTTGAATTGTGTCAGGACAGGTGTATCCGTAGTCACTTCCTTGATTATAAGCCTTGACCAAGAATAAAACTGAGTCAGTCACCATCACCTAAATTGTATACTGTAGCGTAGTTGTAGTTCAGTGGTGGTGAACCATGGATGGCCCTCACTGTGGGCATGCGCATTGCGCACCATTGCTCCGGTACAAAATTCGTTACCAGAAAGGTAGAGGAATGCAGACCCAGGTTGCTCCCAAGATTGGACAGCCACTTGAAAAGACACTGCTAAGGCACGGAGGACTGGTTATCCTCCCAGTGGAATATCTCTTTTTAGTGTTAGCTACTTTTGCATAGGGATAGCTTTAAACTGGATGCTTCATTTTTTAAAAAAAAGTGTTTTTGTGGACTCAAAATTTTGAATAACAAAAAATGAGCGTAGCGAAACACACAAAAAAAAGGACAGTGGAAAATCATTCCAAGAGACCTGGACAGAGTCATTCGGAGTGATGGAAAGTATTATGTGTGCTGTGTACTGAAAGTGTAATGTGTTACACATCAAGCAAGTGTCAGACAGTAGCCTACTTTAACACCAACCATTAAAGTGTTGCCAAAGTTGGTGAAACTGAGAGGAAAGAGTTTCTTGAAGTGAAATTGAGGAAATATTATTACCAGTCTATTAGTTTTTGCAACTATCTTTCCAGAACAAATTATCTGATAGCTGCCAGTTTTCAAATTTCGCTGTGTCTAGCAAAACATGGCAAGCCCCTTTCTGATGGGGATATTATCAATACAGCTATGTTGTCTGGGAGTAACTCCCTTTTTCATGATTTATTAAACAAGGATAAAATTATTCAACAAATCTCTGAGATACCACTTAGCAGAAATACTGTTAAAGATCGAATCCAGCATATGGCAAGTGATGTTAGTTAGCATCTCACTACTGACTTACAAAAGGCAGGCTGTTACTCCATGTGGCTTTGATGAAAGGACAGATATAAATCATCGTGCAAGGCTAGCAGTAATTATGTATTAGGCTGTTGGTGACATCATGAGAAAAGAATTAGTGAAGCTGGTGCCTTTGCCTCAAAGAACACAAAGGGATAGATGTATCTACAATGCTGTGATGGAGGCTTTTGTGTCACAAGGCATCAGCCCAGAAAAGGTGGTTTCAGTTTCTAGTAATGGGGCACCTTCTATGGTGGGGGCAACATCAGGTTTCCTGCAGTTTTTTGTTAAAGAAACAACATCAAGTCATTCAGTTCCTTTGCATTATACATGAAGATGCTCTTTGTGCCAAAAAAAGCAGCAAAAATTTGAGATTGTTCTCAGAGATGTCACAAAAATAGTAAATTACATCGTGTTCTGAATTGTAGACAGTTTCAATTAAGGAGGTTCAGGCACAGTACAAATGTTTACTTATGTACAATAATGTCCAGTGACTGAGCAGAGGACGAGTCCTGGAGAGATTTGTAACCTGCTTAGATGAAATTTAGAAAATTCTACATCCGCATGCAATCTTACAAGACATCTAGAAATCTGAAAGGAACTTTCTAGTTTTGTAGCAGCTGCAAAGGTGGGTTTTAGCAAAATATTTTTACAATTTAGTGAAATGGACAACCTACGTTTTCTTACTTTTCCAGATCAAGCCAAATTTGAAGAACTTGGTCTTTCCTGTATACACTGGTTAGATTTAGAAAATCTAGAAATGGAGCTAATGGAATTTCAAGAAAACCCTATCTGGAAAAACGCATTCTACAACCTGCGTGAAACACTTTCGAAGATAGAAGAGATAACAAATTTCAGCAAACTTAGTTCTGAAAATAAATTTTTTTTTAAGTTTGGAATTCTCTGCCCAATAATTGTAATTAAATGAAAGCACTGGGGATTGATTTCTGTACTTTGTTTGGATCATCTTATGCTTGTGAGCAGTTACTTTCAGCTATGATTTATATCATATCTGACACCAAAAACAGAATAACAGATGACCTGAGTGCTGCATGCATTGCTCTCAAAATGACCAAATATGAACCAAGGTTGGACAAACTGTCAGCAAGCATACAACAGCAAAAATCACATTGGTGGTCAAAAGCATGCCAAATGGAAACTCTCATCTTTCAATTAAAATTGTTCGTATCATTGGAAGATCTGCTATTATGTATTACTATTAATACAAAAGATGTTACTACGATAGTTGTTTTTTATAACCCCAAACCTCAGTTGGCCCATTCAAGTTAAATTGCCGTGTTGGTACTTTGGAATAATTAAGTGAGTTCAGGGTTGCCGGTTGGGCACTCGGTCTATAGAAGGTTCGCCATCACTGGCCTAGTTGGTTGAGCACACACTACCGAAGCTGGTAGGCTGGATTTGATTCCCAGTCAGATCATACTGAATCTGAAAATATGAAAAATGGTGCTTCTTTATGGGCTGTCCAGCCTTGTATTTGGCATGAAGTGGAGGGTGAAAGGAGGCGGTTCATACGCAGTGCTGTCATGATTGTCTCCCCATGAATGCAACATTCAGTATTTAGTAAGAAAATAGCTATGTGGTCCATGGTGCAAGCAAGCAGAAATGAGCACTGCTGATGAAAAGAGTGTAGAAGTGAGTGTAAATGAAATTGACCTCAAATGAGGGTAAAAAATTGCATGCATTTCACTAAATTCATTTGATTTAACTTAGCCTCTAAATGTATGAGGTCAGGGGTAGGCAATTACTTTCCTGAGTGGGCCAGTTACAGATAATAGTCTTGGTCACTGGGCCGGAGGCTCAATATGAAACTATGAATGTTCAAACAATTTGTGTAGAAATAACTATTACTAGCATAACAGCTAATGTACAACAAACAGCTAGTATAACAAGTGGCACTATGATTAATGGTACTGACTTAGCCTACTGCACAAGTTTGTTTAAATCAGGCTCGAAGCTGCTTGTGCTGATTCTTAAGACAGCTTGTAGGTTTGAATCTGAGAAGAGATCTGTTTTTGCTTTTGTTAATCTTCATACTTGAGAAAGTTTGCTCGCATATGTATGTTGATGCAAACAACACAAACATTTTTCTTGCAAATTCTTTGATATTTTTGAATTTCTCTGGGTAAAGTGATTCATAAAAGTCGATCAATGGTTTCTTTTCAAAACTACTCTTCAAAGCATTGTCAGCTTGGAGATCTATGAGTTCCATCTGTAACTCATCAGCGACCGATTCAACATCATATGAGAATGGGGACTTCTGTAAATCAAATTCATGCTCCATGGCATTGAAATCAGCAAATCTTCTGGCTAATTCTTCTCTCAGGCCTGTGATGTGTCCACTGTACCTTTGTGCAGATGTAGCGTTAACAGACTGAGTTTTTAGGAGAGGAAAGTGCGCAAAGTTTTCATTAGACATTTGTTTTGCAAAAAGTGTAAGCTTTATTTGAAATGATTTAACCTTCAAATATAAATCATGAGCAAATACTCCTTTTCCTTGGAGTTCTTTATTGAGTTCATTCGTTTTTTGCATAATATCTGTAGCAAATGCAAAATCGGACATCCATTCTGTATTCTATGCTTTGGTAGAGAAGTCACAGACTATATCTTTCATTTTAAAAAACATGAAAATCTCTTTTGAGTTCCCAAACTCTTTTTAACACGTTTCCTAAACTAAGCCACTTTACATTGGTGTGGTACAGTACATCAGAGAAATTGGAATCTATATCATGCAAGAAATCCTGAAACTGTCTGTGATTTAGTCCTCTTGATCTAATTACATTCATTGCTTGTACTACTGGATCCACAACATGTTTGATATCTAACCTGGACTTGCAGAGACTTCCCTGATTAATTATACAGTGAAATGAAAGAACTTTTATGAAGTGGGTAATCAGCTTGAATCTTGTCATTCATTCTTTTGATAAATCCAGAATGTTTCCCTGTTAATGAAGGCGCACCATCTGTTGTATGCTCACAAGCTTATCAAGACATAACTGTGACTTTTCTAAAGAGTGCGTAACACTGTCAAATATATCTTGCCCAGTAGTAGTGCCTTTAAGACTCTCCATGGACAGCAATTCTTCTGTGATGCAAAAATGTTCGTCAATTCCCCTGATAAAAATCAGCAACTGTGCTGTGTCCAATACATCTGTGCTCTCATCTAAAGCAATTGAAAAACATTTGAATGTGTTTGCAGTATTCAACAGATTTTCTTGTAAGTTGGCAGCAATGGGTTCTATTCTACGAACTGTAGTTTTCCTTGACATGGGAATTGCTTCGATTTTTGACTTCGCTTCTGGACACACAATGTTGATTGCGTCAACTATGCAGTCTTTATCAAATTCTGCATCCGAAAAAGGTTTGTTGCCTTTTGCAATCTTGTGTGCCAAAACAAAACTTGCCCTTGAAGGTAGCTCTCCAAAAAACGTAATTTGCAGTCCTAAACGCTGATATATCAGGTGCCAGTCTTGGCAGGAATGCTAGAGTTTCAGAATGACATAAATAATTCAGAGTTTGAGGTATATGTGGCTCATTTTGCACATTATACTTGGGTGCGGATAATGCGTGGGGAATTACGGTATTTATTTTAGTCGACGATTCGTTTGTTTTGTCGATATTTTCAACGGAAATTAATATCCACACAAACTATAGTCGTGGTTTCGGCAGGCACAAGTGGGCTGGATGAAACACTGTGGTGGGCCGAATCCGGCCCGCGGGGCGTAATTTGCCCACCCCTCTATTAGGTGCTTGGCCATGTTGAACTATCTTGTATGATTTGATCAGTATATTCTTCGTAACAGTTAAAGTGAGTTTAGTTTTGATGAATCAGCATGCAATGTCATTATTTAACTGTATGCTGGCTTTCATTCACATTGAAATTTCCAAATTTTTTTTCAAGACTATATAAAATGCTTTTCTGCATTTCAAAGCACAGTCTTCTTGAGTAATAATAGTAAGATACTGTAGCAACTTAATATTATGCCCAACAATTTACCTTAATGTTCAAATCCATAATCTAGAAAATCATTTTTAGAACTAGTATGAGGAAGCATAAGTGTAATTGTTTATCTCATTGTTATTTGCTTTTTTCTGCCAACTTAAATCTTATAAAGTAATGTAAAATGCCTTTGTTGGCAGAGAAGCATGTGTAAGTAAATTGAAGTTTGTAATAAATAAGTAATAACTAATATTTTATTATCTTTTTGAGTCCTTGTTTTATTGCTGGTTACCATGTTGAACTATCTCACTGAAATTAAGGTATGCTTATCCAGAGCAGAATATACTGCTGGAAATGTATTTGTGAATCACCTTGGTTTATGAAGTTTGTGATTATTGTCCCTGTTCTAAATGATCTGCAGCTCAGTGTGGTTTGGGCACAGTTAATCACTCAAGATAAACAGCCTTCAATCCTTATTGCTGAAAGACTTGGTGCATTGTAATAATCAGCAGGCATTTCAATATTCTAAATTCTTAATTTCAGTTTGCATATCATGAAAAGGAGTTTATGACTACATGGTGGATAATAAGATCATCTGAAGGGATGTGAGATTCCATGTGTTATAATTGCTCTGCATTCATATGCCCCATGAAAATACTTCACTGCAATATACAAAGATAATTTATTCAAGGACTGAGCAACAAGTAATACAAACAAGGCAGTGGTTGTAGGTCTGCCAGAGGACCTTCATTTTTTAAAATTTTTTCATCAGCTGCCTGTCATGTGACACTAATGCACAACCAGTGTGCACTAGACTGCACTATGGTTGCTAGTATGGTACTAAACTTAAACGCAAACCCTAATCTTAAACCCAAACCCTCAACTGTAAAGGTAAATGCAAAAGTTTTGGAAACATTAAAAAAGGTAAATAAAAGCCAGTCCCATAAAAATGGCAATGGGGACAACCGAACCAAAAACCACTCGCACAGCAGACTTGGAAGCTTCCACTCAACTATGGTGACAATCCCAATATTGCGACAAACTCGGTGGTTTATTCGAACCATGCCAGCACAGCAGGTCTATAGCCACTACCTAAAAATAATGTAATACGCATATTTATTGAAAGGTGCATCATTTTGAAGTTTTCTATGGTTGATAACAGTATTAATTATAAATTTGTAGCTATAATATTGTCACTGGTATGCAACATCACTACAATCGCGTTCACAGCCATTAGGCTGTCACAATGTTCCTGAGCAGTTAGGAATGTGTTTCTAAATTCATTGATCACTGTTGTCATCACAAATGGTTTAAAAGTGCTTTCTTTAATGAAGCTACGTTTGCACTTTTTAGTGAATGGAGAAGAAACCAAATATGAGCATGTTTAAGTGTTTGTATAAAAGCATGAAATTGCAATTCCTGCACGTACCAAGTAGCACCCATCCTGTGATGTGCTGCATCTCAGGATTTCTGTATTCTTATGTGTTTTCACTAATCCAATCACATGTTTGTGCCAAACACATAAATAACAATAAAACATTGGAAGTGAATGTCCAGAGAGAGTAACTGGAATGGTGAAATTACTGGAATTTTGTAGTTTTTTGCTTGTTCCAGAAAGACTTCTCTACAGGATTTTTAGTTAGTGAGTACAGGATAAATACACATTTCGCTTTTAGATTATATCCTGTTAAAATCAGCTTTTGTCAGGGGTGGATCCAGCCAGTAAGTTTAAGGGGGCGATTTCAGTGATTCTTGGTAGTCAAGTCTCATTATGGGTTCACTCTAAAAGAGATGAAGTATACTTCACAACACTGCGGTGACAAAACAGTGGACGGCAAAATGGCCTTGTATTGTGAATGCTGTTTTCTGAATTGTTTAAAATCATAGTAAAAAAAGTTACTTTCGTAGGTTTTAGGGGGAAAATCGCCCCCCCCCTGGATCCACCCCTGGCTTTTGTTGCCGCACAGTCGAGGTTGTAATTACTCCAATCAGTGGAGATATTGCACTGAAACTGTAAAGAGTAGTNTCCAATGCAGCCATTACGCACATTTCTATGCATGTAAAGCAGGGGTCTGCAAATAGTGTGTCATGGCCCAACTGTAGGTCACGAGACCTTCCACTCTAGGTTGCAAAAATAATTTATCTGGGTTGCAAAAATAATTTACATTTACCATAAATATAAGCATCCCGTCTGTGTAATTACATACTAGACAGAATAAATGCAATTGTTTACTGTTTTATGTTCTAAGTTTCATACAATTTTGTGCAAGAAAATTGCTACCGTCAATGGTAATCTCATAATTGATATTTAATTATGAAGTATTTTCCACAAAATTATATGCTCACAAAATATTTGTGTCTCGAGAATTAGGGACTATTTTTGTAGGGCCACTCCAAATAATATTTGCGGATCCCTGATGTAAAGGACATAACAGCACTGTTTAAGGTGCATCAACGTGCAAAGCGTCTTTTTGCTGAAAGAACAAATTGATTTTTTCGTTCACGCGTGCGTCTGACTTCACCTGAAAATCAGCCCTCGAAAGTGAAACTTTACGCGCTTACTGAAGCTTTACACTTTTGTATTGTTTTAAAAATTTTGTGTTGACAACAAAATCTCTAGCTTATATTTTCAGAATGGCTGAATTTGATGTTGATATGTTCATATTATAATTTGCAGCCACACAGAAATTGAAATAGTTTCATTTTGTTGCGCGTCCTGATCAAGCCCTGACAATAAAAAGCGTCATATAAGTGCAGAGCGCATTGCGGCCGAGTTAAGCCAATGATTTTATGCTGGCCACAAAGAAAAAATCACAATCATCAGTGCCATGCAAACACTAACGAATAAAGGCACCGTCTCGTGTTAAATGTCGCGGATACTGGCCGGATGATTACTATAGTAAATATTTCCACTGTTGAAACTGTGGCGGGCATGTATCATTTCCAGTAAATAGCCGCTGTGATCGTGCATAAGGCGACCAATGCACTTCGCTTTTTAATCTAAATGTCGTTTTTTCTTGTGAATCCATGGAGTTCTGGTCAAATCAGTTATTACATTTATTCGGAAGACATTCTGCATTGTGTGTTCAGCTCATAACATTTGGGTACTTCGTACGTTTACGGCCGTTATGCTGTCACGTGCTTTCCGGAAAGTAGGTTCCAGCTTGTCAAGATGTCACGTGTAGCTGCTGTGCAGCTCATTAACTGGATTGATTTTGGTTTAGTTTTACATATATATTTCGTGGCTGTTAAAAAAAACAAAATGTCATATACCCACTACACATTACTGTATCTTGGTGGCATTATCTGCTGCGGTTTTGCCTTGAAGGTTTCTGAGGAAACACCAATTTTTCATGTGTAGTTAAGCTGGAGCACGCCTTGACGCAGACAGCATGACTTGTTTTAAAGCCAATCTTCTACCAGTCTGTGGGTTGTGATAAGTATTGTTTTCTGTTGTGCTTTAGAGTACAACAATTGAAAGCTCTAGGTTTTCTGTAAGCTTTCGAGGAATCAGCCGACTGGGCTCTGCTTTCATATTTTTGCGATGATTCAAAGTTGCATACACAGTACCTGTATTCACGTAACTACTCTGCACATGTGAAACAAAGGAAGGAATCTATCTGCATATTAGTAATAGGATATCGATTTCACGTAACACTACGAATCGTCAGTCCTTGCATCCGCAAGCAATGTTAACAGGTGAAACGTTGAAAGGCTAAAACAAGGGCAGAGAAAATAAACAACTCAAGACTGTAAAGTGAATATATCACATCACCAACTGTGACGAACAAAAACTTGAAAATACTGAAGGTCAGTTTCGTCGTTTTCGCTCGGTCTCCGGTTCAACGTGTTTTTAGGAATATGGCGGATAGAAGACGCGAACCCATCCTGATGCCATTTCCCAAAAAATAGTGCTTCTGGTTGCTCCCTTCATTTGAACGCAAAGCGTGTCAAGGCTTTCAGTAATGAAAATGTGGCCAATTCAGGCAGAAAACTTTGTATATTGCTTGTACTTCATCCCCATAGCATTATATTTTCTGTAGGTGACAACCGTGTTGTAGTGAGGTAATCATGTAAGAAGCCAGTGGTGTCTTATTAAATTTCTGAAAATGACGGAAGCGGGAAACGTGAATCTTGCGTTCCGCGAAGACCCACCGTCCTCTGGTTCATTGCACAAGGAAATCGCTTTCGTGAAAGCAAACGAGGTGAAGCTGTTTGTTATGCACTCTCATCAGTTAAATATGTTTGCCTTAAATCTTGGAAAGATCATGACGATTCTGCGCACACGGCAAGGAATGTCAACTGGCAAAAATGCTGACTTTTGATTGTTTGTTTATTGCAGCCGTCGGGACAGAGTACATCTGAAATACTTGCAGCAGCCTTGGCAAAAGTCGTGAGAAATTTCAATCAACGTTTGCGTAAAGTCAAGATTTTGAAAGGAAACTTCGTTTTCTTAACCGTTTTCCTGATTATCTTGCAAGTGATACAGGTATTTTTAGCTAAACGCGATTATGAAACTTCATTCAGTGTATGTTTGAATAAAATCTTAACGTGCAATTTTATGAACAGGTCATCCTTGTTCAGACTGTGGCGCTTCCTGAAGTCGTCTTTAAATGGCTTTTCACGGGATTTTGCGCGGTTACTGCTGCAACGAAGCTGTTGGAAGAGTTCTTACCTTTCCGGGC
>JGI24021J15306_10005687_pt1 | contig 14850 bp, 5 predicted proteins | sample Ectturendosymbi1_FD_15306 | JGI IMG/M metagenome (IMG submission 15306)
CTGTAATGTGCGCTGATGTATAGCTAACCACTTTTTGTGCTCTTGTGTCTGTGATATGGACCACGAGTCCGCAATAAAACATTATTATTATTATTAAGAAAACGACAGAAAATACGTTACCGGGTTAGTCCCACACGATGGAGCATTAATGCAAAGTTGAAAAATACCATTATTTCGAGCAGCGGTCTCCAAACTACGGCCAGCGGGCCATGTTAGGCCCACGAAAACATTTTGTCAATAATGAAAACATAATATTTTTACAAAAACTTGTAGATTTGGTAGAATGTAACATATTCCGAAACAATCACATTGCATAACATGTCCGGCCCTCGAACTATTGTGTAATGACTTATGTGGCCCTCGGACAACAACGTTTGGAGACGCTGATTCAGAGAAAGCTCTCAGAACGTTCACAATCAGTTTGATTAAACTCTTCAATTGAGAAAATTAGATTGACCTGCTATGAGCGCACAAAAGTTAAGAAATAAAAACGCTTATTGGAAACTTATGGACAGACTAGAATTTTATAAAAAATGGATAGGAAACGTAAAAGCACAAAAAATAGATTTAGATTAATATTGCAACCTACTGTAACATCATTTTTAAAAATTATCGAGTAGCAAGTGGGTTTGAAAACTCATTTCGGAGTTTACAGTGACTGCGTTTATGATTGAAAGATAAATGAAATCAGTGTTCTCAGAATGTTTTCTCAGAATCACCCCCTCCTAACACGCAAAAGTCGGCAACATCATTGTTGTTTGTCACTTAAAAGCAGCAATCACATCTACCCATTGGCGTAACTGACAGAAGGAGTGGGGCGAATCGCCCCCCTGGCAAGCTAAATGTAAAAACCGGGCCCCCACTCAGCTTGTATTTCAATTTTAGCATTCTTTTGGTTTTCATTAGATTGTTTTTTTTTTGCGTTTTTCGGAGTATTTTCCGGTGTAGCGGTCGCGCTAGCGTGACTGTTACATCGCGATGCAGTCAACTACAACACCGGTTATTTCGAGCTTTAGCATAGCCATCCACTTCCGGATTCACCATCATTTGTTACGCCACTGCATCTACCCTGTAACAGTGCAGCGAAACTCTCATCTCTGAGTTCAACATTCTGTTCATTATAAAGCATAACAATTGATTTAATGAGAAGTAATGTCTTTTCTGGACACATTCCACACAATTTCCACAGGTTCAAGTCCTTTTAAAGCTTCATTCAAACTTCCAAACGTTCCTTGAACCTCAGCGTCGAACTAAACCTCAATCCTTGTGAGTTCAGTTGCTTAATTGTGAGCTCATCATTTGTATTTCATTTTATTCTAGGATTGTAGCTTGGTTAAAATTTGTGAACATAATTGCTAAAGAAAAAGCAAAGAAAAGCCATTAAATAGCAGCTTTCATCGTTTCGAAATATTTTGTATAATTTGGTAAGAACTTACAGAAGTATGAACGCCAAGCAAAACAAGTTAACCAAATTAACTTTTTGCTGCTGCGTAATGGAAGTAGACCTTTTGCTACTAACCAATGCTGCTGGGTTAGTTTTTGCGCTGCTTGCTTGCAAGGGGCGACACACGGTGCGATTCAAGAATCTTTCAAGGTATGTGACAGGTGGAGGGCGCTTTTGCACTCTTCACAACAGTGTTCAAGAGTTTGGAGCGTCTACACTGCATTACTACTTTTGTACAAAATACCGCCAACGGCGCTACAACGTTATCATTTCTCTGACGAACAATCTTATTGCAGAGTAGGCAGCACCTTTTGAAAGCATTTTTGTGCTGTCGATAATCCAATGTTATTAGCATTGTCTGTCTATTTTAATCGCCAAATTCCGAAAACTACCAATACTGCTCACTTCCCGAAGTTCTGCTCCATTACTGCAACGGTCCAAGCAAGCCAAATATATCTATTATGATATCACAGCGATATTCTGACATCGAGTCAGACATCAACCTTGCGCGAAAATTCTGCCGCTTTGAACAATCGCAAAATTAACCAACATGTTGGGATTAGCGTCTGGTACCGCTGCACACATTGCTCTCACTGTGTTGCTTATGCGAAATGCTTTTGTTCGGTGTCACATATCTTACTGGATTTCATGAAAAACGGCCTTTCCGCGCTTCAGTGGAAGGCTGTATAAGCTGCAGCAGAAATGCCTTCAGGTGCGAAAAATATTCCATGTGCTCGTTTATTTGTCAAGAGAATGCGACACAAACTAGTTCAACACTCAGTGGAGAAAAAACAAGAAAAAGTATACGAGACTCCACCTACAGAAACGGACAGTACAGTGAACAAAAACCGAGGCCACTAAAAGTTATTTGTTCAAAGTTTGATTTCTGAGTAAAGAACGCTTCATGCTACGATTGTGTCTTGTCTGGGCTATATCATACGTGACGATTTGGCGATAGATTCTTCGCTTTCAACTGATGTGAAAAAGATCTTGGCTTTAATCAGCATTGAAAGAGAATTCCTTCAGTCGATGAAAAAAATGAGGTAGTGCAAATATTTTTTGACAGGAGAGGTCATATGGGAAAAAGACATTAACAAGAGTAGGTGTGTAGCAGTAGCGTTGCCAGACCAAAAATTGGGGGGTCAAAATGGTTGATATTAGGCGAATAACCCTATTTTATTTTGGATACCGCTTCTCAAATCACAAAATGACTATATGTTCTAAAATTTTGGGGGGGCATGGCCCCCCTGCTACGCCTATGGTGTGTAACTGAATTGTTCATATGCTCTAGTTGAATAAAGGAGTTACTTCTTCAATTGTTTATACTGAACCACATTCTTGGGAATCTTGGCAATTTTTTTATAGTTCAGAAAAAAATAAAGGGCAGCAATGCATGAAACTGCATGGTTGTCTAATTTCAGATACTATTTATAATAGAAAAAAACAGACAACTCTATCTCTTATTACGCCTCACAATTGCTATCTTTTTTGGTGGACCTATCTGATTTTTAGTTGCATGTACAAATGCACTATTTTTATGCATGACAAACTCAGAAATGTAAGTGTTCGCCCACACCAGGTTAACCATTATGTCAGGATATTTGATGCCTCGTTCAGAAACAACCTGTATGGCTTCGTTCGCCTATGCGAATCTTCACCTAACTTTTTTTATCCGATCACTTCAAACGCCTGATGCTTTTTACGAAGCTTCATTTTTCTTCAATTATTTAACGCTTCTGTATAACGGTGACCAACTGCAGTAGTTGTTGGTGCGTTTTTTCGGTGTATGCATCTCATCGGTATTGTCTTTGCGTAGCTAACGAAACCTTCCGTGTGTTTCGTGGCGCCTCAGGATTTCTGTTTTTCTTGTTATTGCTCCACCACAGAGGCGAGAACCTGTGGCCCGCGTGAACATATGAAATGGCCCGCATCAGACTTTGCACTACCCAAGTTTGAGCAAAACAACGCTTCGAAAGGAAGCTCCGTGGTAAGCAGGCACTTAGATCACAGGCGTAGCCAAGTGGGGCATACGGACCATGCCCCCACAAATTATTAAAACCTATAGTTATTTTGTACTTTGAGAGGCGTTATCCCAAGCAGAATAGTGTTATTCGCCTAAAATCAAATATTTTCCCCCCAAAACTTTTGGGCTGACTACGCTATTGACTTATATAGTGAGTCAAGAGAAGCCACTCTTCCTTTTAGTTGTTAGATAAAAGTAGAATTTTAGGATAAAATTATTTGATATTGCGGCCCGGAAGCGATAATGCAGAATTCATGCGGCCCGTGATAGTAAGTAGGTTCACCACCCCTGTATCATCTCCAGCATGTAGACGATGTGTGCAAGGCAAGCACGTAAAAAGAGAATATTAACTAGTACAATACCAACCGCCAAGTCTTTCTTTAAATTTAGTGAAAAAAAAACAATTGTCAGTTTCAAGCTAAATATCTCGCAAAAACATTTGAAACCTTGATCAAAACAATTTACATGCCTCTGTGCACCGCTGAGCACCCCATCCGATTTATTTTCCTTTTTTTTGGTTAGCCGTTTATCTCAAAATCTGATGTTAGAATGCCTTCATTTCTCCCCGCCGCCGGATCCCTGAATGATGATGAGTGAATGCAGTACTAGGTGGTGTGTTGTTTCAGTGTTTTGCTCCTTTCTCAGTGCTGACTGTGTTTATTAACTGACACCGACCCTGCAACTGCTATGACTAACCATTTATGTTCCTGTTTTTTTCAATTGCCATTTTGATATGGACCATGAGTCCGAATCAAACACGCAAACAAACAATATCTCGTTCCTCAATCCCATTACTAGAAGAATTTTACATATAAACATATGCCTCCGGCCCACAGAATCAACAAATTATCAAACACTAACACATTTAAAACAAAATTACCCTGTGAAATATTTTTAATTTAATTTTTAGAAACTTGTTTTTTTGTCAACACCAGTTTTTACGCATTTCAACGGCATGTATTTGGGAAAGGATTTTTAACTATTTCTATTTTTTCATTTTTTATTTTAATATCGTCGTCAACTCATTTCCATTCTCTGGTTTTGAAATGTTAATCTGGGTAATTTCCAACTGTCAGGAAGGGAACGCTGTCTATCGAAAGAAATCCTTTCCCTGCAAATAATCAGACACTGAGATCTTACAGAGTAGGCTACATATTTCGTCTACGAAGTAGGCATCATCAGCTCTTAATTATTCGAAGCGTTATCGTTCACATGTAATCATTTTGAGGCTTGATATTTCGGAGTGTGGTACTACATGCAGATTAGGTAAAAATTGGCCCAATTTTTCAAAAATACTCAAAAAAGCCAAAAAAAATATTGCGCTCAAACATTTTCTGAAAACAGCCACATTTTTGTCCGCAAAAAGGCCAAGTTCACAACCCTGGTATGAACAGCGTGGATTGCAGCCATCTAGTTGCGTTAATGGCAAGCAAGCTTGCGAAGCAGCTTCTTGAAACAAATTCATTCGTCTCAACTTCCTGGATCACGGTGATCGCCAGGTCTGGTACAGTGAGATGGAATTGCCCCTGGTTGTGATCTAGGCCAGCACAAGAAATAGGGAAGGTTTCGAATGTCATTACACCACACTGGCGCCATCACTCTTTGGTCTCACGATCAGATTGAAATCACTGAAAGTAGTCTCGTCGCCACGGGGGGGAATTTTTGTGGGCTTAGCTATCCACCCCAAACAAAGCTCCAAGACCCTCAAATTGAAATGTTAAACACTAGGAACCAGTGGAGTTTTTATCACATTTTCAGAATGTCAACCCCCCCTGCACAAGCGTAAAGCCCTCCTAAAGAAGATTTTCTGGCAACGGTTCTGGCTGGAAGGAATAATCAAGAAGCGTGCATTCACCGAAATAATGATACCCCTTTCTGTGGTAATGATATAACGGGTAAGTTGCAAGTACTCAAGTTTGCGTGGCGATTGTCAGGTGAATTTTAATGCAAAAAAGCAATTATAAGGATTTAGTTTTCAATGTCTATCGAAAGGAATCCTTTCACAGCTAAGAATCAAACACCAAGGCCATTATATTTCGCCTGCTAGGTAAGGTATCATCAGCTCTGCGAAGTGCATGAAAGTATAGGGCTTCGCTGTGTGGCAAGGAAGGGTTATGGTGCAAGGATGGACTTGAAAACATGTGGGAGGTGTTACATGTTTCATTGTAAATAATGTGTATATAATGGGCTACCACTGCTTATCGAAAGGAATCGTTTCGAGTCAAGATCCTTCACAGCCAAGAATCAGACACTACGATGTTATCAAAATGTATATTCCGCCTACTTGGTAGGCATTATCAGCTCTTATTTGAACAGAATCAAGTTTTCGCGATGAAACAAGTCACCCATCTGCAAATTTTGGCTTTCTGCTTAAACGTACATTGAAGTCAAATGAATTGACATTTTTTTTCAAGACCCGTAACTACCATTAGGCCTAAACGAGGCAGAAATTGTGGAAGCATTCAGTGGCATCATCACTATTTCTAGCACAGTTTATTATCAACTTTTTTCTGAACGTGATGTCACTACAGCACAGGTTTACGAGAGAAAACAAACTGCAAATATGAACGGAATGCAAAAACAAGTAGTTTCATTATTTTCGTTGCACCAACTGAAAAACCCAAGCATATAACCAGCCATGATGGGGAACCACCAAGCATATAACCAGCCATGATGGGGAACCACCAAGCATATAACCAGCCATGATGGGGAACCACCACCGGCTGATCATCTGGTGCCGCCGATCGGCAGATATGCCGACGACCCTGAGAAGTCGGTGACAACCGGGCTTGTTACAACAAAAACGACGGCATTGCAACCACATTGAACAAAAAGACCCCTGTAAAGTAATTTACAAGTTGAAGTTCAAAATAGTAAAAACTCAAGAACTACGCTTTTTCAAAAATACTATAAAATCTTCACGAATCGCATACAGAACAGCGATTTAAGCTGAATTCTACACGTTGACATACTTTTTTCTTCATCAATTCTTGCTACAGCATCAAAAAAGAACATTTGCAGTTATCGCCAAACGCACTATTTAGTTTCTTGTATGTCATTTTCTTGCTCATCTTCGATTTCATCTTCCATCTCTTGTGTCTCGCTAAACGCAGAATAAAGTATTTCGTCCGGGTTCGAACCCAACACCTCTGGTGCTGGGGCGCATACAGTCGCATACCGCTCGGTGTGATTGCGAATAAGCTTAAGCTTGGTTGGCGGAGGGTCTAGAGATGGTGGAATAAAATTTTCTTGGGAAACACTCGACGATGGCTCCTGGCAATCTTCCAAAAGCGCACCAGGGGCGACACTGCTCAGCTTCGCTGATTCATAGATGACATTTCCAGGAGAAAGCTGACTCTCTTCCTCTTCCCGCGCATCACTTAAGCTGTGTGTGGCCGTGGAACCTCCTGTGATGACAAAAGACTTGAACTGTTGGACATCAGTTAAAGTTTCTTCAGAAGAGCAGGGTTCGTGGACCTCCCTCCCACCGGCGACGCCTCCCTGCGCTGGTTGACTCATGACAGAAAATTCGTTTGAAGTGGGTACGTCATTTCCGATAATATGTTCTTGTCGGGAGTCCAAGCCATCCGCTGGCGAAGCTGATTGATATTTTATAATCAGCCGATAGGCATCGAAATCTTGTTCATCTACGCTTTGTCCAGGTTGCGTGTCGCTTTCCAGGTCCTCGCTTCGTTGCTCAGCAGCGGTTTTGGCCACTTTGCTATCACCAAACGTAAGTTTATCATCATTTAACTCTGGCTGATCTTCTAGCTTTTCTGTTTCTTCCATTGCTGACGCTTCGTTTTCATTTTCGCTGTTCTCGTGAAATGATTCCTGGCTGGCAGCGAAGGAATGATCAACAGCACAACTTTGTTCTTCGTCGTCTCTACGTTGTTCAGCTTCAGAAAGTTCTACTCGGTCTTGCGAAAACTGATTCGCATTCACTTCAACACTGATTACATCCTGTCCATTATTCTCGTTGCTCGCAGAGACTAGATTCAACATGTCTTCCTTCATGTTTGATAGTTGGTTGTCATCGTTTAGAAGTTGGTAAACATTAAATTCAACTTCAGTGCTATTTTCTCCTGTTCGTTCAGATGATGATTCAAACGTTGTTTTTTCTGTATCTTTATGTTCATCTTTTCCTGGATGTTGCCCTGCATCAGGATTTGAATCACCTTTGAGAGTGTCTTCTTCTACTTCCTTCTTAGTATCTTCAAAATGTTTTTCCTGCTCATCACTAGGTGGCAAGTTTGAATCAGCCAAAGATTCAACAGCACCGCCACGCTCTGCTTCATCTCCCACTTCCGTTTTCTCACTTTGATCGCATGTGATGGGTTTGTCAGCAACGGGGTGCGCTGGATTACGAAGAAGTTGATAAGCATCAAACTCAGGTTCATCTTTGTCTTCCTCGTTTTTTTCAGTCGGCAGCATCTCAGCTGCTTGAACATCGCCACTAGATGTCGGTTTATCCTTGAGAAGTTGATATGCGTCAAACTCAGGTTCATCTCCATCAATTCGTTCAGCGCTTTTTACAAGATGATATGCGCTAAAGTCATCTTCCAAATCTTGCTCTTGATGTTTAAGTCGAATATTAACTCTTGACACGCTCTGTTCACCGACTGCATGGTTCAGTGAACCGCCTGCGAGATCGCTCTCGTTTTCAAATCCAATGGGCGGGATCTCTATCTGAGTGACAAGTGGAGCAAAGGTCACGGTTCGCTGGTGATCGGAATCGGCCGTCCTTGGCTTGTCAGCATCGCCACAAGGAACACTGAGGCCATCGTCAGAGTCTTGTGTCTTCAGATGAGATGCTGCGCTGTTTTCCAGCAACTCAACATCGGCTGACAGCTCCGCAGTGCAGGACTCTGTGTGGTTAGCTGGGTCACGACTAAGCGAATCATCCAAATTGGAATTGTCATCCTCCTTTTCCAGAGAAGGGAGTTCAGGGTATATTTTGTCATACCTCAGTAGATGGTCAGTTTCTATCAACTGCTTTCCGAGGTCAACACTTTGTTCTATTTCGTTTGGCGCGCCTTCACTTGCAGTGGAACTGAAGGCTTGCGTTAAACCCTCACCGGTTAAAGAGATCGCACTAACGACGATGTTGTTTGACACATCGAGATCACTTGTGTTTGTATCAACCTCAGTGTTCTTCACCTTAGAAAAAAACGCCGAAAGTTAGTAAAAAGCCCATGATAAGAAAATACCAGTAACATCAACACAAACAATTGATTGAACATTCCAACAACACTGTTGCTATAAACCGAGCAGAATATTTACCAACAATGACGGCCAATATACTAACCTCAAGCATTTTTTTCCTAAGCAGCATGCCCACAGTACAGGTACAAATAGTATATTCATGCAGGTGGTATTGCTTCAGCTATGCAGAAGTGTTGTGTACTGCGTGGTTCTAACCTTCATCAGCTAATCAAGCCTGCCAAAGTGAAGACTCATGCAACTACAAGAGATACATCAGAAATAAACATGCAGGTAGTTGAAAAAAAGTCGTGCAAAGCGATATTTCACCAAGTATGACCAACATTTTATTCAACTTTCCGATAAAAAGTTTTCGCGTTCATATGTATCGTTGAAGACAATGTACGAAAACGAAACGAAAACTAATGAATAAATGAAACTTATTTGAGAGTCTGCAGTAAAGCTGTCTGGGCGAGATTTCTAAACAAACGAAAAATTAAGCATTCCATCAATGTTTCTTGAATAACTTCATGATAGCTTAAGCTTAATTTCATGCGAAAAACTGATAAAATGTCAAAGATTCAACAGAAAATGAAACGTTTCCATCCAATGTGATTATTTTATTAAAATTAGTTACCACGCCCAACAATCACAAATGGCCAATCAATTCTTTATTAAGTGCTAAGTACGTGAACGAGGTGCAGATGCCTGACAATGTTACTTCTGATTCCAGACCTTGAAACTTCCTAATAAATTGCAGTTAATGGCCGAAGATCCCTAAGAACATTCGCTGTACTTCATACACGCACACAGAATTAAAAACCATTTGAGCACCTCCACAATGGGTCAACCTTAAACAACTTTGATAACAAACTGCACTCCACTAATTTCTGTTGGATCTGGTCATGATGAGTCGGCAATTCAACATTAATATTCAATAAAGGTAAATTTGGGAAAAACAAATTTGCTTGTTTTTGATACTTGATACCATGAACAAGACTGGTTTCAAATTTAAGTTTTGGACAAGCTGCAATCAAATGCAGAGCTCCTCAATGCCAGTGATTGCTATGAGGGTAAACTTAGATTACTTTCAAGGCAGACAGATATATTTCATTCAGGATATCACAATGATAACAGCTTCTAGAAAGTTCTAAACTGGATGCAGCATAGTAGAAAGAATCTCCTACTTGATTTCAAGCTTACGGATTGAAATGTGCGTTTATTGCATTTTATCAGCTAAACTTCATGCACTTCAAACTTTTACAATCAAATTTTTGATTTATTAGACTTAAAGAAACCCTGGTTTGTCAAATATTTTTCTAATAAGCATGATGCACACTGCAGTTTTATATACTGTATGTACAGTCACGCTCAAAAGCTTAAAACCACCCACCTAATACTTGGATTTTTATAATAAGTTTGGAAAGATGGCCCAAATGTTATGTCACATTGCCTTTTATGTTGCAAGAACATTGTTATGTAGCAGATTCTTCTATCACCAACTTTAAGAATGAGCTGCTTCTCTTGGAAACAAAAATATTCTGGTAAGGAAACTGTCACAGTGATGTGGAAAAACTACTTCAAAGCATTGTTGAAGTCATCACAAAACACCAACAAAGATATTTTTGTACAAGATCTAAACAAAGAGAAACATTTTAAAGATACATTACATGCAAATTAGTGAAAAACTTGATTTACTAATTCGCAAACTTCTGCTGAATCATGCTGCAGGTAAAGATTAAAATTTTACTGAGTATATTGCCTATGCTGATTCCAGTGTGTTACACTTCAGTAATCTTTTCAATGTATGTGCAATGCATGGAAAAATTCCATATGAATGCATGACTGTTATTGTGCCTATTTACAAAATACAAATGGTGGTATAAGTGACACTGGTAATGCTTTTCTTGCAGTTCAATTATCACTTAAACATTTGAAGATTACATGTTATCCTTCATTTCACCACTTTTGCCAACACCGATAGCTATAGCCACAGCATGGAACTTATATGTATGCAGTTTAACTCACACATATTGTATCATATGATGTAATCCAAGGCTTTTTCAGCAGTTCTGGACGTGTCTGAGGCATTACACAGAAGTAAACCCACCTTACTGTGCCATAAACTAATTAATCATAATGTGCTTATCTGCATAATAATAACTGGCAAGTCGATACAGGAACTAAACCAACTAAGTGAAGTGGGCATCTGCCTTTCAGACCCCTTTGCTAGAACAAATGGAGTAAAGCAAGGAGGGATTGAAGCCCATATCTCCTCACTGTTATATCTGATGAACTGTCAGCAAGAGCAGGATGCACTGTGGTAAATATGGATTGTGAATCGCCAACTGTTTGCTGATGATTTATGTGTTTGGCCCCAGTATAAGTATCTTCAACGTCTTCCAACTGTTTGTTGTGACCATGCTGCTGAACAAGTTCATTTTATCCGCAGTAAAAAAGTTTGTGTAGATTTTCCTCCGAAAATGTATAAACAACCTGCAGCATCAGGTGTTTCACTAATTGTTGCTAAATTTGCTGAACAAGTCAAATATCATAGTTTGCTACTTCATGCATCACTAAAGGATGACAGTGATATTCAAAGACAAGTGAAATCATTGTATTGTGCAGCAAACAAAATCAAAGGCACCTTTTGCTCAGTGTTTTACCACAGTAAAAAATACTTTACTTCATGGCTGTTTAATGCCAATGTGTGTCTGCTAACTATGGAACAAAAACACACAGTCTGATAAATGACTGCAAATATCCTATGAAAACACCTATTGAATTTTACATTGCATCTCCAGTAACATAGGCTTTCATAAGCACCAAATTACCTGTTACGTTAAGACATTTGATGCCTACTTTACAAACAATGTGCTTTGAAACAAACTAAAAATATTATGCACTTAAAAATCACCAAATACTGCACACATTGAAAATTGTCAAGTCACGCCATTAGAAATATGTTCTAATCTTAACATTCTGTGTTGTACTTATATCCTTGGTGGTTTTATGATGCCTGTAGGTTTTCTTCTGCTGCCATTGCTTCAGGTTGTACCTCTTACACAATTCATTATTTGAGTCAAACACACTTCTTAAAAATGGTTGAAATTGAAAAAAGATATGTTCAATAAGTTCTTGTAGCATGACAATGGTACTTCATTACTGAACCCTATGATTCAAAGGGATCAGTATGCTTAATATAGTGCAATATTTCATTGAGTTTCATCCAAATTTTATAAAAGATAAGAGATCCAGAAAACATGCTTACAGTTTTACAAAAGCTTGAAGCTATTGTTGAATGCAGAATAATGTTAGGGCATCATTTGATTAAATACACATCAAGGAAAACCCACAAAACAGCAAAAATTTTACAGAATTAATGAAGCATGTACTGGTGAAAAATTTTAGTTGCTTCTTCAAAAATAATTTTCCAAGTGCTACAAAGATATTTAAATAAAAAAATAGATTTTCCTAAAATAGAAACCTTAGCATTTGCCAACAATCTTGACTTTGGCTGTCAAGAACTACAAAATAGTTTAAAGGTTTAAGCTCCAGACAAAAAGGGTTTTTGATATAAATTTTACAGTTATCTATGCTTTTGATATAAAAATGATAACAAAGAAATTTGCATTACCATTGATCATGAAGCACTTTAACAGACAACATTACATTTATATAGTGAAGAATGCAAAACAATGAAAATTGAACGCAGGGTACATTTTTTGAATAAATGTTTATCTTCTACAATCATAGCAAGAAAGATTTTCAAATATCTGTACCTACAAAAACATCAATAATTTAAACAGCATTCAGTTAGACATTTGAAAAATGTATTATTCATTCTTAACAGCATTCATTAAAACAGAAGCATAAAATAATAGAGCAAACAAAAAGTAAAGATTGAAAGTGTTAAACTTGAAAACAGAGATTAAAACGTGTTTTGGGATATTTCGACCAAAACAAAAAGAGTAACTCATAAGTTTTTAATGTAAAGCACTTTGAAAGATCAAAGCAGAACCACAAGAAGGTGCACAAAACCCAAAATTGTCTGATGTGAAATTAAGAAACAGATCTACAAAGTAAATCATGCAAGGTTGTGTGATAATGTTGAATTAACAAACATTTTATTTAACTATTCATCAGTTGAATCACCACCAAACTTTCATAACTTCGATGAAAACCTTTGATCAATCTGGTACTAGGATTTAAACATTTTACACCCACATGCATAAATGGTGATACATGTTAAGCAAATATTGTTGTCTTCATTAATTTACTTCCTCTGTAAGCATTCAATTTGATAAAAAATAATGAACTTAAGCTAAGCCTTCATTGATAGCATTTAAAATTTTCAAAGTACGTACCAAGCAAACTTAACAATAGTGAAAAATACAGGCATGCATGCAGCAAAACAGACATCAGCACTAAACCAACATACATCTCCAAGTAATTTTACCTCAGCAGGTGATGTGGCTTCATCATCTTCTCGAACAGATGTTAGACTAGGAGCACCAGGTTTGTTAGAAAGATCTTTCAAAGTAGGTTCTGGTGGAGTTTCGTCAATTGTCCGTGCCTGAAAAGACACAACGCATTAGGAAAAACACAGAATTTCTCAAAGCATCCGACAATTTTCTAAAAACGTTACAGAAATACAAAATGTAATTTTTGTAAGGACACTAAAATTTTGAGTGGCAATATTATCATAAGATATCTGATATCTCACATTTCTTGCTTTAGTGTGTGACCACACAAATACATTAATAATCGTATGCCTATTTTAAAAAGTAGACCATCACTTTTTTATTTACATGTTTGTCTTAGACACATGGACAATATCACATTTAGAAAAACAGTACAGAAATGCTTGGTGCATGTAATCAATGCTTTTGAAATTAAATACCATTACAATGGATTCAAAGTCAAAGCCTGTTCTAGTATCTATAGAAAGAAATCTTTTCCCGGCAAACAAATAGACACTAAGATCTTACACGGTATATAATTTGCCTACTAGGTAGGCACCATTGATCAACTCCTTTTTAAAATATAATCAAAGTTGACACTTTTGAATTTAAATAACATTAAAAGGTATTTCTGATGTAACTATCACTAACCTAATGATTTAAGCATCACCACGCGCAAAGGTGGAGATATTAAAACTGTTTGCAACAATAAAGAAGTAGGACAAATACAACTAACGCATAAGCTAGCACTGCAATACCAAATCAGCCTTATACTATGCTCTGGAATATTTTGTTGCATGCATATCTGCCACAAGAATAATACCATCATCTTTCAATTCAAGACCCAAAAACAGCTTGAAGGTGAGTATAAAATATTTCATTATTTCACATGAATCTTAGCACGAAACATTTTGACATGATCTGTAATTGCACACAATATTCAATACAAAAATATACCTTGGAAAACAAATGCACATAGCCTGTGCAACTGCTAAAATTCATCAATAGAGCTTACTTCAGTATCATGATCACAGCTGTTAGTGTCACATAAAGCAAGATTTACTGCACATGGATGTGTTTAACATGTGACTGGGTATAAGGACAGGCCTTCTGTACTGGTTTGCAATTAAATTTCATGTTTATGTTCAATGCTTAAACTCATATTATAAACTCCATCCTTATTTTTCTGAGTTTCTGTGTTGATTACAACAATGAAAACCATGGATTCTCACGCACCAAAGACACAATAAAGTTGAGCAATGCAACATGAATAAATTTGTTCAGTAATTTTATCATGGTTTTCACTTCATTTTAGTAAATTTATTGCTCCAGTATATCTGTTAGAATCAGATTAGAAAAACCTACATGCAACTACATTTTGTGGAATAATATACCAATTGAACAAACGCAAAAACTAGTCATAATGAAATTGTTCAAGTGTACTAATATGTAGAAAAAATGACTTTCTGCTCAGCATCTCACTGCAAAATAAACTTCATTCTACTTAATTTGGAGTTCCTGAAGTAGAAGTATGTTTATTGTTCCTTATACTTCAACCAGATAATAATTCAACCTGAGAATGATGCTCTACAGATTTTAAAATTTGTTTAAGCTGTTAAATCTTGCTTAGCTTGATTTTGCCCTTGTATTTGCTTGATATGATTTTAATTTTTTGTCACTTTAGCCTGGGTGAACTAGCACCAATGCCCTTTTTTTTT